>Ga0209541_10013480_pt1 | contig 12482 bp, 10 predicted proteins | sample RifCSPlowO2_01_FD_184027 | JGI IMG/M metagenome (GOLD analysis project Ga0209541, IMG submission 184027) | Groundwater microbial communities from Rifle, Colorado - Rifle CSP2_plank lowO2_0.1 (SPAdes) (version 2) | ecosystem: Environmental > Aquatic > Deep subsurface > Groundwater | place...
TTGCAAAAAAGAATTTCCTGACCGGTTCGTGGAAGTTGGCATCGGCGAGCAGAATATGGCATCGCTCGCTTCCGGTATGGCGGCGGTGGGCAAAATCCCGTTTATCTCTTCTTACGCTATGTTTTCGCCCGGCCGAAATTGGGAGCAGATAAGAACGACCATTTGTTACAATAATCAAAATGTAAAAATCGCCGGCGCTCATTCGGGTGTGTCGGTGGGTCCCGACGGCGCCACTCATCAGGCGATAGAAGATATGGCTATCACTCGGGTTATCCCCAATATGGTTGTCATCGCGCCTTGCGACGCGATTGAAGCGAAGAAAGCGACGATTGCGGCGGCCAGACATAAAGGACCGGTTTATATAAGATTTACCCGAGAAAAAACGCCGATAATGACGACGGAAGACACGCCGTTTGAAATCGGCAAAGCGGAAATTTTTCGGGAAGGAAAAGATGTAACGATAATCGGTTGCGGGCCATTAGTTTACGAAGCGTTGAAAGCGGCGGAAGAATTAGCCAAAGAGGGAATTGAGGCGGAAGTGATAAATAATCACACTATCAAGCCGATGGATAAAGAAACCATTTTGCAATCGGTCAAAAAAACCGGCTGTGTCGTAACGATAGAAGAACATCAAGCGGCGGGCGGAATGGGTTCAGCCGTCAGCGAAATATTGTCCCAAAATTACCCCGCGCCAATGGAAATAATCGGCGTCCAAGACCGCTTCGGCGAATCGGGAGAGCCTGCGCAACTTTTGGAAAAATTCGGGTTGACGGCGAAAAATATAATCGAATCGGCGAAAAAGGCGATAAAAAGAAAATAAAAATTGTTTAATTTATCGTCCTTGGTTTATAATCCTCCGGCGCTTGCTGGAGATATTTTTCCAGTTCCGGAAAAGTAAGTAAGCCTTCTTGTGCGCCGATTTCTTGGACGACGGACATTGAGTTTACGGGGGCCATCATCAATGCTTCTTCAATTGATTTGCCCATTGCCAGTCCGGCGACAAAGGTGGCGGAAAAAGCGTCGCCAGCGCCGGTGCGCTCAAACGGCGGCTTGGGGTCGGGGTAGGGCGGCATAAACCAGGCTTCGTCGCCGTTATAAGCGTAAGCTCCTTTGATGCCGTCGGTAATGACGACGATTTTCGGACCGAGGTAAGAAATCATTTTCATCAATTCCATCGGTTTTTCTTCTTTTGTTACTAGAATTCTTTGGGCTTCCTGGATGTTGCAAATAAAAACTTTCGTCATTTTGTAAAGACCGGCCAATTTTTCCGCGCCGAATTTCATCTGGAAAGTGCCGGGCTGAAAGGCCAAATTCGTTTCGGGGTGAAATTTGAGATAATTTTCAATTTCTTTATGAAAGGATAAGGAGTTTCCGCTGAGCGAAGACAAGTAAATCCATTTTGGCGAGCCGATGTGAGGCAATTCGTAATTATATTCTTCGTGTTTTATCAAAATGGTCCGTTCGTCTTTGTACCAAAGAACATAATGATAATTCGTCTTTTTGTCTTTGTGAATTTTTATAAATTTAGCGCTGACATTTTCCGACTTAAAAGCGTTAACGCAATCTTTGCCGTTTAAATCATCGCCGATATTGCCAACATATGCCGATTTTAAACCCAATCTTGCCGCCGCCACCGCCGCATTGGCGCTATTGCCCACGGCCGGCACAATTGTCACCGATTCATAAGGAATTTTATTGCCGTAATCCAAACATATCTGGCAATTCTCTTTGTTGATGTCGCAATTTACCGAAGCTTCTCTGATTCTGATAAAAGCGTCTATCGTCGTATCGCCAATCGCCACGAAGTCAAAATTATTTTTGAAAAACATAATACCTCCATTTTAGCAGTTGTGATATTTTACGAAACATTGACAAAACCACAATAAAATGATAGCGTCTTTTTAGAAATCAAAACATCGGTTTTTGGTGAAATCGCGCGGCGGTTTTTTTATGCGCATTATTCTAAATTTTAAATTCAGCACAGCTAAAACAAATCAAAACACAAAAATACACTAAATACTATTAAATCAAAATCTTACCGATAAAATGCTATCGCTTGGGAACGGTAAGATTTTTATTTAAGTTTTATAAAATATGGGAATCAAATTGCACTTCCCGTTTTTTCTTTTTTTGTTTAAATTATGCTATAATTCAAAAATGAATTCACTTTCTGAAATTTTGTTAAAGGCTCAAAAAGAAAATCGGGCTATTGGGCATTTTAATATTTCCAATTTGGAGGCGCTTTGGGGGATTTTTAACGCGGCTAGGAAGCTCGGCGCGCCGGTAATTATCGGAACATCGGAAGGAGAGAGAGATTTTATCGGAGCAAGACAAGCAGTGGCGCTAGTTAAGAGTTTGAGAGAACAGTTTGATTATCCTATTTTTATAAACGCCGATCACACTTATTCTTTTGACAGGGTCAAAGAAGCGATTGATCTGGGGTATGATGCCGTAATTTTTGACGGGACGGAGTTGTCTTTTGAAGAAAATGTGAAAATAACGAAACGATGCGTTGACTATGCCAAGAAAATAAATCCGGAAATTATCGTGGAGGCTGAATTGGGGTTCATAGGAAAATCTTCAAAAGTTTTGGACGAAATTCCTTCCGGTGTTAAAATTACGGAAGAATTTTTGACCAAAGCCGAAGAGGCTAAAGAATTTGCCCAAAGAACAGGAGTGAATCTCATGGCTCCGGCTGTCGGGAATATCCATGGGATGTTAAAAGGAGGCAAAGATCCCGCGCTCAACATTGAGAGAATCAGAGAAATAAGAAAATGGGCGGGAATACCTTTGGTGCTTCATGGCGGGTCGGGTAATTCGGCGGAAGATTTTACGGACGCGATAAACGCCGGTGTTTCAATCGTGCACATAAGCACCGAGATTCGCGTAGCTTACAGGAAAGGCCTTCAGATTGCTCTCCAAGAAAATCCCGACGAAGTGGCGCCGTATAAATATCTGAAGGAAGCAATGAAAGCGGTGGAAAAAGTGGCGGAAGAAAAATTGAAATTATTTGGAAGTGATAATAAAAAATAAATATGATTTATTTAATACTGTCTCCAATTTTTTTTGCGGTTGCTTTGGGTTTTTTCAAAATTACAACAAAAACAATGCATCCGTTGCTTGGAAATGTTTTTACGAGCGCGACCGCTCTTTTTGTCACTCTCTTAATATTGCTTTACAGCAGATTTAAAGGAGTGGAATTATTTTATAACCGAAGTGGCATTTTATTAAGTATTGCCGGGGGCGTTTTTATAGGGCTATATACGATTTCTCTTTTCTTTGCGTTTTCAAAATTTGATATTTCTAAAACTACACCCATTGTTTACATAGGGGCAATCTCTATTTCTGTAATTATCGGTGCGATATTTCTAAAAGAAAATATAAATTGGTTAAACATTTTAGGATTAATTATTGCTTTTCTTGGCCTTTTTTTATTATTTAAAAAATAATTGAGTTATAATTAACACACATGCCAAAAATATATATAACTAGAAAAATTCCGGAAATAGGAATTCAGATGTTAAAAGACAAAGGCTACGAAGTGGAGATAAATCCGAAAGACCGGGTTTTGTCCAAATCGGAACTGATAAAAATTCTCAAAAATAATTCCTACCACGCTGTGCTTTGCCTTTTGACGGACAAAATTGACGGGGATATTTTTGACGCGGCGGGAAGCGCCAAAATTTTCGCCAACTACGCCGTTGGTTTTGATAATATTGACCTAGAGGCCGCCAAAAAAAGAGGGGTGATGGTGAGCAATACGCCGGGTGTTCTAAGCGAGGCGGTGGCGGAACACTCTGTCGCTCTTATGTTGGCCACAGCCAGAAGAATCGCCGAATCGGATAAGTTTGTCAGAAAAGGAAAATATAAAGGCTGGGCGCCGATGCTGCTTCTAGGCAGCGGATTTTTCGGAAAAACCGTCGGCATAATCGGCTTGGGTCGGATAGGCACAAAGACGGCCCACATAGCCTCTCAAGGATTCGGCGCCAAAGTCATTTATTACGACATAAGAAGAAACGAAGATTTTGAAAAAGAATTCCCGACTGGTTCCATTGAATTCAAACCAAGCATTGACGAAGTTTTAAAAGATGCCGATTTTGTGTCTATTCATTTGCCCCTTACCGAACAGACAAAGCATATAATAAACAAAGAAAAACTGGTCATAATGAAACCGACGGCGTATCTAGTCAATACTTCCCGCGGGCCGATAATAGATGAAACGGCTTTAGCGGAGGCTCTAAAAAATAAAATCATAAAAGGCGCGGCTCTGGATGTTTTTGAAAACGAGCCGAAAATTTCCAAAGGCCTTTTGAAACTGGATAATGTCGTTTTGACTCCTCACACCGCATCGGCCACCGAAGAAGCCCGTTCCAAAATGGCGGAAGTGGCGGCGCAAAATATAATAGAAGCGCTGGAAGGACGAGTCCCGCCGAATCTGGTGAAATAAAATATGCCAACATCAAGGTTTAACCTTGCCGCAAGGTTAAACCTTGATGTTGGCGGGGCTTGTTTTTTTAAGAAGATTTGATAGACTGGCTGTTATGTTGAAATTAAACACGGAAATAAGAAATGTTTTTGGGAAAAAATTAAAGGAGGGCAGAAAGGAAGGCAAGCTTCCGGCTGTTGTCTATGGAAAAGGCAAGGAGTCTAAAGCTCTCTTCGTCAACCTGAACGAGTTTAAGAAAATTTGGAACAAAATTGAAGAAGCCACAATCGTCAAACTTCAAGGTGGTTCTAGCGACGATGTCCTTGTTTATGATGCGGAAAAAGACCCGGTCAGAGGAGAGTTTATCCACGTTGACTTTTACGCTTTGGATGTGGACAAGCCGATTACGGCGGAAGTGAAGATTGTTTTTGAAGGCGTGTCGCCGGCGGTTAAAGAAAAAGGAGGAGTTTTAGTCAAAGTCTTGCACAGTCTGGAAATAGAAGCTTTGCCCAAAGATTTTCCTCACGAAATAAAAATTGACATTTCCAAGCTGGCCAATATCGGAGACAGAATTACAGTCAAAGATTTAGTGCTCGGAAAATCGGTGAAAATTGAAGCCAGAGAAGACCAAGTCATAGTTTTGGCCAAGCCGCATACGGAAGAAAAAATTGAAGAAGCGCCGAAAGCGATAGAAGACATTGAACTCTCGGAAAAGAAAGGTAAGAAAGAGGAGGAAGGCGAAGAAGAGACGGCGGCGCCGGAAGTTAAAAAAGAAGGAAAGAAATAGCGTCGTTCAAAAACAAGTCTCGCTGATAGCGGGACTTGTTTTTGTTTGGTATAATGCACTTACAAATGAGCAAATTTTTAAAACCGCTTATCGTGTTGCTGGCTTCTTTTGTTTTGTTTCATTTCACTCCGTCCTTGGCCGAAGAAGTCAATCAAAACGCAACCAAAGAAAGAAGGGAAGAACTCCAAAAACAGTTGGACAACTTGGACAGCCAAATCGGAGCCCTTGACTCCGTAATCCAGCAGAAACGGACCGAATCCGCCAGTTTGGAACGGGATATCGCCATATTTGACGCTAAGATAAAAAAGGCCAAACTGGAGATCCAAAAGCTGGACGGGGAAATCGCCAAGACGAAAACGGGCATTGTTCAAAGAACGGAGCAGATAAAAATCCTTTCCGACAAAAGCGAAAAAAAGAAAGATTCTTTGGCAGAATTGATAAGAAAAAACAACGAAATGGATTCCACCGGCTTGGCGGAAATTGTTTTGGGCTATCAAAAAATGTCCGATTTTTTCGTTGTTGAAGACACCTTGGAGCCGATTCACCGGCTCATACAAGACACGCTTGATGAAATAAGGTCAACTAAAAAACAAACGGAAAAAGAAAAAGACGATTTGACGGAGAGGCAGGCCGAACAAGTTCAGCTGAAAGCGGCGCAAGAAAGGGAAAGAAAAAAATTGGCCGCCAATGAAGCCGAGAAAAAGAATTTATTAACAATCAGCAAAGGGGTGGAGAAAGGCTATCAGGCGATAATGGCTTTGAAGCAAAAAGATGCCGCCACCATCAGAAGCCAATTGTTCTTGCTTTCCGGTTCGCCGTCCATCTCGTTTGAAAAAGCGGTGGAATACGCCAATTTGGTCTGGAATAAATTAAAAGTGAGGCCGGCTTTTTTGCTTGGTGTCATAAGAGAAGAGTCTAATCTTGGCGCAAATGTGGGTAAAGGTAATTGGAAAGAGGATTTGGCGCATCCTAATTGCGCCAAACAAAGAACGGCCTTCGTCCAGATAACTTCCGAGTTGGGACTTGATCCGGACTTATTGCCGGTGTCAAAAAAAGTTTGGTACGGTTACTGCGGCGGGGCGATGGGGCCGGCCCAATTTATGCCCACGACTTGGCTTCTATATAAAAAAGGCATTTCCAATATCACAGGGAACAATCCTCCGAATCCATGGGATCCCAAAGACGCTTTTGTGGCATCCGGCTTGCTTTTGAAAGACAATGGCGCGGCGGCCGGAGGATATGAAGCTGAAAGGAAAGCGGCTTTGAAGTATTTGGCGGGGTCAAATTGGAATAAAAAAGCCTACGCTTTTTACGGAAACGACGTAATGGAATTCGCCGCCGATTATCAGGAGCAAATTGATATCATCAACAAAATGGCTAGCCTCGCCGAGTCTAGGCGGGCCAGTCGGTAGAGACTCGGTCTCTAAATACTATGAGAAAAATCAAATTTATAAACGGAGAATATTATCATATATACAACAGGGGAGTAGACAAAAGAGATGTCTTTTCTGACAATTATGATCTTCCAAGATTTTTTCAAAGCATGGAAGAATTTAATAATTTGGAACCAGTTGGCGGTATTTATGCAAACTCTCATAGAGACCGAGTCTCTAAACCAAAGAATGACAATAAACTCGTGAATTTTATCTGTTACTGCATTAATTCTAATCATTATCATTTTTTGTTGGAACAGGTTAATGATAATGGCATAGAAAAATTTATGCACCGACTAGGAGTTGGTTATACGATGTTTTTTAATAAGAAATATGATAGATCGGGGGCATTGTTTCAAGGGGAATATAAAGCAATTCATGTCGGTACCAATGAGTACTTGCTCCATTTAAGTTCCTATATAAATCTAAACGATAAAGTCCATCGACTTAGAGACTCGGTCTCTAAGTCGAGCAGAGAGGAATATTTTAGTAATGTTGGAAAATTTTGCAAGAAAGATATTATTTTGGGGCAGTTTAATAGTTTGGTGGAGTATAAAAAATTTGCGGAAAGTTCATTGAAAGATATTTTAGAGAGAAAAGACATGGAAAATATGTTGCTAGAGTGACCTAAACCCACTTAGAGACTCGGTCTCTAAGTTATCCACACCAGCCCATTGGCTTTATTTATTAGATTGTTTTAAAATAAAGAGAGTATTATCAAATTAATAACTTTGGTCGCTCGTTTTTATAAATTATAAATTAGATAACTATGAAAATTTCAAATTTTAAAAAAATTGTTTCCATCGGTTTTTTTGCGGCGTTTTTGGCCGTTTTTTTGTCCGTTGGAACGGCGCAGGCCGGTTTTTGGGATTGGTTTAATTTAAATAAAAACAAAGCCAATAACAATTCTTCCCAGCGAGTGGCGGCGGTAGTTAACGCCGAAACGACCTACAGGTGGGTTAATAACGGATTAGTTTCCGAAAGCTCTGGCAGATATACCGGTTCTTGCAGCGCCAAAACATTGGTAAAAACCAATACCTGTAATTCGTCCAATAAGGGGAATAAAGTTTATGATGGCACAGACAGAGGTTCTTCTTACAACGATACCGGTCACGCTTGGCCGATATATGAAGGGGAAAACACATCCACCGCCACGGAATACACTTATAATTGTAGCGGTTTGGACAAGCGCACCGGTGGCAAGGTTAATGAATGGGAATGTAAATCCTCCGACTCCAGTTTCAATTCAAGCTCTTCGTCCACTTCCGTCAACCTTACAGCAAAAACCGGAAACGCGCTTGATATAACTTCATCTTCCGCCAGCTTAAACGGCACGATTAATCCAAAAGGAGAGAATGTTTCCGTTTATTTCAAATATAGAAAAGAATCGGAATCAGCCGAGGCGACCAAAACCACGGATTGGATGTCCACTGGCAGCCGGTCAAACGATTTTACCGCCAGCGTTAAAATTTCCGGCTTATCTTCCGGAGCGAAATATGTTTACCGATTTTACGCTTATAATAATACAAGCGGAAAAACTGTCTATGGCGATTTAAAATCATTTAAAACGTTAAGCGAATCGTCAAGCTCAAGCTCAAGCTCAAGTTCTTCTTCCATTTCCAGCGGAGCTAGTTCCAGCAGTTCTTCCGTTCAGCAATACACGCTTAAAGTGAAAATTTCCGGCGCGGGCAAAATAACAAGCAGCGGCGGTTCCGGCGTCATAAATTGCAAAAGAGCGGTTGATTCAAAAGGAAAAACGAAAATAGACGGCGACTGCAATGTAAAGTTCAACAAAGGAGAATCCGTTACCTTGACTTCGTCAACGCCCAGCACTCAATACGAATTCGCCACATGGGCTGACGCTTGCCGAGGGTCGCAGAGTATTACTTCTTGCGCGGTTATAATGACCGGCAACAAAACCGTTTCCGCCACTTTCAACAAGAAAGGATCGGTCAATAAAGAAACCGTGTCCGTATCAGTGAGGAAAACCGGCAAGGGCATCGGCAAAGTGATAAGCGTGTATGCCACAGGCGAGAATTCCGGCAAAGAAGACGGCAGAATAAATTGCGGCAATAATTGCAGCGAGAATTATGAAAAAATTTGTGAAAATACGGAAGGCGGCCGCGGTTGCAGTCTGGCTTACTTCAAAGCCGTTGCGGAGAAAGGTTCCACTTTTGACCACTGGGCAGGGACTTGCTTGACTTTTAAAGGTGTTAAAGGTCAATGCTATGTTCAATTGGACGGCGATAAAACCATAACGGCCAAATTCAACGAAGGAAGTAATAATCCGGAAGGGAAATATTATGACCTTACGGTTACCGTATTTGAAGGCGGGAAAGTCGTCAGTACGGACAGCAAGATTGATTGCACATCCAGTAATTCTCCTTGTACAAAAAGTTACGGCAAGAACGGCACGGTTACTTTGAAAATCACTCCGAACAGCGGGTACGCTTTAGGCGATTATTCCGGCTGCAGTAAAAGCGGAAATGTCCAAAACGGTGTTCTTACCTGCAAAACCAAGATGACTCAAAACAGAAATGTAAAAGTTAGTTTCAAAGCGTCGGGAGCACCTTCTTCCAGTTCGTCATCCAAATCCTCCTCATCCTCCACCGGTTCATATTCAACGGTAACAGATTCTGCGACTAACATAACTTCCACCTCCGCCACCCTAAACGGCACAATCACTCCGAACGGAAACAATCTTTCTTATATATTCGCGTATCGCAAGAACAGCGATTCATCATCTAAAACCAAGTATGCTCCTTCTAATACTTACACATCTGTTGACGGGACTTCAGGCGACATTTCCGTAAGCGCCGACATTTCAGGATTGTCTTCGGGAACGAAATATGTTTACAGGCTTTATGTTTACAATTCCGCGACACAAAAGACTACCGGCGGTTTAGTAAAATATCTTACCACTTCATCCGGCTCGTCCAGCAGCTCATCTTCCAGCTCTTCCAGTTCCGCAAACATAACTTTGAAGATAACATTGTCCGGAACTGGTTCTGTAAACAGAGATGGTTACGGAAATCTTGGGTGTGGCACAGACCAAGCCCCAGCCACAAACAATGTTTGCACCCAGACTATCAAAAACGACAGCTCGGAGCACGAATTAACGGTGTTCAGCGGAAGTTTAAAATCATGGTCCGGCTGTGATTCCGTGGAAGGTTCAAAATGCAAATTCAAGGCTGATGGAAATAAAAATATAACAGCGACTTTTAACTAAAAACTGATTATATAAATAATAAACAATAAAAAATGGTAAAAATTTCTCAAAAAAATATTTTATTCGGATTAGTTTTTGCGTTTATCTTTACAGTCGGAATTTTTAATGTTTCTTTTTCAAAAGTCGATTATGCGTTGAAAATTGAAATTTCCGGTGCGGGAAAAGTTGTGCCTATTGGTTATAAGGAAGGAGATTACATTTCCGGTTCTGATATTTTTTGTGTAAAAAAAGCAGATGGAAGTTATGAAGATAGTGACCATTGTGTATATTATGGCGAAGCTTCTCAAAATTATTTTAAAATTTCATTAAAAGCAAAAACAACAAGTGATGAATATCAGTTTGTAAAATGGGTTGGTAATTGCGATCGTAGTGGAGCATTAAAATATTCACCGATATCTGAATGTGTAGCCAAAGGAGTTTGGGGTAAAAAAATCACTGCCGTTTTCCAAAAAAAGGCAAAGATAGTAAAAAATGACGAAAGCTCAGTTCTTGTTACGGTTAAAAAAACAGGCGAAGGATTTGGTAAAATTATCAGTTTAAAAACATCAGGATACGGAGCTATGTCAGGAGACGGGAAGGTTAATTGTAAAGGCAGTTGCACCGCTGTTTATAAAAATTGTAGCACCGGCGAAGATGGAAGCAAAAATTGCGGAACTGTTTATTTTAAGGCAATTCCGGATGCAAACTCCACTTTTTCTGACTGGGGAGATGGTTGTGTGTCTTTTGAAAACGAAAAAGATCAATGTCAGGCTGTTTTAGACGGCAATAAGACTATAAGCGCTAAATTTAATAAAAAAGATAGCAGTGAAAATAGCAGTAGCAGTAAAAACAAAGTTGGCAACGGTTCAAGCGGTAAAAGCGCAAGTAAACATAAGCTTATCGTTAATATTTCTCCAAACGGAACAGTTGTAAGCGATGATGGAAAAGTTAATTGCGAAAACGATTCAGCAGCTTTTTTTAAGGTTTGTAGGTATGATTTTGACAAGAATGCTGATATTTCCTTAAAAGTCACTCCAAGCAGTGGTTATACTTTTAAAAAGGCCGATAATCTTAGTTGCAGCGGCAATGCAAAACAAGACGGCTATGTTACTTGTAGTGTAAAAATAAACAACAATAAAAATATAAGAATTTATTTTGACAAGTTAAAAACATCCACATCCAGTTCATCAAAATCATCCAGTACATCAAGTTCGTCCCAATCCAGTTCCAAATCGTCCAGTTCTTCCTCAGCCGGTTCATACTCAATAACAACAGGTTCCGCGACTAACATAACTTCAACTTCGGCCACCCTAAACGGCATAATCACTCCGAACGGAAACAGTCTTTCTTATACCTTTTCTTATCGTAAAAACAGCGAAAATTCATCGGCAACTAAATACGCTCCATCCACCTATACATCAATTGACGGAGCTTCAGGCGATGTTTCCGTAAGCGCCGACATTTCGGGCTTATCTTCCGGAGTAAAATATGTTTACAGACTTTATGTTTACAATTCTGCGACAAAAAAGACTACCGGCGGTTTAGTAAAATATCTTACCACTTCATCCGGCTCTTCAAGCAGCTCATCCAGCTCATCGTCCAGCTCTTCTTCATCTAACTAAAAACTGATTGTCGAGAAGAAACAAAAAACTCCGCTTAAGCGGAGTTTTTTGTTTCTTGGAAAGCTTTTACGATTTTGTCCAGATTGCCTTCCATTATTCTTTCTATGTCGTGAAAGGATTTCTTGACGCGGTGGTCGGTGATTCTGTCTTGCAAAAAATTGTAAGTCCTTATTTTTTCCGAACGGTCTTGGGTGCCGATTTGCTGTCTTCTTTCGCTGTCCAGCTGGCTTTGCGCCTGGCTGGCCTGGCCACTTTCCAATTTGGCCGCAAGAAGAGCCAGCGCTTTTTCGCGGTTTCTCTGTTGGGATCTTTCGCTGGTGCATTTGACCACCAAGCCGGTCGGCTTGTGGGTAATTCTTACCGCCGTTTCCACCTTGTTGACGTTTTGTCCGCCGGCTCCGCCCGAACGGGTGAAGGCAATTTCCAAATCTTGAGGCTTGATTTCCATTTTTTCCTCCGTTCTTATCGGCAAGACGGCCACCGAAGCGGTGGATGTGTGGACTCGGCCGGACTTTTCCGTCGTCGGCACCCGCTGGACTCGATGCACTCCGCTTTCTTGTTTTAATTTATCGTAGACCCCGACGCCCGAGATTTCCAAAAATACTTCTTTGTATCCGCCCAGCTCGCTTCTTGATTCGTCAAGAATGACGGCGCTCCAACCCTGCTTGGCGGCAAACCTAGAATACATATTGGCCAAGTCGGCAGCAAAAAGCGCGGCCTCGTTTCCGCCCGCTCCGGCGCGAATTTCTAAGATGATTGTTTTAGGAGATTGGTTCATAGAATTTGTGAATTGCGAAACTCTGTTGTTCGCGACGCCTTACGGAGCGCGGCGGCGCGAGTAGAGCAAATTTTCAGCAGAAAATTATGCGAGCTGAGCGAATAATAGAGTTTCGCAATTCATGATTAGAATATTATTTTTTCTTCGCTGTTTTCGCTTTTGCGGTTTTTGGCGCGGCCTTGGCTTGTCTGGCTTTGAATTTCTCCACTCGGCCGGCGGTGTCTATGA
>Ga0209541_10013483_pt1 | contig 12481 bp, 18 predicted proteins | sample RifCSPlowO2_01_FD_184027 | JGI IMG/M metagenome (GOLD analysis project Ga0209541, IMG submission 184027) | Groundwater microbial communities from Rifle, Colorado - Rifle CSP2_plank lowO2_0.1 (SPAdes) (version 2) | ecosystem: Environmental > Aquatic > Deep subsurface > Groundwater | place...
TATAATAATCATTCATTAAAGGCTCTATTCTATTTAACCCAATAAAATCCCTATAAATATAATACATTATCTTTAAATAAGAATTTTTTTCTAATTTTATACCAAATTCTTTTAATAAAATGCCGACATTCTTCTCAAGATACTCAATTAAACTCTCCTTTTCCTTAACAGAAATAAAACTCAAATTAATTAATTCCTCAATCCCATTTTTAATTAGCTCTAAAATCTCCTTCTCTTTATCATCTAAATTAGGCTCCTCAACATTATAAATTAACTCTCCTTGTATATCATCCCAATAAATATGCACATATGCATATGGTAATATTAACGGATATCTCAAATCAACACTAGTTCTTTCTCTAATCTCAGGTAAAGGCGTAATATTTTGCTGTAGATTAATATTAAATTTTAATTTCTCTTCCTTTAACTCAGATTTAGCAGACGGAGCCTCTGGAATATTTTCATTAACCAAAATTCAACACCTCTTTCTAATCCATAGATTTACGAGAATTATAAAAGTTTCGGTTAAGCAATTTAATGCTTAATCTTCAATTTCCCATTCATAGCTAAAGAATGCTCATTTTCCAATTTTGTGAATCTACCATTAATTACATCTTTTATTTCTTCAACATCCTTAAACATATTATTCACTTTCTGCCATAATGCACCAGCCATAAAAACCATAGAAAATATTGGTATAGATTCAACCCAAACAGGGCTTTTTATTACACCAAACGCCTTTCCTAAAGCCCATAAGAAAAGAACAACTAATGCAAACCAAAATAAAAAATCCCAAATCTCTCTCTTTTTTGTCATTTTATATTTAAAGATTCTAAAATTTATAAATTTAAGCCTCTCTTATTTTAATACATCTATCTGCAGTAGTTCCACAATCACTTGTTTGCTCTATTACTAAATTATAAGCCCCGCTTAATTGCTTTGTTCCAGCAGTTGTAATCAAAGGGATATTACTTCCTTTATAATCCAATCTTAACTCTATTTGATAACCCTGTCCTAATTGAATAGATTCTATTTCTAAATTACCCTCGTGTATAACCATCTGCCCTTTTTGAGCTCCCGGCTCTATTCCTAATTTATCCTCGCTAATAACACTCCAAACTATGATATCCTTATTATCCCCACTGGTAGTATCATCATAAATAATAAAATCTCCTTCTTGTATCTCAACAAATATTGGCCTTCTGCTTCCCAATCCCTCATTCCAAACCTCTCTAATTACATTATCCATATTATACATTACCTCTTTTGTTTGTAATAAAGTATTCCTCATCTTAACTTTGTTAATAAAAGGCATTCCAACACTCAGCACTAATCCAATCAGAATTATTCCAATAGCTGTATACAAGGCTGCACTAATCCATATATCCCCTTTTTTATTCATTTTAAAATGTATAAGCACCTATTTTATTTGTACAATCAACTATCTCTCCTCCCTCAATGCTAATTTTAGGTATTATTTCAATCTTTTTAACACTATCACCAAATATCTTGTCACCTGCGTCAACATTACTACCGTAATTATAAGTATCAGCACTATAACTTTCAACTGGTGTTGTTATTTTATTTTTATCATCAACAATTACATTCTTATTTTCATCCATTTTTCTAATAATATATCCATACAAATCCTTATTACCATTATTCTTTATCACAATTTTATTTCCTTCAATAGGCTCCAATTTTATCTTGACATCATCACACTCTAACTCGCTTCCTATTTTGGTTTCAGAGGTTTTAATGCTCTTGCTTAGTAAACCCCTGCTCCAGCTCATTATCAACACACCCAAGCTAATTGCAAAAACAATTAATAATATAGTTGAAACAATTGCACTTAATCCCTTTTTCATCTTATTTTATAAGTAGCCATTTGATCAGAGCAAAGCCACCAACCCTCAGCAACACTTGTTATTTCAGGTCTTTTCAAAGTTATTTGTGGTATCACTTTTATTGTATCAATAGCAAATTTCTCATCAACTGTTAAAACAGCCTTCTCATACCCATTTAATAATTGTTTTACCTTGATAATATCAACCTTACTCCCCGACTCAGCCCTTATAACAAAATCAGTGATAGTTTGCTTCTTTAAATTCTCTACTTGAATCCTTAATTTGCCAGAATCATTATTAACACTATTTACTCTTATTTTAACTTTATCCCTGCAAACATCCTGTGCAACAGCCTTGTCACCGCTTTTAGTAGTCTCTCCAGTAGCTGTTTTCCTAGCAAAACTAAATATTGTTAATGCTATTGCAATAACAAAAACAATAATTAAAACAGTAGCTATTAACTGACTTATACCCTTTTTTTTCATTCTCCTTTTCATTATTTTTAATAATTTATTTGTTTATAAATTTTTTCTATGTTATATAATTAACCTCTTTTAATATTTTATATACCTTGAGGCGTTTGTGAGGCGTTTGTGAGGCGTTTGGACCAAGGTATAAAATGTGCCTTTTCCTGTTACTCCTACTTGTCTAAATATAATTCTTTTAGTGAGATTTGAAAGTTCCCTTGTTGAAGTCTGTCTGGAAACATCAAATAGTTTTTGATACTCATTATTAGTTATCTTATTTTTTTCCTTAACATATTTTACAGCATTTATTTGTCTTTCATTTAATCCTAATTTTTTCAAATAATCTTCAGTGTAAATATCTTTTCTAAAAACTACTGAAAAACCATTAGAAATTTCTTTGAATTCAAGAAAAATGCCTGATTTTTTACAAAGCTCAAGCATTCTTATAGTTCCGCTACCATATTTTTCAATAAAACCAATATCATAAAAAATTTGAGCAGTTAATTTATTTCTTGGAATTGATTTATGATCTTCTTTATACAAATCTTCTATTTTAATTCCTAAAGGCAATTTTCCTGGGTTCCATATTTCAATTCTATCATCATAAACCTCAATTTGTATTTCACCTAACTCAGTATAATCCCTATGCACAATTGCATTTATTATAGCCTCTCTTAAAGCATTTAAAGGATATTCCCAAATCTCATCCCTTCTTGGCTTTCCTGTAATTACAAATCTTACACTAACATATTTCTTAATAAAATTCATTGCTTCATCAACTTGCCCAATTAAGTCATCTTCAATCATCCTATCATCTAAAATTTCAATCTTTGAAAGTTTAAATTTGCCACAATGAATTTTTGCTTGTGAAATAAATCTTTGGAATTCTTTTCTAAAAAGGAGAATTGCTGCCCAAGTTGGTCTATTATTTTTTATTAATTCTATCTTTTTCAGAACTTCAAATGGTTTTTCTTTTATTTTTCTTCTTCCAGTTTCATTTGCTAATTTGATGTATTCTTCAATCTTTTTCAAGTCAATATCCTCTAAATTTGCGTCTCTTGCGAAATAACTATCCCAAGAAGAACCAGTTGTTTGTAAATGAAGATCTGCGACTTCTTTAGAACTTAATTTTCTGTTGCTGTTCTTGACTCTTAAATAAGATATTCCTTTATATGAAATAGGTTTTAGTGGTGATTCTTTTATTGTGATTTCAACTACATCTTTGCTTCCTATTTTATAAATTTCTATTTCTGGAATTGATGTTGGTTCTATTGATTGAGAAATTTTATTAATCCATTCTTTCAATGTTTCTTTTCCAATCGAAACGCCCTTAATTTCTCCTTTATTATTTACACCAATCAGAATTGTTCCTCCATCAGAATTTGCAAAAGCAACAACTGTTTCTATTGTTTCATTATCAAATTTTTCTTTAAATTCTATTTTCTGGTTTTCTCCACTTTCTATCGCTTTTTTGACTTCTTTCTCATCCATTTTTCAATTTTTACCATTTTAGTATTATTTTATTAGGAAGAATAAGAATACTAACTAATAAGATATTAGTGATTATTAGAACTATAATTAATTTTTTAATGTCTAAACTTGACCTCTTTTTTTTCATTTTATTTATTCTCCCAAGTTACAATTTTACTCTCACAACCAATTTCATCATTATTAACTATAATAATTGGAATAAATTCTATCTTATCATCAACAGGACTAAGTGGATAAGAAACTGTCTCACCAGGTTTTATTCTCGTTGATATTGTATAAGGTGAATTAGAAGCTATTAATCCTGTATTAACATAAATCCTTAAAATAATTTTATCAATTCCTAAAGTTCCTCTATTTGTCATTTTTATTGTATCAACTACTTTATCGTCATCAGTATCTTCACCCCTTATACCCAATCCAACATCCTGGCATTCAACAGCACTTCCTAAGTTTATTATTTTCTTTTCTACCTTTTTCTCGCTCTCTCTGCTAAAACTCATAACCAAAACACCTGTAACTATAGCCATAACAATTAATAGAACAGTTGCAACCATACTAGCATCTCCTTTTTTCATATCTTCACCACTCTTATATAATTTTTATCAACATTCTGGAATAAAATAGTTTCTACCTTATTTCCTTGTGATGGTTTAGTAAATGAATAACTGTTTCCATCAAACTCAATTATTATATTATCAGATTCTAAAGTTTTTTTATTATTTGCTCCTTCAACATTGCCCAATTGGGTTTGTGCAAGAATATACATCTTACCAATACCAAACTCCAATCTACCAGCAGGAACATCACCAGAGGGTATAGCTAATCTCTCTTCTTCATCATTGATAAAAATATCTTTTCCTAGATAATTGATAATAGTCCAAACATTATTTTTATATTGAGCATATATTATCCCAGTTCCGCTTCCAAATTTAGTAAAAATATCTAATAAACCATTACCACCAGTAATCCTATCGCCATCAACTAATAATCCATAATCAACAACATAACTTCTTTCGCCTTTGAAATTTTCAACATAGAAATCAAAATTTGTTTCAACAGGCATTTCTAATCTATTAGTAACTTTCATAACACCATAAATAGCAATACATAGCAAAACAGCTGCCAAAATATACATCTGACCTCTCTTATTCATGATAATTAGTTATAATTGTTTATTTAAATAATTTATCATTTAAGAATTATTATTTATGTTAAAGTGCCTTATTTAAGTAAAAGAATTAAGTGTATTTAAAGATTATAATAAGCGAGACACCACGAATAAATCAACTAAGAACAAAATGATTGCACAAATAATAATAATTCCACCTTGAATTTTCATATAATGCAAAGCCTTCTCTTTACCATATTTATTTACTGCACCGTACTTCTTTTTGTCAACCCCAGACCAAAATTCAATAACAAATTTTCCAACAAAAAGATAAGGCAATAAAAAATTATCTGGTTTTGCGATGCAGTAAATACCTAATATCATCAATATTATTGAAATTATCGTTAATATCATGTTATTTTATAAAAATTCCATTTATTTAAATAATTTTCTTATATCTTTATAAATCTCTTCAATCTCTCTATCACCATTAATTTCATTAATAATACCCTTTTTCTTATAATATTCAACAACATGCAAAGTCTCTCTTTTATAGCATTCCAATCTTTTAGAAATTGCCTCTTTTGTCTCATCATCTCTTACATACAATTGAGAATTGCAGTTATCACATCTTCCATTAATTTTAGGTTTATTATATTTTAAGTGATAAACACTGCTACAATTCTTGCAAGTTAATCTTCCTTGTAATCTATCCAAAACAATCTCATCAGGAATCTTAATATAAATTACCTTCTCAAATTTAATATCTTTACTTAATTTAACTTGCTCCATAGTCCTAGGAAAACTATCAATAATATAATTTTCATTTCCATTTATTTTCTCTTTAATTAATCTGTAGATTATTTCATCAGGAACCAAATTACCTTTATCTATATAATCAGCAATTTCTTTTCCTAATTTAGTTTCTTTTGCCTTCTCCTCTCTTAATAAATCTCCAGCAACTACTTTTATTATATTAAATTCTCTACTTAATAACTCAACTTGTGTACCTTTTCCACTTCCTTGCATTCCTAAAAATAATATTTTCATTTTGAAAAAGCCTCTGTCGGGATTTGCACCCAAGACCTCCTCCTCTTTGTAATTATATACCAAGGAGGTGCTCTACTAGCTAAGCTACAGAGGCATAAAATAAAAAAGAAAATCTTGTTTTTAAAATTAACTAATTAAACTTTTAGATAATAGATTACAAGGGATTCCAAATCCAGTAACCCTAATTTCATTAACCAAAACAGTGTATCCTAAAAAATCATTAGGAGCTTTTATTTGTAATTCTTTGAATAATTCAAAAATCTCCTTAGGAACAATATTAACAACTTTTGAATCTTTTCTATTAGACTCATTTATCAAATAATATTTATCTTTTTCAAAAACACCTTCTTTAAATTCAAATTTATTCTCTTTTATATCTTTTATAACTTCAGAAAAAATCTTACAATAATATCCTTTATCCTTAATATCAATTTCTGAGATTTTGTCTAAAATTGTCATAATAAAAATGAGGGAGAAGGGATTTGAACCCTCGTAGGCACTAAGCCACAGGATTTCTCCTTTGGAAAACTTAAGTTTGGCAATAAATCTTTTTTAGATTCATTCCTGCCCGTTAACAGGAGCACTTTTAAAAAAATGCTTTTCCAGATTCCGGGTTAAGTTTTCTCCGGCACTCCCTCATAAAGATTTTAGAATCCTTTACCTTTTTAAAGATTTTTATTGTCTAATCTTAGATACTGGATTAATCATACTTAAAAATTTGTTCTCATCACATTTTCTGATATAAATATAAAAATAAGGTTTTCTTCCTTCTTTATAACAAGGTCCATTAAAGGTATTCTTTATATTAAGTTGCTCTAACAACAAAGATATATTCCTAAGTCCCCTCTCGTTAGTTGAAAACATCCTTACTGTTGTGCTTGTAGTTCCTTCTCCATCAAAAAACCCACGTATAAATCTAATTTTTACATCATTATCCCCTTTTAGAACATTGACAGGAACTTTCCATTTAAGGTGACCATAATCTGTATATTTTAATAAATCCTTAATGACATTTCTATTACAAATTCTAATTCTATCTGAGCTAAAAGAAGCATTATAATTATATACTTCATAAACAAGATTCTTAAAGTGATTAAGTAAATTTATATCAAAATTAGCGAATTGAATATAAGTAGTTTGTTTGTTTTTCCTAAAATAAGACTTATCTCTATTTGGATAATATAACCAACAATCAGTAAATGAATTATAATAAGATCCTTCAGCACATAATAAACCAATTATCTCTGCTTTTTCCGGAGAGAATTCCTCCAATATTTGATCACCCATTTTCATTTATTAAGGAAAACAAATTTATAAAACTTACCATTAAAAAAATAGAGAGTAATATATCAAGGTAGAATATTAGCCATTTTCAATTATAAGATGTTTTTTCTCTCTATTACTCAAAAAAGAATTTAAACAACTACTAAAATAATTAAGCTGAAAATCAGAAAGTCCTACAAAATCATCAACTGAGTCTCGAGTATTAACAGTAATGGGGGGGTGAATAGATTCATCACAATGATTTGCCAAATTTTCAGATAACTTAGCTAAAAGATATATTAAACGTTCTTGAATATCTTCTGGAGAGGTATGAAATTTATCTCCATATAATATTCTTCCATTCATGTCTTTTAATGCTATAATAATATCAAAATAAGGTCTTGGATAAGCCCAGCTTCCCTCCCATCCTGCTTGTAGATAAACTTCACATTTTGCTTCTATAGATTGATTATTTTTTTCATTCATTCTAACCTTTTTTATAAAAATAAGTTCCCATTTTGTATCATTAAGAAGTGAAAACTATTGGTTAATAAATAATAGTCCTCCTTTAGAGGAGTACACTTTAGAAAGATTTAAATATAATATACAATTTGGTCATGTATGGATACAAAAAACTTGGAAAAAATAGGTTTAACACGAAATGAATCAACTATTTACATTTCGCTTTTAAAACTAGGCATCACAAGTGTACAAAATTTGGTAAAAGAGTCGGAATTACATCGTTCAAGAGTTTATGATAGTTTAGAGTCACTTCAAAGAAAGGGATTAGTTAGCTTTATTATTAAAGATTATAAAAAATATTTCCAAGCTGTAAAGCCTGAAAAATTATTGGATTATATTGATGAACAAAAGGAAATTATAAAAAAAATTTTGCCAGATCTAAAAGAAATTGAAGGATTAAAGAGAGAAGAAATATCTGCATCAGTATATAAAGGAAAAGAAGGGCTTAAAACAATTCACTCAGAAATGCTTAAAGAAGGAAAGGATATAATGGTTCTAGGAGCAAAAGCCTTAATTTATTCTGAATTAGAATATTTTATTCCAAATTTTGAAAGAGAAAGGATAAAAAAAGGCATGAATTGGATTTGTTTATGGGATAAAGAAGAATATAAAAAAAGAATAACAAACAAAATTAGTATCAAAGAAAGAGTACTACCTAAAGGTTTTGACTCAAATAGTGTTATTAATATATTTGGTAACAAAATTGCAATAGTTCTATGGAAAGAAAAGTATCCTTCTGGATTTATGATTGATAATAAAGATATCGCAGATTCTTTTAGAAAATATTTTGAATTATTATGGAAAATATCTAAAAAATAATCATTAATTTTATAAAACTTTTTATTGCTTTATTTCCTTTTTAAGGATACACAAAATCTCTTCTCCACAAGTACACCAAAATTCTAAAATTTCTTCTGCTTGAGGAATTGTTGCTCTAAATCCCCTATAATTTACATCATGCCTTATTCTTTTAAATCTCTCAAGAGAATTTAATTTTAATTTATTTTTTATATCAAATTCTTTTAGGATTTCTAAGCTTATCTCATGATTTAACGGCTCATATCCAAGAAGCCACCATTTCGCATCTCCAAGTTGCCTAACCGATTCATAAATTTCTCTAAAAATTAGAGTTGCAGTATTTTCATTAAGTTTAATATCTTTTGTGACATTTGCATTAATCTCAGCAGAATTTATCATAGATTTAATTTTTTCTATATCTCTCTGTCTGTTCCTTATTAATCTTGATTTAATCCACAACTCTATAAAGTCTTTTCTCATTTTTTTATTTCTAAAAACCCCCATAAAATAATACCATTTACAATATTATTAAACACATTAATATCTATATTTTTTCTATTAAATAAATGTATTTGTATCTTCTTCCCAATAATATTCTCAAATTCTACTAATTCTCTTAATCCAATAACTTTGTAATCCTCATCTTTCTCAGACTCTATAGCAATATCTATGTCTGAGTTAGACATATCTTCTCCCTTTCTAAAACTCCCAAAAAGAATTATAACTTTTGGATTCTTGAAATAATCCATAAGGAATTCAACTAAACCACTACTATAAACAAAATTTAAATTATAAATAATTTTACTTCTAATAAAAAGCCAATTTGTCTGATTTGCTTTTATTCTCCATATCTTGCTTAATTTTTCAATATTTATTAAACCATATTCTTGGAATTCGTCTAAAATATTCCCAATATTCGCTTTTGCTACCCCTGCCTCCCTTGCCAGATCACTTAAACTAAATTCTTTTTCAGGGTATTTAAATAAAACTTCCATTATACTTCTTCTTGCGGTTTCTTCATATAACTTAAGGTATTTTTTGTGAACAATTGGTTTTATCATATAACATATGTTATAAATTAAAACTATTTAAAGCTTTCGTTTATTAATCATTACTTTTATATAATATTACCATTCTAAAAAATCCATGTCAAAGGTCTACTTAATAAAAAATAATTATGAAGAAAACTTCAAAAAAGTCTACAAAGAACTATCTAAAAAATTCTCAAAGGGAAAAACAGCAATTAAAGTTCATTTTGGGGAAGAAGGCTGTACTACTCATTTATCTCCAGGCTTAGTTAAAATTTTATCAAAGAATATTAATAATCCCTATTTAATAGAATGTAATGTCCTCTACAAAGGAAAAAGAACCTATGCAAAAGATCATATTGAATTAGCAAAACAACATGGATTTACATTTGCTCCAATCATAATAGCAGATGGTCAATTAGGAGATGATTATTTAGAAATCGAAATTAACAAAAAGCACTTTAAAACAATAAAAATAGGAAAAGAACTTCAAAATTTCAAAAATTTAATAGTTTTCTCACATTTTACAGGTCATGTTGCAACAGGTTTTGGAGGAGCTTTAAAAAATTTAGGAATGGGTCTTGGCTCAAGAGCAGGAAAACTAGCAATGCATTGTAAAACAACAATAACAATTAATCCAAATAAATGCACAGCTTGTGGTCTTTGTATAAAAAACTGCCCAGCAGATGCAATATCTTATGTTAATGAAAAAGCCTTCATAGATGAAAAAAAATGTATCAAATGTGCTCGTTGTATAGCAGTTTGCCCTGTAAAAGCACCACAAGTTCCATGGAATTCAGTTCGTGGCAAAGATATTCAAGAAAGAATCGTAGAATACTGTTTTGGAATTAACAAGCTCTGTAATATTATCTATTTTACATCATTACAAAATATTACACTTGACTGTGACTGCGAAGATAAACCACAAATACCAATTATAAAAGATTTAGGAATTCTAGCTTCTACAGACCCAGTTGCAATTGATCAAACTGCAATTGATTTAGTAAAAAAAGAATTAAAAAAAGACATTTTTAAAGAACATAATAAAATAGATTCTTCCTTCCAATTAGAATATGCAGAAAAACTTAATCTTGGTTCTAGAAAATATGAATTAATAAGCCTCTGAAGGAATAATATCAAAAGAGTAATCTTTTTTATTATTTAAAAATTCTATTTTTTCCACGTTGAGAGCATTTCATTGAAAGTCCTTGTTTTTTTCTTAGCTTTTTTAAATAAAATTATTGCATTTTGAAGTTTAATTCTTATTTCTTTATCCCTTATTAATTTTCCTTTTGAGTTTAATAAGTTTAAACCAAAATCAAGTCCTTTTGGTCGACAAAACTTCAAGTTACCATCAGCACTCAAAACTATATTACAAAATCCATCTTGACACATATAATCAGGACATTTTTTACATTCATTAATATAATGAGCAGATTCTTCTGTATTTCTTATTATTATTTTTGTACCCATTTCTGTTGTAAAAACTTTCATATTATGACCATACCCTCCTATTGCATTAATTATTTTAGGCTTATTATATCTTTTTTCTAATTTTTTAGTAATATCTCTTAGTGAAACATAGTTTTCTTTCCAAAAAGAAAAATTACTTGATTTTATATCTTTATAATAAGTTAAGTCGAATAATTTTAGATCTAATCCTTTATTTTTACAAAAAGTAATTATTTCTTCGATTTCATTTTGATTATATTTACCAACAACAGTATGTATTCTTAAAGATATTTTTCGTTTTCTCATCTCTTCTATTCCTTCTAAAATAAATTTAATACTTTGTGATTGATTTGTAATTTGAAGATGTTTTTTAGGATTTAAGGTATCTAAACTAATTTTTATTTTATCAAAATTTGCTGTTTGCAATTGTTGCGCATATTTTTTTAATAAAAGTCCATTAGTATTTAATCTTAAATATCCTAGATTTTTATATTTATTAATTCTTTTTGTTAGAGCAAAGGTAATTTCTGGAACGATCAAGGGTTCACCACCAGTAATACTAAAGAATTTAAAACCTAACAAATGTGCAATATCAATTATTTTTAAGTAATCATTTTTTCTAAGGATGCCTTTATTGTTACACTTATAACTATCTCCATGTGGGGGACAATAATGACATTTAAAATTACAATCTTTAGTTACAGCAATTCTTAATGAAGGAATTTTGTTATTTTGACCCATGTTAATTTTATTATACAAAGTTGTTAATAAATGTTTTTGTCTAGAAGTTGCCTCTTTTTTTCTTCATAATAATTTTAAGAAACCAATTACATAAAGTTGACAAAAAAGGTAATAAAATAATAGTAGCTTTTGAAGGGAAAAAAAAGCCCTAAGAGGGAGTCGAACCCTCAACCTTCGCTTTACTCTCATTAAAATACGAGAGCGATGCTCTAACCATATTGAGCTATAAGGGCATTCATTCTATTAGATTTAAAAGTATGCTTTGAACCTATATTTTTTCTGAACTTTATAACCTCTGATTTTTTAAAACTTCTTATTTCAAGTCCTTTTTGGTTTCCTGATTTATAAGGACCAGCTAAATAAACATCGAATTCTTCTAATAATTTTTTTACTTCAATTAAAAAGTTATAAGTAGAAGAACTAATCAAGATACTTATGGCTTTTTTAGATAAAGTCAAGCCTCCATCAGAATCAAATAATCCCATTAAAAATTGTCTTTTAAATTCTTTTGATAGATAAATAAATTTAGGAATAAATAACTTTCCTTTCTTTTTACCAGAAGGAATTCCTATTAACCTATTAAAGAAGAAATGTATCGGTTTAGAAGATATATCAAGTCTAGCATAAGTCCCAAGATCTATAAATTTAGGCTTATAATTAAAGTTTTCTTTAAAGATATTAAATATAAAATTTTTTAAATAATCTTTAGATTCA
>Ga0209541_10013484_pt1 | contig 12481 bp, 11 predicted proteins | sample RifCSPlowO2_01_FD_184027 | JGI IMG/M metagenome (GOLD analysis project Ga0209541, IMG submission 184027) | Groundwater microbial communities from Rifle, Colorado - Rifle CSP2_plank lowO2_0.1 (SPAdes) (version 2) | ecosystem: Environmental > Aquatic > Deep subsurface > Groundwater | place...
TGCATTATGAATTAAAAAATTGATAGCGTTTTTACTTGGTATTATTTGTTCTCGTGGTCCAAAAGAATTTGTTATACGAAAGACTATGGCATCAAGGCCATAAACTTGATTAAAAATTTTACAATAATGTTCACTTGTAAGTCTATTTGCACCATAGATGGTAGTAGGATTGCATGGTGTTTGTTCATTAACAGGAAGTTTTTTTGGCTTGCCTATAACAATAAAGGTACTTCCCAGTACAAATCTACATTTTAAATTCATTTTTCTAATTTTTTCGAGAATAAACAAAGTAGATTTTGTGTTTGAATCAAGATCATTTAATGGATTTTCAAATGATTTTGAATGTGAAGTTCCTCCAGCTAAGTGAATTATTATATCTGGTTTATTTTTTTCAATGCTCAGTCCTAATTTTTTAAAATTTGTGATATCAATTTTTTCAAGTTTTATTTTATTGGAAAATCCAGATATGTTTGATTTCTTTGAAAAACTCTTTGATAAAAGAACAAGTTTATGGTTATCTAGCAATAATTCCTCTGCAAGATGGCTTCCTACAAAACCTAATCCACCTGTAATCATAATTTTCATTAATGTGATAAAATTCAAGTAAGTTAAAAATCCATTCTTCTAACTTTGATGAAACATATTTGTGAGAGTTGTTTTAGTAAATTTGTGAGGTTTAATGTTTGTTAAAAAGCTAAAGATCATATTACAAATTATGAAAATCTTCAAAAATTGGTATATGTATTCGATTGTTTATTTTAAACTTACAAATAAAAAATTTGTAATTTTCAAAACAAAAACTAATTTAAAAATCAAATTACGAGTAAGATCAACAGATCTTATGGCATTAACCCATGTATGGTTAATACAAGAATATTATAATAATGATTTTAAGATTAATGATAATGATATAATTATTGATATAGGTGCACATATAGGATTATTTTCATTATATGCTTCTCAATTTTGTAAAAATGGAAAGATCTATTGTTTTGAGCCTGTTAAGGAAAATTTTGATCTTTTTCTATCAAATATAAAATTAAATAAAATTGAAAATATTTTTCCTTTTAACATTGCGGTATCAAATAAATCATCAATAGCAAAAATTTATCTAAATAAAGATGAGGCTGGCCACAGTATGTTTCATCCTACATTATCATCAATAGAAGTCAAATCAACAACATTACAAAAGATTTTCGAAGATAATAATCTTGAAAAATGTGATTTTCTAAAACTCGATTGTGAGGGTGCAGAGTATAACATAATGGATTCGTTATCTAAAGAATTTTTTCAGAAAATAAGAAAAATGGTAATAGAATATCACTTTGCTAACACAGAACCAGGATTGTTGAAAAACTTGATAGAAAAGCTGGAAAATTTTTCTTTTAGAATTTCTATAAAACCGCTTTTTTCGGATATTGGATTTCTTTATTGTGTAAATCAACAATTAAAATGATAATTAATGAATTTGTTAAAATTTATGTAAAATTCCTATCATGGAATTTTTATTTTTTGAAGAGATAATAATCGGTTGCAGATTTTTTGACTTTGAAAATTTGTAAAACGCATTATTGCCTGTAATATCATCAGATATAAGAAAACCATCATTTTTTATAAAAGGCCATGCAGTTTCAAATTCAAACATCATATTTTTAGAAGTATGAAGACTGTCATGGAAAAAAATATCCACCATGCCTAATTTATCTAACAGTTTTTTTAACTCAGTTGAACTTGGACCAAATATGAATTTCCATCTGTTTGTGAGATCTTTAGGTATAACAGAACCAATCATTTGTTTTGATTCCCATGGTCTAAAAATTGAATCAATTGAGTAGAGATTACCTTTATTGTTTTCAGACAAAGCCTGTAAGATGTAAGAACTACTTCGTCCATATGCAACACCTGTTTCTACAACAGTGTCAGGTTTAACTATTTTACATAATATGTACAAGAATAAGCTTGATGAATCATCTAGCGAATAATCTATTGGATAGGGTTTTTCTTTTGATGGATAATTTTTATTTTCTAATTTTTCAAAAAAATTGGTCAAGTAATTATGTAAAGTAGTAAGATTTTCTCTTAATTTTACAAGTGAAATAGTTGTATGTGGAAACAAATTATTAATTACCTCAGAAACTTGTAAAGACCTTACATCAAGTGTTTTAACATCTTGTTTTGAATCATTATACGATTGTAAAGCCGATTGCACTATCTGAACTCCAATTTTTGGATGCAACATTGCAAATTTAAGTAAGTCAAACAATAATGATTTTTTCAAACTATATGGCCTTTAAAGTAGTTTAATTAGAATTTTGTTAACTAAAATAAGTGAAGGCTAAATAATTGAAATCTGTTGATTTCATTATAATGAAGATAGCTCTTACTTGTCCTGCCTCTTTACCTGCTACTCAGTTTGGCGGAATATTATTCCTTTGTGTAGATATTGCAAAAGAGCTAGCTAAACTAGGTCATGACATTACAATCTATACTACAGATATGGATTTTGCAAACAACCCAAAAACATTTAATAAAAAACTTCCACGCTATGAGGTTATTAATAATTTTAAAATTGTTCGCTCCCATGTTTGGTTTTCTATAGGTTTGTTTTTTGTAAATCCTGGAATGTATTTTCAAATGATTAAAGATCGCCCTGACGTAATTCATTCTATTGGTGTAAGAAGTTTTCAATCTCATATTGCTGCATTAGTTGCAAAAAAAAATAAAATCCCATTAGTAATATCTGATCAAGGTGGACTAACTACACATCCTGCTTTAAAACAAAGTAATCCTGTAAGAAAGTTTCTATATAAGATACAACAACCTATAATTCAATTTATAATCAATAATGCAACAAAGGTTAGTGTAGCAAATGAATATGAAAAAAAAATATTTTCAAAACTTTGTAATGAATCAAAAATCATAATTGTGCGAAATGGAATTAATCTAGACTCTTTAACTACCAAAACATCAAATTTTAAACAAAAATTCAATATTGACAAACAATTCATTTTGTTTCTTGGTAGATTTGATAAGGTGAAAGGAATTGATATTTTATTGAAGGCGTTAAATTTGATCAAAGAATCTTCTGCTATGTTAAATACAAAATTAGTCATTATGGGGGCAGATTTTGGTTTTGAATCTCAGATGTTAAGAATGATAGATGAATTGAAAATAAAACATAAAGTCATAGTTATAAAAAATCCTAGTAGAGACGATGTAATTGCTGGCTATAAAGAAAGTAAATTTTTGGTATTGCCTTCCAGATGGGAGCTTTCTCCTTTAACACCACTTGAAGGCTTTGCATTTAAAAAACCAGTTATCAGTACAAACAGTCATGGAATTTCCCACACTATCAAAGACAGGGTTCATGGCATTTTAGTTGATTCAGAAAATCATGACAGTCTAGCAGATGCCATCGTAGAATTATTATCTGATGATAAGAAATGTGAAGAATTTGGTCTTGCAGGGTACAGGCTTATTCAAGATGAATGTAATTCAAAAATTATGGCTGAAAATACACTTAAGATATATCAAGACATAGTCAACAGATAAATTAATTATAAAAATATGCAATTAAATTGAGAGTTAAAAATAAAGATGCATTTGATGATCCTACTATAACTGTTCCTTTTATTCTTCCAGTTATTACCGACAAAGATAAAAAAGCAATTTGTAATGCCTTAGAATCCCCATTATTGACAGATGGTCCAAAATTACGCGAGTTTGAATTATCTTTTGCTAAATTTACGGGTACAAAATATGCTGTTGGGGTATCAAGTGCTACAGCCGCATTACACTTAGCATTAAAAGCAGCAAACATAAAAAAAGGAGATGAAGTCATTATTCCTGATCTCACTTTTGTTGCTACAGCTAGTGCAGTGTTATTAACTGGTGCCACTCCTGTTCTTGCAGATGTTAATTACGATCTAAACATATTACCGGAGTCTGTACAAAAATCTATTACATCAAAAACAAAAGCAATTTTACCTGTACATTTTGCAGGAAAAAGCTGTAATATGGATAAAATTAAAAAAGTTGCTACAAAAAATAATTTGATACTTATTGAGGATTGTGCACATGCAATAGGAGCTAAATCTGGAAAAAAACATGTTGGAAGTTTTGGAAGTGCAGGGTGCTTTAGTTTCTATCCTACAAAGAATATTACTACAATTGAAGGTGGTATGATGATAACAAATTCAAAAAAAATTGCTGATTATGTGAGAACTGCAAGAAATCACGGCATTAGCAAATCATTAAAACAAAGATATTCACATGGTAAACCTTGGGAATATGATGTAACAGAAGCTGGTTATAATTACAGATTAGATGAAATAAGATCAGCGTTAGGAATAAGTCAGCTAAAACGAATTAATAAATTGAATTTACAGAGGAAAAACGCTTGTAAATATTATAATAAAAAATTAAAAAATGTAAACGGTTTAATCGTTCCTTCATATTCAACTAATACAGATAACGCATATCATTTGTATATTTTGAGGGTTCAGAAAGAATTTGGTATTTCTAGAGATATGCTATATAGTAAATTATTAAGAAAAGGTATTAGAACATCAGTTCATTACAAACCGTTACATAAATTTAGCATTATGAAAAAGAAAGGCAAAATGTATGATTATTTAACAAACACTAAACAAATTTACGAAGAAATAATTTCTCTCCCCCTTTATCCTCAAATTTCAAAAATTGAACAAGATAGAGTTATTAGCTGCATAATAAACTGAGATTCGCTACAATGAATAGATTAATTGAACAGTATATTTTATACGTCAACATTATAATTCATCATTAAATAGGTACCTAGAAATTGGATTTAGTCATAGGCATTCCCGCATATAATGAAGAAAATAATATTGCATCTATAATACTAAAACTCCAAAAAATTACTAACCAAATTATTGTTTGTGATGATGGATCCACTGATATGACCGCCGAGATCGCTGAAAAGTTAGGAGTTATTGTCATACAACATGAAAAAAATTTTGGATATGGTGCAGCTATTAGGAGCATATTTCAAAAGACAAAGGAATTAAATTTTGATATATTAGTTACATTTGATGCAGATGGTCAGCATAGAGTATCTGATATTCAAACTGTTGTAGAACCGATTATAAAAAATATTGCAGACATTGTTGTGGGTTCACGGTTTCTTAAAAGTGGTAAAAATGAGGTTCCTGATTATAGAAAATTTGGGATAAAAATAATAACAAAAATTACAAATGTATCATTAAATGAAAAACTAACTGATTCTCAAAGTGGTTTTAGAGCTTACAGTAGAAAAGCTCTTTCTGAACTGTTTCCTTCAGACTATGGAATGGGAGTTTCAACTGAAATTCTCATTAAAGCAAGTAATAAAGGATTAAAAATTGCTGAAGTTCCAATAAAAATACTTTATGAAGGTGAAACATCCACCCACGATCCTGTTTCACATGGGGTTTCTGTAATACTTAGTACTATGAAATTTATATCAATAGAACATCCTTTAAAATTTTATGGGATGCCTGGCATTGTTTTATCTGTAATAGGATTATTTTTTGTGGTTTGGACTATGCAATATTTTGCTGAATTTGATATGTTTCCTCCAGTCCTAGCATTAATATCTATAGGAACAACATTGTTAGGAGTAGTTTTTTTAGTAACAGGAACTATGCTTTATTCATTAGTAAATGTTGTTAGAGAACGACATAATACAAAATAATTTTGATTATGATTTTTCATGTACAAAGATTGGAATGATTTTAAAGAAAAATTAATTGGATTAAGAGGATTAGCTACAATTGGTTCTGCTGATATTATAGGAGGTGGAATTTCTGCTATTTTCTGGTTTTATCTAGCTTCTTTGATAAATCCAGAACGTTACGGTGAAATTCATTATTTTCTAGGCATAGCTGGAATGGCATCATACATATCATTAATTGGTGCACAGAATACCATCATAGTTTATTCGGCAAAAAATGTAAAAATCCAATCCACATTAAATTTTATTTCACTTATAGTTGGTATCATATCATCATTAACAATAATACTCGTTTTCTATAGAATTGATGCAGGTTTAGTTCTTATTGGATATATCATAAACTCTTTAGCAATAGGCAACTTACTTGGTAGGAGATTATATTCAAACTATACAAAATATGTTTTAGTACAAAAAATTTTGACGCTAGTTTTAGGAATAGGATTTTTTTATATATTTGGTGTAAATGGGATTATTTATGCATTAGCAGTTTCTTATATTTTTTATACAATAAGAATTTACAAAGTTTTTAAAGAATCAAAAATTGATTTTTCGCTATTAAGAAAACGTACTGGTTTTATTACCAATAATTATGTAATGAGTTTAATAGGTGGTTTTTCTGGACAAATAGACAAAATAATCATAGCACCATTAATAGGTTTTACACTTTTAGGAAATTATAGTTTAGCACTACAGGTTGTTGCAGTATTAATGATGTTTTCTGGAATTATTTTCAAATATTTACTACCTCAAGACTCTATTAAGAATCAAAATATAAGATTAAGAAAGATCGCCATTCTTGTATCTGCATGCATGTCCATACTTGGCATTATTTTATCTCCACATATAATTTCAGCACTATTTCCAAACTATTTACACGTAGCTGATGCCATTCAGATTATGAGTCTTGGAGTGATTTCCGGTACAGTAACCATACTCTATACATCAAAATTTTTAGGTTCAGAAAAAAGTAAATTTGTCTTAATTGGTAGTTTACTATCACTAATAACCATCGTTATCGGTATAGTACTACTTGGAACCACATATGGTATTACAGGTATTGCGGTTGCGTTTGTTTTATCATCATGTGTGAATGCGGTTTTTCTAACTACTATGAATAAAGTTATTAAATTAAAGTGAGTGATTTGGTAGGAAATAATAATTTTACAAGCAGCAATAATTCCTTAAATTTTACCAATAACTTATCATATATTACTAAAAATTCACTCCTTTTGTTATCAATATTAGGTGTTTTTGGATTTTTGATCAGATTTTATTACTTTCCTTTTGGCTTGCCCATTACACATGATGGGTTAGATTATTTTTGGTACGCAGTAGATGTGAGTATCTTAGGAACATTTCCAACCAATTATACATTTCCAAATAACGGTTGGTCTTCATTTCTTTCAATTTTTTTCTATTTTCTACATTCTGAGAATATTCAGGATTATATGGATCTCCAACGTTGGTTAACTGTCACAATTTCTGTACTTGCTATAATTCCAGTCTATCTTCTTTGTACCAGATTTTTTGAAAAAAAATATGCTATAATTGGAGCATCTTTTTTCATATTTGACCCAAGAATAATACAACATTCATTATTGGGTTTAACTGAGATCCCCTTTATTTTACTATGTGCTACTGCCTTATTTTTATTTCTTAGTAAATATAACAGATCTATATACGCATCATTTGGCGTGCTTGCGTTATTTGCACTTGTAAGATACGAAGGATTACTTCTTCTATTACCATTTTCTGTATTATATTTTGCTAGATTTAAATTTAAAAAAAAGACTATTCTAAAATATCTTTTTGCAATTATGATATTTTTACTTATTTTATTGCCAATGGCTTACATACGAATGGAAACAATTGGCAAAGATGGTTTGATCAGTCAGGTTGCAGCAGGACCACAATACTATCAACGTGTTGCAGAACTATCAGATGCTAGTCAAAACAAGATATTTGATTTTATTTTTACAGGTTCGCTTAATCTAGTGAAATATCTTGGTTGGTCAAGCATTCCTATTTTTATATTTTTTCTACCAGTTGGAATTTTTATGATTTTCAAAAATATCAATCATAAAAAATCAACACTAATACTTACTATGATATTTTTGTTAATACCAGCATTCTATGCATATTCTAGAAATATTCAAGATACAAAATACCTATATGTACTATATCCAATTTTTTGTGTATTATCTCTATATACTGTAAAAACCATTGAAATAAAATTTAAGAAATGGAACATGCTTTCAACGGTAATTATAATTGGAACGATTTGTGGCTCATTGGTTTTTCTAAATTTTAAATCACTTGATTATGAACATGAACGAGAGGCTTTGAGTCTTGCATATATTATTAATGCTAAAACAGATGTGGTTAATCATTATTATCCAGAGGAACAATACCTTGTTCATACGGAATTTACAAATTTAGGAAAGTTTCCAGTTCTAAGTAGCACAATCCCTGTACAAAGAAAAATTATCAGTGAAGAGAACTTTGATAGTATAGAGGAGTACATTGTATTTGGAATAGAAAAGAAAGGATTAACTCATTTGGTTCTTGATGGCTCCAACGCAAGACCACAGGTTCTAAATGATATTTTCTATAATGAAGAAAAATACCCTTATTTAACTAAAATTTATGATTCACTTGAACATGGTTATAAATATCATATGAAAATTTTCAAGATAGATTACCAGTTATTTGGAAAATTACAAACAAGGTAATTTAATGAAAATCAGTAAAAAGATTTCCATAGTCATATTATTTGTCATTGGTTTTTATGCAATTTTTTTATTATTTTCTGATGTAGAAAAAATTAGTAATAAATTAATTAATTTTAAAATCGAATTTTTACCAATAATTCTTTCTCTTGTACCGGTAGCATGGATTTTGGTATATTTTAGATGGCATATTCTCTTAAAAAATTTAGATATTAGAGTTTCACATAAGGAAAATTTTACAATTTTTCTAACATGTTCTATGTTAGGAATAACTCCAGGAAAAGTAGGTGAGTTACTTAAATCTCAATTTTTTAAAGAAAAATTTGGAATTTCTAGAACAAAAACAGTGCCATTAATCTTTGTTGAAAAATTATACGATCTAACAGGTGCAATAATAATTTCGTTTCTCGGGATATGGTTGTTTCCTGAAGCAGGATATATTATTACAGTTGGTCTTATTATACTGATTTTTGTTTTTGTTATGATTTCATCTCGAAAAATTTTTAATAAAACTTTAAAATTATTTGTAAGATTTTCTATTACCAAAAAATTTGTAGAGCCTATATTAGAATCCTCTGAAATTATGAAAAATTCAATGCGTGGCAAAATAGCATTTTTTTCTACAATATTGTCAGTAGGATATTGGTTTATAATTTCACTTGCGATTTATTTTATTTTTTTAGCATTAGGAATAGATTCTTTATCTTTTCTTACAATAATTTTCACATATGTAGCCTCATTAATTTTAGGTGTTTTATCATTTTTGCCTGGAGGGATCGGAATAACAGAGGGCAGTCTTGTGGGACTACTTAGTTTACAAGGAATTGAAGTATCTACAGCAGTTATCATTGCTATATTGATAAGATTATTTACGCTATGGTATAGTGTAGCAATTGGTTTATTATTATTAAAAACAAGTGGCATCTTATCATTAAAATAATTTTCTTAAATTCTGTTTTGAAAGTGTTATATCTACACTTTCCAAAAAATAAATTCTTTAATTATTTGCCAGCTTAATTGTGCACCTACTATTAAAGGGCGCATTTTTCTTTTTCCGCCTATTCTACGCCATTCATTACCCTCAATTTCAAAAATTTTTTGTTTTTTCTTTAATCCACGTATGCTCATTTGTTGAGTAGAATCCATATATAATGCATCTATCTTTAATTCTAACATTGCCTTACGTTTTATAGCTCTACAACCTGTTAAAGTGTCTGTTAAATTTCCCCCAAAAATAACATTAACCAAGAAAACAAACATTTTGTTCCCAAATCTATCAATCAATCCCGCGTCTAGATTTATTGAGTTTTTTCCAAATCTTGTAATGATGATTTGGTCATAATCTTCTACTATTTTTTCTGATAATTTTTTAATATCTTCAACCTCATGATTTCCATCTGGGCTAAATAAAATAATATTATCTTCCGTTGTTGCGTTTACGCCTGTCAATATGGCTCCTCCATATCCTTTTAATGTAGTTTGTTTTATTACTTCAAATTCCATCTTTATCGCTTCTTCTACAGTTCCATCAGTAGAACCCCCATCAACAATAACAATTCTATTCACCCATTTTTTATTCACTTTGGACATGATTTTCTGCATTCCTTCAAATTCATTAAATGTCATTACAAGTAAAACAGTAGACAACAACGTACAAATTATTCATAGATATATGAATTTGTACAGTTCTCTAGGATTAACGAGTAATTAATCACTTTTATTAATTAATTTCTAACTTTTCTTCAACTATTTTTCTATATTTTAGATAGATTTGTGCTTTATAATCATGGAAAAAAATTTCAACAAAAAGGGAATCATTTATTGCCGTAATCAAATTCGCTGTATGTGTCATATTGTTAATTACTATGGGAGTGTTTAAGATTTTTATGGTTTCAATATTTGCAAGTTGTTTTTTCTAATAGAATATTAAGTTTTTTGTAAATTCTGTGTTTAAGGGTTTACCTATTTTAATAAAAATAATTACCTTTTATTTTTTGGTTTTGTAATATGATATTGTGATTTTTAGTCCTTCTAAAAGTGAGTGTTGCGGTTTCCATTTAAGTAATTTTTTAGCTTTGATATTTGATATCTGTAGTCTAGGAATCTCTAATACTCGGTTAGGAAAGCTATTCCAATGAATTTTTCCTCGATATCCAATTATTTTTGCAATTTGATTTGCTAAATCTTTGATTGAGATAGCAGTTCCTGTTCCAATGTTAATTGATTCACCAAGTAATTTTTTGTTATTGCTCTCAACTGCTAATACATAGGCTGCCAACAGATCTGGTTCAAAAACAAAATCTCTGATAGGAGTGGGATCGCCTAGCTTTATAAGAGATTTTCCCTGTTGCATTTGATATATTATGCTCTCTATAACAAACTGATGATTGTGTTTTCTGCCATATGAATTAGCATTTCTGAAAATTATGATTGGAAATCCATACGCATCATAAAGATAGTGTAGAAACTTTTCAGCAGCAATTTTTGCTACAGCGTATGGGCTTGCTGCATGAAGTTCTGCATCCTCTTTAATTGGAAATTTAGTCTGGATCCCATATTCTTCAACAGAACCAGAAAAGATAAATTTTTTTAAATTTGGTAAATTTCTCCTAGCTGCTTCAGCCATGTTTACTGTGCCAATGAAATTAACATTAATGACTTCTAATGTGTGGGTGAAACTATAAGCTACAGATGTTTGAGCCCCTAGATGAATAATAACATCTGGTTCAAAAGATATTAAAGCATCTTGCACAGTAAGATAATCTGTTAGATCTCCATAATAATACGAAATACCACTTTTTTTTTCGCCTCTAATCATAGATTCCGTGTTTTCCGCAGTTATACGGTCTGAGCTTGATACATTTCTAACCAATGTACCGAGTTGATGACCGTGTTTTAGTAATTTTTCACTTAACTGATCTCCAAGGAACCCAGTCATTCCAGTTACAAAAATTTTCATATTTCGACAAAAGTTTTCGAAGTATTATACTTTTGGAAAAAATCATTCAAATAACTTGAACTGACTTGACTAAATTTACTCTATGAGCGAATTCTGTTTCGTGATAGTCAATATCTCCCCTGCTCAAGGCATTTATCATTTCATCTATACCATCTTGAATTGATTTTTTAACTTTAAATCCTAGATTTTTCTTTATTTTATTAAAAGAAACTTTATAGTTTCTAGGATCTATTTTTGCTTCTTGAATGTCGATTTTAGTACCAGCTATACGTTTTTGAACTAACTTTGCTAATTCGATTTTCTTAATATTTTGATTTGTGTCACCAACATTGTATATTTCGCCTGAAATCAATTTTGAGGCAGATTGTATTCCTATCATACATGCTTCAGCAACGTCTTCCACATGAATAAATGGCCTCCAATAATTAGGACCAAAAACTTCGATTTTTCTATGTTCAAATGCATTTTTTACCAATTCTTGTATCAACAGATCAAATCTCATTTTGGGAGAAAGACCAAATACCGTGGCAAATCTTAAAACACAAGGTTCAAAATTATCATCTTTTGAACTCAATACCAAAGATTCGCCTTTAATTTTTGTCTCAGAATAAAGTGAAAGTGATTTCAAAGGAGTGGTTTCGTCAACGACTTCTAGGTTTGAACCATAATTACTACAGGTTGATGAAAAAAAGAATCGCATAACTTTTTTCTTTTTACATAAGTTTATGAGGTTTGCAGTAGCATCAACATTAATCTGTCTTGTAGCTTCTGGAATTTGATCGCATAGTGGTCCTGTAATTGCTGCCAAGTGAACAACACAATCTACATCATCAAGGGATTTTACAAGTAAATCAGAATTTCTTATATCTCCCTGGATGAATTTTACATTTTTCTTTTCTCTTAATTTGGACAACCCTTCATTTCCAAACACCGAAGAATCAAAAACTCGAATTTCATAGTCGTATGAACTTAATTTTTTGACAAGAGTACTTCCAACGTAACCTACTCCTCCAGTAATCAAAATTGTGTTTATTTCTTTCA
>Ga0209541_10013485_pt1 | contig 12481 bp, 3 predicted proteins | sample RifCSPlowO2_01_FD_184027 | JGI IMG/M metagenome (GOLD analysis project Ga0209541, IMG submission 184027) | Groundwater microbial communities from Rifle, Colorado - Rifle CSP2_plank lowO2_0.1 (SPAdes) (version 2) | ecosystem: Environmental > Aquatic > Deep subsurface > Groundwater | place: Rifle...
TTTCATATTGTTCATAGAATTCATTTTTATCATATTTAAACGGTTTACCCTTTCTTTTTTCAGTTGCAATCTTGGCTATTTTCTTAAAATATTCTAAAATATCTGATTCCGGTTTTTTTATTATAACTCCTTCTTCTCTTTCAGATATTATAACTTCTTGCATTGGATACATTCCATACGTTTCTCTAAGTATCTTTGGGATTACTACTTGTCCTTTTGAACCTAGTCTTACTCTTAGTTCTACCATGTTATACTTAGAGTTATACTAGTATTTAATGTTTTTGGTTTTTAATGAAAATTGTTACTTTTTTGTTAAAAATTCTTTCCGATATATATATACAGTTTATTCATATTAGGCTTAGCTTTTCGTTTAGAAAAGATGATGAAAGGAGGTATAAATATGAAAGAACAAAACGCGTGGGTTGCAGTTGCCGTTGTGGTGATTGTGGCTATTGTTGCTGGTTATTTTGGAATGATAAATCGTGGAGATACTTTACTTGCTCCTCCTTCATTAGAATCTGGAGATGTATGCCCCGATCCTACAACATCAACTAAGGTTTGTAAAGGCGACACTGTTTGTGAATGCTTGGTTGATGGTCAAAAACTTCCAGTATATATAACTACTGATGATGGAACATGCTGGAATTCTAAAGGAATTACATGTACGCCAAAAATAGTACCTAACTTAAAGATTGCATGTCTTGCTGCAGAAAATAGCGATAGCCAACAAGGAGGCATGGGTAATTCTGTAGGCGATTGTTTATCTACTTCTCTCTGTACAGATATGGGGGTGATTCGAGATGGACCCCACAAAGATTATTCTACATCTTGCTGTACTTATATAGATACAAGGGTTTGTGAACCTAAACGCTCTAACTTCGATGCGACTTTTGAAGGCGAATAAAGATAATTCTTTTTTTATTTTTTTTATTTACTGTTTGGGAAGTTGTCATTTTTGATAACTTAGTGTCATAGAACTAAGAAGAATGGGTGCTCTTTTTCTTTTTAAATTCTCATGCCTTTTTTACCGAATTTCTTTGCCATTTTCATTAAAGTCTTTTGGTCCATTATACTCTCTTCACTATTTGATTTGCCTGATTGAATCATTTCTTTGAGCATTTTGTATTGCTTTATTAGGTTTCTAATGTCTGTTGTGCTTACACCTGAACCTTTAGAGATTCTTTGTAGTCTTGATGTTTCTTTTTCCATTATTTCCGGATTCTCTATTTCTTCTTTAGTCATTGAGTCTATTGCGTGCTTATAGCCTTTCATCTTTTTTTGTTGTTGTTCTAATTTTCCTTCTGGTATTTTTGCTTTTCCCAATCCTGGAATCATTGACATAATCTTGTCCATGGAGCCTATAGATTCCATTGATTCTAATTGGGATTGAACATCTCTTAATGTTAGATTACCCTGTTCAATATTTTTTTGTGTTTTTTTTAATTCGTTTTCGTTTGTTACTGTTTTTATCTTTTCCATTAAAGACTCTAAATCTCCTAGGCCTAACATTCTTGATAAGAAGGATTCTGGGTTGAAGGGTTCTAGGTCTGCCGGTTTTTCGCCTGTTCCTATAAAAACTACCGGAACATTTGCTTCGTAACAAGAGGTTAGAGCTCCACCTGCTTTTGCTGTAGAGTCCATTCTTGTGATTATAACTCCTGTGATTGATACTGCTTCTTTGAAAGTTATTGCTTGTTTTTTTGCTGTTTGACCTATGTCTGCTGGAATAACTAGAAACGTTTCTGTTGGTTTTGATATTTTAGATATTAATTTAATTTCTTTAATAAGTTCTTCATTCAAGGCGTCTCTGCCTGCTGTATCTATTAATATTAAGTCATATTTTTCTAGTTCTTTTTCATATTCTTTCCATATTTTTATTGGATCTTTTTGTTCTGGTTTTATAAAGCATGCTATGTTTATTTTATCGCATAATTGCTTGAGTTGAGTGGAAGCTGCTGGTCTGTGGACGTCGAGTCCTATAGTGCAGACTTTGCTTCCGCGTTTTGAATAGTATAGTGCTAATTTTCCTACGCTTGTAGTTTTACCTGCTCCGTTTAGACCGAGCATCATGAATCTATTTTGGATACTTTTGAGTTTTAATTCTTTTTTTTCTCCTAGGATATTTTTTAATTCGTCGTGTAAGAGTTTGATTATATGTTCTTTTTTTTCAATTCCTTTTAGTCTTTCATCTAGGGCTGATTTTTTTATTTTTTGAGTTATATTTAAGACTAATTGGACGTTTACATCTGCTTCTATTAGTGAACGTTGAAGGTCTTTGATTACGGAGTCCACTAGGTTTTTATCAAGGAAAATAGCGTTCGCTATCTTGTCTGTTGCTTTTTTTATTGCGCCCGAGAGCTTGTCTAACATACAATTGCGAGTTTATTAGGGATTAATAAAGTTGTGTTTTTGAGGTTTTGGCGGTTTTAATTAAATAATCTTTATAAACTACAGTTTTCTTATGTAACTTATGAAGAAAGGGGTTATTGTTGTTGTAAATTTATTTGTATTTCTTCTTTTTCTTTTTGCTTTTTTTGCTCAGCCTGTAAATGCTTTTAGTTTTGGCAAGAGTCCTCCTAATCCTGGGAATTGTGTTATTAAAAGTATTTCATGGGATGAGAATTTTATTGGATTAGGAGATAAATCTAAATTGATTATTAAAGGTGAAAATTGTAATGAAAAAACTGTGGAGTTGAATGTTTTTGAAAAAGATTTTTTATTTGATGATTCTGTAAAGAGTTTTGAAGTCTCTTTTGCTAATGAAGTTATATCTGTTGAATTAGATAGTTCTGATTTGAATTATTTGTTCGATGAAGTTTTTGAAGGAGATGGATTAGAAATTTATTTTGAGATTGGTTTTGATTCTAGAAAAGAGGTTTCTTCTGTTTTGACTGTTTCTGAGGATGGTGTTGGTTTAGCGCCATTTGAAGGGGGAGTAGATTTGGAAGTTATTAATGCTCCAATTAATTTGGTTGCTACTGCGCAATCTGCTACGAGTGTTTTATTGAATTGGGTCGATAATAGCCGTAATGAAGATGGGTTTACATTGCAATATAAGTTAAGTTCTGCTCCTGAAGGTGATTGGGTTGATGTTCCTGGTGCAAGTAATTTAGTTACTGAAAATTCTCTTGGAACTGGCGGAACTGTGGAATATTTACAAACTACTGGTTTAACTGCCGGCACTTCTTACGATTATAGAGTTAATGCTCATGATAATAAGGGCGGTGTTTCTTTATGGTCTGATGCTGCATCTACGCGAACATTGGATCTTACTCCTCAAATAACTTCTATAAGTCCTAATCCTGTTACAGTTGGAAGTGCTCCTGTAGATATAACTATTTCTGGTTCTGGTTTTGTTTCTGAGTTTGTTATAGTTAATAAAGTGGCAGGAGCGAGTGAGTGGACTTCTTATTGTAGTTATATTGATACTCAGAGGTGTGTGTTTGATGTAACTTCAAATACTATTAGAGTTCAGCTTTATGCCGCGCCACAAACTGTTCCTGGAAATTATGAATTTGCAGTTGTTAATGTGCATGATCCTAATAATCTTATATATTCCAATCCTTTTGGTCTTGTGATACAGGCGCAATCAACTGTTCTAAATGCTCCTCTTAATTTGGTAGCTACTGCTCAGTCTTCTACTACTTCTTCAAGTATGTTATTATCTTGGGTCGATAATAGTAATAATGAAGATGGATTTACTTTGCAATATAAATTGAATACTGCTCCTGAAACTGCTTGGGCTAATGTTCCTGGAGCAAGTAATCTGCCTTCTGGAAATGGTGTGACTATGACGTATACACATACTGGTTTGACTGCTAGAAATTTATATGACTACAGAGTACGTGCTTATGTAAATAGTGGAAATCCTTCTGCTTGGATTACTGTGTCTGGTGTAAGAGCATTAGATTTTGTACCCCAGATAACTTCTATGAGTCCTAGTCCTGTTACTATTGGAAGTGCTCCTGTAACCGTAACTATTTCTGGTTCTAATTTTGTTTCTGAGTTTTCTGTAGGAATGAGGCCACAAGGAAGTACTGAACCTTGGATAAATAATATTTATTGTAGTTATGTGCCCAATACTGGATGTAATTTTGTGAATTCAAATACAATTACAATTCCTATTCCTGCAAATGCTGCTCCTGGGAATTATGAGTTTATGGTTGCTAATGTGTATAATATTGCTGTTCCTATAATTTCTGATCCTAATGTTCTTACAATACAAACACAAGCAACTATTCCTAATGTTCCTAGTGGATTAACTGCTGTTGCACAATCTTCTACGAGTATGTTGTTAACGTGGACAGATAATAGCTTGAATGAGCAAGGATTTACTTTACAATATAAATTAAGTACTGCTCCTGAAACTTCTTGGGCTAATGTTCCTGGAGCAAGTAATCTGCCTGCTGGAAATGTGCCTGGAGGAACTGTGACTTATTCACAGACTACGGGTTTAGTTGCAAATACAGCTTATAATTATAGAGTGCGTGCGTATAATGGTGAAGGGCCTTCTGCATGGTATCCTACAGGCGTGCCTTATCCTACTGGGACGACTTTAGATACTATTCCTAATGTTCCTAGTGGATTAACTGCTACTGCTTTGTCTGCCACAAGTATGAGATTAAATTGGAATGATAATAGTAATAATGAAGATGGATTTACTTTGCAATATAAATTGAATACTGCTCCTGAAAGTTCTTGGGCTAATGTTCCTGGTGCAAGTAATTTGCCTTCTGGAAATGGAGGAACTTTGACTTATCCGCAGACTACAGGTTTAGTTGCAAATACAGCTTATAATTATAGAGTGCGCGCATATAATGGTGAAGGGCCTTCTGCATGGTATCCTACAGGCGTGCCTTATCCTACGGGAACGACTTTAGATACTTCTCCTACTGCACCTACTTTATCAACTGTTGTTGCTCAATCTTCCAGTTCTGTTTTGTTAACATGGGTAGATAACTCTGTTAATGAAAATGGTTTTTGGATTGGAAGATGCATTGGCACTGGTTGCACTAATTTTATTGGAGTGACTGGGGCTACTAATTTAGTACCTAGTGCAGGAACTGGAATGGTGAGGCAATTTACAGATAATAATGGGGGCGCTGGATTGACTGCAAATACAGTTTATAGGTATAGAGTTGATTCGTATAATTCTGTTTCTCCTAATGGGAATTCTAATATTGTTTCTGTAACGACTTTTGTTTGTGATAATGGGCAAACTCGATTGTGTTCTGAACAGAGGGGGGTTTGTAATTTAGCTTCTGAAACTTGTACTGGAAATGTATGGCCTGGATGTACTGCTACTGTTTATCAAAGTAATGCTCAAACTCGTTATGGTGTAAATTATCAAGTTGGTTCTGAAACTCTTTGTGATGGGAGAGATAATAATTGTAATAATTTAATTGATGATATAGCTATGTTATCTGCTCCATTTTGCAGTAATCAAGAGGGTGTTTGTGCAGGTTCTAAAAAATCTTGCGGAGGAGTTTCTGGATGGTCTGAATGTACTGGAGTACAGTATACGGCAAATAGTGTAAATTATAGGGCTACTGAAGTTGGAGTTTGCAGAGATGGATTAGATAATGATTGTGATATTGAATTTGATTATGATGGTGCAGGAAGTATTAAAGGAGATAGTGATTGTGCTGTTTCTGTAACTTCAATTAATGCACCTGAACAAGTGTTTATTTCTAGTAATTTTAATTTAGATTGTGTTTCAAGTGTACCTAATATTCGCAGTGTAATTGGCTCATTAGATGGAGTTTCTTGTTCTTTTGTTAATTGGATTGAAAGTATTGCAAGATTTGATTGTACTAGTTCATCTACTCCAAGAGTGCAGGTTGCTGCATGCGATATTGATATTACTAAGTCTTATAATAATGGCGGGCTTATTTCATCTGATGTGAATGTTGTTTCTAATGCTTGTAATTCTTATTCTACTTCTGAATCGTGTGAGGCTGTTTCTGGAAATATTTGCGATTGGGTTTTGGGATGTTCTGGTACGCGATCTAATGGATTTGGAGACAGATGTGTTCCTACAGGAACTGGAACCGGGAGTTATATGTGTAGAGTAAATAGTTGTGGTGCTACTTGTGATGGGACAGTTAATGGATGTTCGTCGTCCTCTATTTGCGATTTGAATTCTTGCGGTTGTGTTGAACAGAATCCTTCTATAAATGTGAATGGTGTTAGTCCAGGTAGTTTTGCTTGGAGTTCTAATAATATTGTTGTAACTGTTACTGGAAGTTATTTTGCTTCTAATGCTGAGTTGTTAGTTGATGGAAATCCAGTTACCGTTTTGCCTTCTACTAGGACAGCTACGAGTTTACAATTTAATTATGTTAATCGGATGTTTAGGTCTGGAACACATTCTGTTACTGTTAGAAATCCTACTTCTGAGAGAGTTTCTAATTCTAGGGACTTTTCATTGAGTTCTAATCCTACTATTTCTTCAATAGTCCCTAATGTTTTATCTTATGTTTCTGGAGGTTCTGTGGAAATTATCGGTACGGATTTAGACCCTATTAAATTAATGGCGAATGGGCTTGAAATTCCTAATGTTCTCTGGAGTTCTGGAGGAGATAGGTTAGTTAATTTAGGTATTCTTGGAGGAATTGTTCCTGGAGGAAATTATGATTTTGTAGTTGTTAATAGAGATAATGCTAATTCTATTAGTAATGGTCTTGCTAATAGGCTTAGAATAAATTGGATTTTTGATTATATTTTAAGTTTGAGTACTTCTAGTGCTACTGCTCCTCCTCAGAGTTCATTTGATATTGAAGTTGGCTTGCAAAGTGTTGATTTTATGGATTATGAAGATGTTGTTGTTACTATTGTTTCTCCTCCTGAAATTACTGTGGCTCCTAATGGGGAAGATAGATGTAAGCCTGATTTAACTTGTACATTGTCTTATACTGTGAATGTTGGGAATGTTGTTGCTCAAGATTATACAGTTACATTTACAAGTACATCTGAACAGACTTCGAAAGAACATAGTTCAATTTTGACTGTTCGTGGAGATGTTAGTCCTCCTGAACCTTCTGGAAGTACTAGTGGTGGCGGGGGAGGGGGCGGAGGAAGTCGTAGACCTAAGATAGATCCTGCGCAATGCAATGATAAGAAAGATAATGATTTGGATGGGAAGATAGATTATCCTAATGATTTGGGATGTACTGATAGTAAAGATAATAATGAAGTTAATATTGATTCTATTGTAACTAAGGGTAATTATACATTTGGAGAAGAACTTGAGGAGGAAGAAACTCCAGAACCTACAGAGAATGATATTGAAATAAGAGTTGTATTTTGGAGTTCTGTTTTGATTCTTGTTATCGGAATAATAGTTATGGGAATATTTATATTGAGATATTTAAGAGAGGAAAAAGGATTGAACAAATTAATTGATGTTATTGAAAAGAGTAATACTTCTGGAGCCTAAGGATACAATTTATAAAACTAATAACTCTCAATAGTTTATGAGAAAGAGGGCTTATGTTTTTTTAGTTGTTGCTTTGATTATATCTTTAATTTTTTATTTTAATGTTTTTAGTTTTTATGATTTGTTTGGCAAAATTACTGGGAATCCTATTCTGGCTGATGATGGATTTGTGAGGAACGCTTCGGATTTTGGAACTGGGAGGAATCTTGTTTTATTTAATAAGGACGGTGTTTCTTTGAGTCCTAATTCTTCTAATTCGTCTGAAAATTCTGATTTGATTGATTCTGGATGTGTTATTGATAGTGTTTCTTGGAGTGAGAAGACTGTTGAATTTGGCGGAAATGTTCAAATTGTTGTTTATGGCGAGGGTTGTGATGCTGGTGGTTTTGATGTTGAGGTTTTTGAGAAAGATACTTTTTTTAACGACGGCGTGACCGTTCTTGAAGGTTCTTTTGAAAATGGTCGTGCTTTAATTGATTTTGATAGTTCTAATTTTAATTATTTGTTTGACGAGATTTTTGAGGGTGATGAATTAGAGATTTATTTTGAAGTTGATTTTGACTCTGGAAATGATAAGGTTGTTTCAAGTTTGTTGACGGTTTTTGATGAGGGTATTGATTTAGGACCTAGTGATGGTGAAATGGGTGGTGGAGACTTAAGTGCAAGTGGCTCAGGTTTTGTAGGCAGAGGGTGTAATAATTACCAATATATTGATAAAGATTGCGATGGCTATGTTATTGGCGGTAAAAACAGACATGTTAATATTATCTATAATCTAGAATTTCCTCCTATTCCAGAGTTAGGCGCGGATGCTGATGATAATGATCCCGCTCTTAATACTCCAGCAAGTGTGACTGCAAGATATGGGGATTTTACTAATATCAATAATTTCAAAAATTATCTTCGCGATTTAGGTTATACTCATCAAATTAATAATGTTTACTTTATTTCTTTAGATGGGAATGACTTGACTGGTCAACCAAATAACATCAATCTACCTTATAGACATAGACCTGTTCCTTATAACTCACCCTCGATTATTATACCTGGAGATGTTGTAGTCTATAGAGAAGGAACTTATTCTGAAGCGCTGGATACTGATGGTAGTGCTTATCCTAACTATAATGCTCTCCAAGGGACAGCAACTCAACCTATTCTTCTTATCAGCTATCCAGGGGAACGAGTCATTTTTACAGGTAATACTGTTTCCTATCCTGCTTTTAAGTTTACACAAAATACTAAGTACACTATTGTTGATGGTTTTGAGCTTGACGGAGAAACTCTGCCTAATCAGCTCATGCGAGAAGTGGTTAGCTTTGGATCAGTAGTAGATCATGTTACGCTCAAAAATGCTGATATTCGTAATGGTGAAAGATGGGGTATTTTTGGCTATGGTATAAGCGGTAGAGATTATGTTACTTTAGACAATATTGTAATTCATCATATTAGGACTGAGCATTGCCTTTATAGAAATGATGCTTTTAGCGGTTTAGATACTGATATCGGCTGGGTCATTAGTAATAGTTTATTTTATGCTTGCGATGGCCATAATATTCATTGGAGGGGTGGAACAGATTTTACATTTGAAAATAATACTTTCCATAGCAGTAGATGGAATAATATAGAAATAAAGAATAGTGCTACAAACGGCATTATTAGGAATAACCTTTTTTTTAATGCAGGCAGAGCTCCTTTAGTATTTTATGAAGATAATGATGCGCAAAGAGAGCAAGCTAATGGAATAGATAATATTTTAGTCACTCAAAATATTTTTGCTGCAAGAGCTGGATCAAATGGAGTAAATCCAGACGCTTCTGCTCACCCAGCCGTTCAATATGCGCATAATAGAGATCCTCTTCAGGGGCACTTTATCAGAACTCATAGAAATATTAGATTTATTAATAATATTTTTTACGTTGCTAATGAAGTTGTTTTTAACTTTGATCATGCTCCAGATATTTCTGAGACGACTATTGAAAAAAATATCTTTTATCGTGTGGGCGCAAATCCTCCTAATGATTGGGCTGGAATGAGTGTCTGCGATTGGACTGATAGAACTCATAATGCTATGGGCTCATGTCATGGTCGAGATCTTTATATTTGGAATTTTGCAGATATGCACAATTCTACTTCACGACCTCAGTTTAGGAATAACTTATTTATAAATCCACTTTTTATGAATGTAAATAATCTTTATACTACTCAATTTACACCTCGGTTTTATAATTTCTTGCCTACACAAAATAGTCCTAACATAGGTTTTGCCTTACCTCAATATACGACTCCTGCAGATATTCGAGGGGTCTTAAGAGATGGTTCTCCTGATGCTGGAGCTTATGAATATGATCCTTTGAGTGCATCAACTCCGTTTTTACTTGGAACTCAACCCCAATATTTTGCTCTTGGGACAAATACTCCAGTTACACTTAGAGGATATAATTTTAATTCTCTTGCAGAATTAGAAATCTGTGATTCTACTTCTCAATGCAACATAATTTCAAACTCAAATATTCAATTTATTAATTCTCAAGAAATAAGATTTAATTTTAACTCAGCCGTTATTGGAGCTTATAGACTTAGAGTTGTTAATCCTGGAAATGTTTACAGTGTTAATAGAGTTGTTTTGACTGTACAGGGTGTTCCTGCCAGACCTACTGAACTTATTTCTACTTCTGTTTCTCCTACTAGTGTTTCTTTGTCTTGGCAGGATAATAGCAATAATGAAAATGGGTTCCATATTGAAAGGAGCTTGTTGCCGACTTCAGAATTTACACGGATTGGGACTAGTTTTGTTAATGACAATACTTTTACAGATACTACTGTCTCTCCTGGTGCTACTGGTATTACTTATTATTATAGAGTCAGGGCTTTTAATTATGTATTAAATTCTGAATATTCTGATATTCTTCGAGTTGATGTTCCTCCAGCACTGTCTTGTACACAGCAGGGTGGAACTATTTGTCTGACTGGATATTTTTGTTCAGGTAATTCATTGTCTCACACAGGGACAGGAATCTGCTGTGATGTCGCTTGTCAGATTTCTTCTTCTATTAGCGCTCCGGTTTTGTATACTTATCCTATAGATGCAAATTCCATTCAAATTACATGGGTTGATACTAATAGCAATGAAGAAGGTTTTCAGATTGAGTTTATGCCTCAAGGCGGAACATGGGGGCAGATTCCTGGCGCTAATTCTGGCCCTAATACTGAGAGCACAGTGCATAATGGTTTAGTTGAAAATACGAGATATAATTATAGAATGAGGGCTTATATTGGATCTCAATTTTCTTCATATTCTAATCAAGATTATTCTATAACTCCTCCTAATACTCCTACTAACTTAGTTGTTACTCGACTTTCTTCGACTCAAGCTAGATTGGATTGGAGAGATAATAGTAATGGAGAATTGAATTTTAGGGTTCAAAGATGTACTGGTGCTGGCTGCACTACTTTTGCAGATCTTTCCGGCGCTACTAATTTACCTGCAAATACTGTAACTGTCCCAAGTACTGTAACTTATACTGATAATACTCTTTCCTTAGGTGTTGAATATGTTTATAGAGTTAGGGCAGAACAGAGCTGGTGGTCATCTCTTTGGTCTAATACTGCTTCCACTGTTTCTGGTATCTCTGTTCCTAATGTTCCTAGTGGATTAACTGCTACTGCTTTGTCTGCCACAAGTATGAGATTAAATTGGAATGATAATAGTAATAATGAACAAGGGTTTACTTTACAATATAAATTGAGTACTGCTCCTGAAAGTTCTTGGGCTAATGTTCCTGGAGCAAGTAATTTGCCTTCTGGAAATGGAGGAACTTTGACTTATCCACAGACTACAAGTTTAGTTGCAAATACAGCTTATAATTATAGAGTGCGTGCTTATAATGCTGTAGGAAATTCTGCATGGTATCCTACAGGCGTGCCTTATCCTACTGGGACGACTTTTAATTGTAATCCTAATCAACAGGAAAGTTGCGACAACCGGGTCGGAGTTTGCGCTGGTGCCACGAGAACATGCTCTGCATCAGGACAATGGAGTGTTTGCAATTACCCTTCTACTTACGCATCTGTTGAGACAGGCGCTTCATTATGTATTGATAGATTGGACAATGATTGCGATGGCGAAGGAGATTATGATGGTGCTGGAGTTCCTGCAGTTACGCATGGAGATGGTGGATGTACTGTTTCTATTACTGGAATTAATGTACCTATACAAGTATTTACTTCTTCTAACTTTAATTTGGATTGCACTTCTAGTCCTTCTAATGTAAATAGTATTATTGGAACTTTGGATGGTGTTTCTTGTGGGTTTGTTAATTGGTTTGGTAATGTTGCTAGATTTAATTGTGCAAGTTCTTCTACTCCAAGAGTGCAGGTTGCTCAGTGTGATGTAAATATAAGCAAGTCTTACAGAACTGGAACTGCTATGAGTTCTAATGTGAATGTTGTTTCTAATGTATGTAGCTCATATTCTACTTTAAGCTCATGTGAAGCTGTTTCTGGAAATATTTGCGATTGGGTTTTGGGATGTTCTGGTACGCGATCTAATGGATTTGGAGACAGATGTGTTCCTACAGGAACTGGAACTGGGAATTATATGTGTAGATATCTAGGATCAACAAACCCTCTTAGTTGTGGTGCTACTTGTGATGGAACTGTTAATGGGTGTAGTCAAACACAAAATTGTGACTTGAATTCTTGCGGTTGTGTTGAACAGAATCCTTCTGTAAGTGGTATTAATCCTTCAAGTCTTTCTTGGGGTTCTAGCGCTTTGGTAACTGTTACTGGAAGTTATTTTGCTTCTAATGCTGAGTTGTTAGTTGATGGAAATACTGTTACTGTTTTGCCTTCTACTAGGACGGCTACGAGTTTACAGTTTAATTATGGAAATAGAATGTTTAGAACTGGAACACATTCTGTTACTGTTAGAAATCCTACTTCTGGGAGAGTTTCTAATTCTAGGGACTTTTCATTGAGTTCTAATCCTACTATTTCTTCAATAGTCCCTAATGTTTTATCTTATGTTTCTGGAGGTTCTGTGGA
>Ga0209541_10013487_pt1 | contig 12480 bp, 17 predicted proteins | sample RifCSPlowO2_01_FD_184027 | JGI IMG/M metagenome (GOLD analysis project Ga0209541, IMG submission 184027) | Groundwater microbial communities from Rifle, Colorado - Rifle CSP2_plank lowO2_0.1 (SPAdes) (version 2) | ecosystem: Environmental > Aquatic > Deep subsurface > Groundwater | place...
ATAGCTACAATGTCTGCTAAGAAACTTGAGCTCTCAAACGATGTTAAAGAAGTTGTAGACCGAGCTTATCTTATTGGAAGAAGTCCTTATTTTTTATCTAGAAGTAAACAAGGGATATTTAGCATATTAAATTTTGAGAAATATAATTTTTATTCTTCTATTAAATATAAAAAAAGAGAAATTGACGAATTTATAACACTTACTGAAGAAAAGTATAATAAACCCGCTAAAAATGCTCTTTTTAAATTTGAAAATGATAAGGTCGTACAATTTAGACAAGAAGAAGTAGGAATAAGTCTAAACGCAAATAAATTTCTTTTTGAAATAAACAAAATAATTTACGACTTCAAAATTAAGCAAGAAAATAAAACTATTAAGATTACAAAAGAAATAATTAAACCTGAGATTACGCTGGCTCAAGCTAACGAATTTGGTATTGAAGAGTTAATTGGAACCGGTATATCAAATTACAGTCACTCAATTCCTGAAAGAATACATAATGTTTTACTTGCTGCTTCAAAATTTAATGGGGTATTGATAAAACCAGGAAATGAATTTTCATTTAATGAAACCATAGGAGATATTTCATCTTCAACAGGTTATAAGCCAGCCTATATTATTAAAGCAGGCAAAACAGTTCTTGGTGATGGCGGTGGAGTATGTCAGGTCTCAACAACTGTTTTTAGAGCCGTTCTTAATACAGGTTTACCAATTATTGAGCGGACTGCACACGCTTATAGGGTTTCATATTATGAGCAAGATTCCCAACCTGGGTTTGATGCTACTGTTTACGGACCTACTGTAGATTTTAAATTTAAAAACGACACGGGAAATTATATATTAATTCAAACTGAAGTAGATCAAATAAATAATATTCTGACTTTTAAGCTTTACGGCAAAAGCGACGGAAGGAAAGTGGAATTGTCTAAACCAAAGGTATATGACGTACAACCTCCATTACCTGATGCTACACAAGATGATCCAACATTAAAAAGAGGTGTTATTAAGCAAGTTGATTTTCCAGCGTGGGGCGCAAAATCTGTATTTGATTACAAAGTCACTAGAGGAAAAGATATATTATTCGAAAAAGAATTTTTTTCATCGTATAGACCTTGGCAAGCAATATACCTTGTTGGCACAGCCGATTAAAATAATATTTAATGTTTTTAAGTATACTTTCTGTTTTTAAGTAGTTTAATTTCAAATTTTATTGTCTTAATGGCCTAAATTATTACTTTTGTAGCGTATAATCCATTGACAACATCTTCAATTAATTAAACAATAAATCTATAACGTGTGTTGTACGATCGTACAAAAGCTGCGCTATGAAAAATAGTAAATTAAAATCAGGTGACGTTGTTGAATCCATTTTGGAAACTATTGCTGATGTTTTAATAGATTTAGGAGGGTATTATAAGCCAAGATTGAATATTATTATTGGCAAATTAATCAAGGCGGTAATAAATAAACGAAGAATTGATAAAAAAAAGATTCATAGAGCAATTAAAATACTTGAGAAAAAAGAAATTATTGTAATAAAAAAAATTGGCGAACAAGTTTTTGTCCAATTACATGATAAAGGAAAATCAACAGTTCTAAAATATTCAGTAAAATCATTGCTAAATTTTAAAAAGGCAAAAATGAAATGGCAAAAAAAATGGTATTTAGTTTTATTTGACGTTCCTGAAATTCAAAGAAATAAAAGAGATTATCTAAGAAGATTTTTATTAAAACTTGGATTCTACCCTTATCAAAAAAGTGTTTATCTTTTCCCTTATGAGTGTGAAAAAGAAATTAGATTAATTAAAAAAATTGTTGAGGGTTCTAAGTATATGAGCTATATTGTTGCTGAAAAAATCGAAAACGAAAAATTAGCAAAAATTTTCTTTAAACTTACTTGATAAGTGCGTTGTACGACCGTATAACGCACGTTATACTTCAATAAGATTAATCCGTTGTTACATCGAAGTTATAGGGTTTCGAGGAATATTACTATTTAGGTTTTACTTCAAACTTCGGATCGTATGCAGGAATATGTACCAAAAATAGTCTAAGAACTTTGGTAATGGTTTTATAATCGTAGTAAGTATTTTTTGGCACTAGTATTACATCGACTTTTTCTACTGAGATTTTTTTGCCCTCAATGATAAACTTGCCTTTCCCATCAATTACATAATAAATTCTGTCGCTCAAAGTCGTCTTTACTTTTCCATGATAGCTTGTTAATTCAAAATATGCCACGGATGCATTTTTAAAATCCTCTTTCGAACTGTATGCAAAACCGCTTAACCCTTTCCATCCAAATTTGAGAGCTTCCTTAAGAGTGAATTTCATATTATCTAAAGAGTCTAGGTCTACCAAGTTTATATTTGAAGTCTTTTAGATTTCTTTGTCCTATTTCGTGAGCTGGAACACCTCCAACAATAGTATTTGGTAAAACGTCTTTTGTGACTACAGCTCCAGCGCCGACTATGGCTCCGCTTCCTATTTTAACACCCGGTAAAATAATTGCTCTTGGACCGATAAAAACATAATCATCTATTAGAATTGGCTTATTAATTGCATTAAAATTTTCATCATTTATATCGTGTTGTGAATTATAAATCATAACCTCTGACGCAATTGCTACATGATTTCCTATTCGTAGTTCATCTCTCCCATCAAGCACAGAATTCTCTCCGATAATTGTATCTTGCCCAATTATTATATTTTTAGTTTCATAAAACTTTATTCCTATATGTAATGTCGACCCAAAACCAATTTTCATTCCTCCTAACCTATAAATTAATTTTCTAAATGTGTGAGATGGAATATATGAAAATACATAAATTAAAAATATTTTAAGTTCAAGAAATGTATTATTAATTCTTGAGAATATTTTTTTTAATGTTTCAGCTGGAGACAATCTTTTTCCTGTTTTATCTATTACCATAGCTTATAAAGTAATAATACACATCAATAATCATATCTTCAATATCTTCTTATAAAGCTCTAATGTTTTTATTGTCATCTTTTCAAATGAGAAATTACTACTTATACTTTTCATATCAAAACTTGGTTTTTCATGTATAAACATTTCTATTTTTTCTTTTATGTCGTTTATATCGTTTGGGTTAAACTTGATAAATTTATTTTGTAAAATTTCGTTGAACACATCAATGTCTGACGCAATAATTTGAGTACCAAAATAAGCAGACTCGATTAATGGCAAACCAAATCCCTCAGACTTTGATGGATGAATTAAAGCTTGTGCATTTGTATATAAGCTTGGCAATTCAGATGAATCTACATTCCTAATAATTTTGGTTTTACTTTTTAAATCTAAGCTTGCAATTAAATTCTCAATTTCTTTTAAGAAAAAATCATCAGGTCCCACTAAATACAGATTGATTTTTGTTTTCACTTTAGAATATGCTCTTAGTAAACTCTCTACATTTTTGTGCGGATAAAAAGTTCCAATATAAAGAAAATATTTATCATTAATGTTCTCTTTAACTTTAACTTTAAGATACTCATAAGTTACACCTTCGTATATTGCTATAACTTTTTCTTTATTTAAATAGGGACATATATCAAGCAATTGTTTTTTTACACTTTCGGTTGGAGTTACGATTGATAGCGATCTTTTAATTTGATTTTTGAATGCATGCTTAAATATCATGTATTTAAAATTGTAAATAAACGACGATTTCGTGGAAGCTTTCCCTGTCTTAAATTTGAGTAGTGTCGTATCATGAACTGTAGAAATAAATTTCTTTGGATATAAAATCGGGTAACTAAAATAAGTAAAATGCATCAAATCAAGATTGTCATTTAGAATATTCTTTAAAAAAAATGTTTGCTCAGAAAATGTATGCCATTTCGAACTTACCCCTTTAAAAGTAATATTTTTATTAACAGTTGATATTTTTAGCAAATCTTTTTCTAGAACATACGCAATAAATTTAATCTCTTTAGGATTTATTTTATTTAAATAATGAAGAAGGTTACGAGTGTATACACCAACACCGGTCTGAAAATATAACCTTGCATCTATGCCTATTTTTAACATTAGGACTTTTCCTTTAAATCAATAAAGTAATAAACAATATATTTAACAAATTTAGGATATTTATTTTCATAATGCTTTTTATAAAATTTCCTCATTGCAGAGTAAAAATGTTTTTTTGAGGCTGATTTAATTTTATTATTATTTTTTTTAAGGCCACTCATTGACTTAAGATGTAAAACTTTATACTTTGGGAAATAAATAATTTTATAACCTAATTCTTTTACTCTATATGACAAATCTAAATCTTCTCCATATAAAAAGAATGTTTTGTCATCAAATCCTTTTAATTTATTCATTAAATCTTTAGACGTAAGAAAAAATGCTCCGGACGGGGAATCAATTTCGTGAATTTTATTTAGATTTAATTTGGTTAAATGATATCCACCAAAAATAATATTTAGGATTGGAATTTTACCAAAGATTTTTTCTAAATTTGAATAATAGGTAAATGCATTCCACACTGTTGGAAATCCCCTATGAGATGCAGAATCAATATTGCCATCAAGTGTATTAACTTTGACAGTTAAAACCCCAATATTGGGGTTATTTACAAAATAAAATAATAATTTATCCCATTTGATATCCTGTATTATTACATCTGAGTTTAAAAACAAAATATTTTTACTTTTTGCTATTTTAATTCCTTGATTGTTTCCTTTAGCATAACCATAATTAATTTTATTAAAAATTGCCTTATATGTAATTTTTTTATTAGAGTTACCTAATATTTTTTTAACCAATTCAAAAGAGCCATCTTTTGAATTATTTTCTACTATAATAATTTCAGCTAAAATATTCGCCTCATTTAAACTTTTATGAAGAGCTTCTATACATTTCCGAGTAGTATTTTTTGTATTATATGAAAGGATTATTACTGAAAGATCAGGCATACTTATATATTATAACAGCTCACTAGAACTTAAATTTTAAATAATAAATTACAAGCTCCAGATAAATAATAAATTTTAAATTTAAAACTTAGAATTTGAAGCTTATTTGTTATTTGCAAATTAAGATTTCGAGTTTACCTTTTTGGAGATTGTTTCTTTCTTCTTGCTTTTCCACCAGTTCCAACTTTTCTTCTTTCTTTAATCCTTGGGTCTCTTTTTAATAGGCCTTCTGCCTTTAATAAAGATCTATATTTATTTTCATCTACATTTAACAGCGCTTTTGAAATTCCGTGTGCTATTGCTTCTATTTGACCTCTAAATCCTCCACCATTCAAATGAACGGACACGGCAAATTTATCCAAAGTTGCGGTTTTAACTAAAGGCTTTAAGTAAATATTTTTTGAGACTTCTGTATTATAAATTTTCTCAATAAACTTATTATTTACTACGATTTCTCCTGCTTTTATCTTATTTCCTTCAACCTGTATAAAACCTTCTTTTTCAACATTATAAATTCTAACTCTAGCAATTGCCGTTCTCCTTTTACCAATTCCCTCTATATATTTAATTGTTTGTGATTTCTTTACCATAATTATGTTCCGCATCTGGAAAAATAAATAATCTCAAAATTCTTTTTTTTCTTAATTTATTTTTTGGCAACATTCCATTCACAGCATATTTAATAATTAATATTGGATTGTTAGCAAGCATTTCTTTATAGCTTTTTGTTTTTAGTCCTCCAGGATATCCTGAATAAGATAAATATTCTTTTGTGTTCTTTTTATTTCCAGTTATTTTTATATACTTTGCATTGATAGCAACAACATAATCTCCTGTATCTAAAAAAGGACTATAATCAGATCTATTTTTACCTTGGAGTAAAAATGAAATATTTGAAGCTTCTCTCCCCAGAATTTTATTTTTCAAATCAACAAGATGCCAACCTCTTTTTATAGCCTTAATATCTTTATGCTTTGTTGAAACTGTTTTATTTATCATTTTCTTTTGTCTTTTCTTTTAATTTTTGTTTTGTTTTAAGCTTAACTCTTTCAATAACTACTGGTAAACTCCACTGCAGCAGTGATACTTTACTTCCATCAGACATTCTTATATTTAATTTCATTTTTTTTAAAAATCCTGCGCTTTTATCTTTAAAAGTTGGAAGAATATATTTATAAAGTTTCTGCTCAATTTTCTTGTTAGAAATGGCTTTAGATATTTGATTGGTCGATGCTTGGGTATTTCTTTTAGCAAGATGTATTAATTTTTCAATATTAGTTTGCAAAGAATTTATTCTATTTTCTGTAGATTTTACTTTCCCACTAATTAAAAAATTTCTTATTAATTTTTTTTGAAGAGTTTTATTTACCATAGTGTAGGATTAAATTTATTTAGGAGTCGATCTCAATTCCCATTTTTTTAAGTTCGTCGACTATGAGCGAATATGATTTTTTACCAAGACCTTTAACGTCTATTAACTTTTCCTTTCCTACTTTAACTAAATCGTCGATGGTTTCTATGTTTTCTCTAAGTAATGCATTAATAACTCTAGAAGGAAGGTCTAATTCGTCAATTATGATTTCTTTTAATTTCTGATTATTAGCTACATTATCTTTTTTCTCTTTTTCTACATCTTTATTTTCCGGTTTGTCTTTACCAGATAATATATGGGCAAAATGATTGCTCATAATCAAAGATGACATTTTTAGAGCTTCCTCTGGATTGATTGTCCCATCGGTCCAAATCTCAAGTATTAATCTATCATAATTAGTTTTTCTTCCAACACGCGCACCTTCTATTTTGAAATTTACTTTTTTAACAGGTGAGAAGAATGAATCTAGTGATATATAATCTGTTTCTTTTTCTTCAATTTCTTCACGATTTAATGATCCTATTCCCGTCTGAACAATTGCATGTATTTCAAGTTTACTTTTTGAATCTGTTAAAGTTCCTATATATTGATCAGCATTAATAACTTGAATATCACCTTTTACGTCTTTTCCGGTCACTTTTTTTTCACCTTTAACTTCAAGACTTACCTTAAAACTTCCATCTCTTGGTGCATCAAATTTTAGAAGTTGTAAGTTAAGTATCAATTCAAGAGCTGTCTCTTTGACACCCTTGATTGTTGAAAACATATGTGGAACTCCGACAATTTTTATTTGAGTAATTACAGCACCTCTCAAAGATGATAATAAAGTCCTTCTTAAAGAGTTACCAATACTATCTCCAAAGCTCAGTGGTAAAGGTTCGATTATGAATTTACCGTATGTATCTGTCTGCTCTAATTTTTTTGTATAAAATCCTGGATTTTGCATTAATCGATAATTATAACACGTTTTTAACGAGAATAGAACTCAACTACTGATCTTAAATCTATTTGTTTATCAATTTCTTCATTAGAAGGTTCAGCTATTAATTCACCTTTTTCTTTTTTTCTCGTCAACCATTTAGGCATGATAAATTCTTCAATTTGCATAAATTGTTCAATATATGGTATTTTTTTGGTTTTTTCTTTTGCTATCTCAACTGAATCATTTACTCTAACCATATATGAGGCTGTACTTACTATGTGATTATTAACTTTTATATGTTTGTGATTAACTAATTGCCTTGCACTTGCTCTTGTTGGAGCAAATCCTAATCTGTACACAATATTGTCTAATCTTTTTTCAAGAATTTGACTTAAAAGCAAACTTGTATTGCCTCTTTTCTTTATGGCAATCTTAAAATTATTTTTTAACTGCTTTTCACTTAATCCAAATAAGTATTTGAGTTTTTGCTTCTCCCTTAACTGTTTACCAACTTCTGATTGCTTTCTTCTTTGTCGTTTTGATCCATGTTGTCCTGGTTTAATACTTAATCTTCGAAGTAGTGATGCGTGTGATTTTGACCCAGGCGTTTTAAAACCCATATCTATTCCTTCTCTTCGGGCTAATTTATTTTTTGGACTTGTTGTTCTCATACTCTTCTTAATTTTGGAGGCCTTACTCCGTTATGTGGTACAGGTGTAACATCTACGATTTTATCTATATCAAGCTTTGAACCTTTGATAACTCTAAGAGACGCTTCTCTTCCTGGCCCAATACCTTTAACATAAACCGTAGCTTCTCTTAATTTATAATCTTCAACTGCTTTTCTTAAAGTTGCTTCTGTAGTAATAGTTGCGGCGTAAGGAGTTGACTTTCTTGTACCGGCAAATCCATGCATTCCACACGACCCTACAACAAGAGGATTTCCTTTTTCATCTGTTATAGTAATGTGTGTGTTGTTAAATGTTGCAACAATATAAATTCTTCCTTTTTCTATATTTTTTTCAACAGATTTTGTATTATCTTTTTTCATAATTATTTTTTATTATCAGCTGTTGCTGCTTCTGTTAATTTTGCTCTATCATCTTTTTTAAGTGCGCCTACTGTCTTTCTTTTTCCCCTCTTTGTCCTAGCATTTGACCTTGTTCTTTGACCTCTAACAGGCAAACTTCTAGAATGTCTTAAACCTCGATAAGATCCAATATCTTTTAATCTTTTTATACTTTCTGCTAAATTTTCTCTTAGTTCACCTTCTGTAATATAATTTTTGTCTATAAAATTAATTATTTCTTTTAGCTCATCTTCTGTTAAATCTTTTATTCTTTTAGACCCATCTAATTTGCACTCTTTAATAATTTTCTCTGCTCTTGTCCATCCGATTCCAAATATTGAAGTCAAAGCAAATCCGACTTTAAAATTGTCCTGAATATTTAATCCTAGTAATCTTACCATAATGATTTAGCCTTGTCTTTGCTTATGCTTTGGGTTTGAACATATAATATAAAGCCTACCTTTTCTTTTCACAATTTTACAATTTATACATTTCTTTTTAATAGAAGATTTTACTTTCATTTTTATACTCTATAAATTATTCTGCCTCTCTCTGTGTCATAAGGTGATATCTCTATCCTTACTCTATCGCTTGGCAAGATTTTAATATAATTTTTTCTCATTTTTCCTGATAAATAACATAAAATAATTTTTTCTGAATTATCTAATTTAACTTTAAATAATGTATTAGGGAGATTTTCAACAACCTCTCCTTCTACCACTAAAAAATCATTACTCATAGGCATAATATTTTAGCATATTTTAAGTCAGAATTATAGCTTCATTATCAGCTACAGCAACCGTATGTTCAAAACATGCCGATAATCTATTGTCAGACGTTTTTATCGACCACTGGCTATTTTTTTCTAACTCCACTTTTCTTGCCCCCATCATATATATGATCTCTACAGCGATAACTAAGCCCTTTTCAATTTTCGGTGTGTTTGCTATCGACATATCCAATATACCAGGTACCATTGGGTCCTCGTGTAATATTTTGCCTATTCCATGACCAACAAGTGAATCTGAAAGGTTATATCCTGCACTTTCAACAGTTTTTTGAATCATCTCTGATATATTGCCTATATGATTACCTACTTTAACCTGTTTTATTGCTTTTTCAAGAGCAACTTTACCAATGTTTAAAAATTCAGTTACTTTATTTTCCTTTTTATCTCCAACTATAAAACTTGTTGCAAAATCAGTGTGGAAATTTTTGTAATACAGTCCTATATCTATTGTTAACAGATCCCCATTTTTTAAAATTCTATCAGATGGTGGCGTGTGAACTATTTGTTCATTTATAGGTAAACAAGTCGTCCATTTATAACCATGAACTTCTTTAAATGATGGTTTGCCACCATTTTTTAAAATCAATGTTTCAGCTGTTTTATCAATGAAATTTGTGGTAATACCTGGCTCAACTACTTTTATCAACTCATTCACTACAAGCTTTAAACGCCTTCCAGCTTCACTCATAATACTAATTTCTTGTTTGGTTTTAAGGTGAATCAAATTTTTTTATGAATAATAAATAACCCTATAGATATGCTCTAATTTATCATGAAGATCCTCAAGCGAATAATTGTTTTTTATAAGAAAGTCAGCGTATGCTATCGCAGGACCCATATGTGTTTCGATTAGCTCATGTAAGTCTCTATCTTCTCCATAAAGTTTATTTCGTTTTTTCCTATTTTTAATACGCTCATATCTTATTTCTTTATCAGCATGTAAAGCTAAAATATAAACGTTTACATCTGGTAATTGTTTTTTTAAATATAAATACTCTTCCCAGGATCTCATACCATCAATTACAACCGTCATATTTTTATCAAGTGCTTTTTTAATCTTACCAATATTTAGTACTGCAAAACCCTCAAACCCATGCTCTTTTCTTATATCATTTCTCATCTTTCTGTGAATTTCCTCTGTTTGCGGTAAGTTCATCTCCTCTACTTTTTCGTTTAGAATATCTCCAAATGAAATTACAGGAAGCTTTTTCTTACTAAAAAAATCTGCCGATTCTGACTTACCAGATCCGTTCATTCCAACAATCGCGATGAGAGATTTGTGATCTTTCTTCCAATCTTCAACCTTATTTTTTTCAAGTTTTTTACCAAGGCTATTCAAAATGTCTTTATTTACTTGCTTGATATCGTTTGTCCCATCAATTGTCACAAGTTTTCCTTGTTTTTCATAATAATTAATAACGCGAGATGAATTCTTGTGAAATAATTCAATTCTTTTTCTTAGAGCATCAAGAGTATCATCATCTCTTTTTTCAGTAGTTACTCTGTGCGATAGTCTCCATAAAGCTTCTCTGTCTGGAACTTCAAGAAGAATAACCTTATCGACATGATTTGTGAATTTTTTTGCCTGCTCGTCTGTTCTTGGAAATCCGTCTAAAATATATCCCTTTTTGTACTCAGACTTTGATAAATAAGAATTTACTATTTCAATAGTCTTATCATCTGGAATTAAAAGTCCTGATGTCATAACCAGTTTTACAAAAGCCCCTAATTTTGTCTTAGTTTTTGCAAGTTCTCTAAAAATATGTCCGGTTGAAAGATAAGGAATACCTAGTTGCTTTGAAAGTAAATTACCCTGCGTTGATTTACCTGATCCTTGGATTCCTATTAATACTAATTTCATATTTTATTTACATTATTAACCTAACTTCTTTTTTTCCTTATGAGACGTATGTTTTTTACAATGATTGCAATATTTATTTAACTTTAAAGGCGCTTGTGTATTAACTTTATTTTTTTGTGTTATATAATTTTGCTTATTACAAACTTCACAAACAAGCCCAAGTAAAACCCTTGATCCTTTTTTTGCCATATTATTTTTACTTTTTCATTTTAACTTTTAACTTATTTATTGTACAAACTTATCATAATTTTTCATTACAAGTTGGGCTTCTATCATTTTAAACATTTCCAAAATTACTGAAACAACAATCAATATTCCAGTTCCTCCAATTATCATATTCTGTAAACCAGTTACCTTTGATATTATAGCTGGAAGAATAGCAATTATACCTAAAAAAACAGCTCCAACTGATGTAATTTTATACAAAACACTTTCTAAGAACTGTTTTGTTGCAAGTCCTGGTCTAATACCAGGTATAAACCCCCCGTTTTTTTGAATTTCTTCAGATATTTTCTGTGGATTAAAAATAACAATCGTGTAAAAAAATGTAAATCCAATAACAAGAATAAAGTAGAAAAAATTATAGAAAAATCCATTTGGATTAAAAAGTCTAACTAAAAAAGATGCTGTATTTGCAACTGCAGGATTTGACGCAGATGCTAAAAAGTTTCCTATAAGTTGTGGAAATAAAACAAATGACACTGCAAATATAATTGGAATAACTCCTGCTTGATTTAGTTTTAAAGGAAGATAATTACTTGCGGCTTGATAGACTCTATTTCCTTTAATTCTTCTTGCATAATATACAGGAATTTTCCTTATTGCTTCGTTTATAAATACAACAGATGCAATTACAAAAATTGATAAGAGAACAAAAACTACAACATTAATAATTGTTTCTGGATTAATTATTCCAAGTGTTTGACCTAAAACCACAGGAAGTCTTGAGACAATACCTACAAAAATTAGAACAGAGATACCATTCCCAAGTCCAAATTCAGTAATTAATTCTCCAAACCAAATTAATATAAATGAACCAGCTACTAAAGTTACAATAAATGAGAAAAAATCAACAAAACTTAACACACCTACTATCCCTTGATTTTTTAATAAAAAATAAATTCCAACAGCTTGTACAACAGTAAGCGGAAGTGTTAATAGTCGCGTGTATTGATTAATTTTTGTTCTTCCGTATTCTCCTTCTTTTGCAAGTTTTTCAAATTTAGGAATGATAGCAGTTAACATTTGAAAAATAATAGAAGCATTAATGTAAGGATTTAAACCCAAAGCCATAACTGAAAAATTAATAAGAGTTCCACCTGAAAAAATATCAAGAAGTGATAAAAATTGGTTTTGCGAGAATAATACTCTTAGTTTATCTAAATCAATTGTAGGTACTGGTAGAAAAACAAAAACTCTAAACACAAATAAAATAAATAGCGTAAAAAGTGTTTTTCTTCTAAGCTCTGGGTCTCTAAATAGAGATTTCGCTTTTTCTATTATTTCTTTCATATCTTAAATTCTT
>Ga0209541_10013488_pt1 | contig 12477 bp, 12 predicted proteins | sample RifCSPlowO2_01_FD_184027 | JGI IMG/M metagenome (GOLD analysis project Ga0209541, IMG submission 184027) | Groundwater microbial communities from Rifle, Colorado - Rifle CSP2_plank lowO2_0.1 (SPAdes) (version 2) | ecosystem: Environmental > Aquatic > Deep subsurface > Groundwater | place...
TTAATCTTGCTTGGAATCAACATCGCAGTAGTCAAGTCACGTTGTTCGTGAGTTTCCTGCGGAAACAACTGCTGGGTATGATACCCAAGCAAGAAATCAAAAGTTGCTAAATTTGTTTAATCAAGAATAACTATATTTAATCATCTAGATTTTATTTAATCATTGGCTATTCTAAATTTTATTTATGCAATACAGCACGGGCATACGTTAATTGCATTTTTACTTCAGCAAACTTTTTCCATCCATCTCCGGGGGAATTTCTAGCCCCAACAACTCTAAAATCGTTGGGGCTACATCTAGGCCCTGAGCTGAGATCTTTCCTAACTTTTGATTGGAAAATAATATTCCTGGAATAAAAGATGGATCAACGAGATGATTACCGCTTAATCCCTGGCTGTTGTCCTCGATAATTTGCCCACCAAATCCCCCGACGGCCGTCTGCCAGGACATTTGATAGCCTGGTTTTAGCGTAATAATTAAATCAGGAGCATTGTTCAAATAGCTGCCAGAATAAACTTCTTCTTTTCGATAAATCTTATGAATAATTCTCTCTCCAGTATTTGGATCAGCAATTAATTCCAGTTTGGGCATTAATTCTTTTAACAACAATTCTTTATCAGTTACAATGCCCTTGCCTTCCCGATGCTCTAGGTTTAAATAGAGGCTGCTGAAACCGATAGCATAAGCTCTGGTGGTATCCCAGTCAACATGTTTAAACAAAGGCTCCCTAGCTGATGATAAGTTAGGGGTTAATTGCATAAATTCGTTTTCCACGAGCCAGTTATTGAGATGAAACGACCGTTCAAAAGAATTAACCCCGCGATTGGAAACTATCAGCAAAGCTGTTGGCGAATCGAGTTTATCTAAGACCTGCTGAAGCAAGCGGTCTTTCTGTTCGTAATAGTCCACCACGGCTTTATTTAATTTTATTTTCCCTTCTTCTCTTCCAATGGCTGGATTATTCCAGAAAGTCTGCTGCAATTGGTTAAGGGCATTAAAGATAAAATACATTAATCCCTTTTCTTTAAATTGAAAAAATTCTTTCCAAAACCAGTCTTCCTGTGTTTTTTCTAAATCAGCGATTTGTTTAATTAATTCTTGGCCGCCTGGGTTATTTCCTTCAGAGTCAAAATGGTCTAAAAAGGAGAGCCCTGGCGCTGAAGCAGACAGCCCGGCATGAGAAATTAATTGGTCAATTAACTTGTTCCTGAAGGCCTCATTATTATTTTTAACTGAAACTAATTCCAGCCCGTAAGTTAAGGGATTCCGATTAACGGCGTCAAAACAGTTGTGTTTTCCTGGATTTAGGCCGGTTAGCAGGGAAATCCAGGCAAGGTTATTTTCCGCAGGAAGGCTGGCATCCAATTTAATAAATGATCCCTGGTCAGCCAGTTTCTTAAATGAGGGCAATCTTCCCGCAGCCAGCAGGCCTTTAGTGATTTTATAATCCATTCCGCTAATTCCCAAAAGTAAAACGTTGACATAATTTTTAGAAAGCATAGCCTCACCTATTTAATTGAAAGTCTATTGAAAATTTAAAAGAATATCTAAAATCAAAAGCACCTATTATAATAGATAGATGTTTAAGAAAGACTCCCATAATAGTTTTTGTCTCTTACTGCTTTATTTTTGAACTTAAAGTTTTCCCTTAACTTTCAATGATGTAAACATTGAATTTTGGTTCTTCTCCTGGCTCTAATAGTTTTTCTTCTGCCGGCAAAACAGTAACTTCCCAGGCGATTTCTACTGGATCAAGCCCATCGGTTACTAGAACTCTAACTTTCTTTTTTCCGGGGGCAACAAAAGTCCTTTCAACAGCGCTGGTTCCCATAATTCTCGGTTCATGCAGCGAAAAACTCCATTCGTAATTTAACTTATCCTGATCTGGATCTTTAGCTGCCAGGTTAAAAACAACCGGCTCTCCCGCAATGGCAGTTATTTCCCGCCCTGGCAGGAAATCAATTATTTCCGGTTTCCGGTTTACATTTTTAATTTTAACTTCGATAGTTGTTGCAGTTTCCAGTTCGCCATCCGAAGCCTTAAATAATAATTCTTTAGTTTCTTCTGAGCTTAAAGCGCCATTAATGGTGGCAATTGCGCTAACCAAGCCGCTTTCTGGATTATTTTTGGAAGCAACTTCATCAAATGACGGCGTCCAGCGAAATTGTAAATTTTCAAAAGCGGCTCCGGGAGGCAATTGTTCCAAGGATACTGCTACTTCATCATGGTCTGGATCATTAATTCGGAAATTCAGTTCCACAGGTTTGCCTTCTTCTATGGTAATGCTTTTAAATTGAGGTTTTAATCTAGGGGGCTGATTATCAGGCAAAACCCTAACCTTTACCGGAAGCACGGCCTGGTCTAAGCCATCGGATACCGTGATATTCAGCAAATATTCTCCTTCATCTTTTCGGCCAGGTTTCCAGATTCCTTTTTGATTTAAAGGTCGAGAGAAAGAGTAGCTGATCTTATCTCCATCAGGATCAATAGCGCTGGCCTTTAAAGCTAATTTATCTTTAACCTTGATGGTTATTTCTGGAATGTCTTCCAGAACTGGTTTTTGATTAACATTTTTAACAATAATCAGGGTGGTTTTCTCTTCGCAAGAGCCGCTGCTGCAGGCAGTTACGGCAACGGGATATGTTTTGTCCTTTACTGGAAAATTTTTTATTTCTAACAAATTTAGCAACTCGTTCCAAAAATAATTTTTTCTTTTAATTTCATCGAATGAAGGAGTCCACTTAACGGTATCCTGTTCAACGACAGCTGCTTCAGGCAGGCCCTCAAACTTTAATTCGATATAATCTCCGTCTGGATCAAATGCGTCAATTTCCCAAATCAGCTCTTCGCCTTCGTTAACGGTTAATTCCAATGGCGTATTGATAAATAAAGGCCGGTTTACATCTGTCACTGAAACATTAACTAGAAATTCGGCTTCCGCTTCGCCGTCAGTAACCGCCATAACTAAGGAATATTCGCCGGCATCGTTATAGGAAGCAATCCATTCGCCATTTTGATTAAAGGGCTGCTCAAAGTTATAGCTTAATCGCTGCCCATCCAGATCTTTCTCTGGCAGGTTTAAGGCAACGGTTTCTCCTTCTTTCATCAGCAGCGAGACGGGCTCAATTTGCGGCGGCCGATTTTTTTCTGCAACGGTTAGAATAATTCTTTCTGTAGTTCTGGTAAGGCCGTCACTGGCAGTGATTTCTATTCCATATTCACCGGCATCATCGTAAGTAGTCTGCCACTGCCCGCTGGAATTCAATGGTTTTCCATAAGTATAAAATACAGTCTCCCGATCCGGGTCTATTGCTATAGGCTTCACATTAACTAAATCGGCCTCCTGAACCGCAAATGTTTTTTGCAAAGCTACTGCTGCGGGAATTAAAATTATCATTAACAGCAGAATTGCCAGAGTCGCTTTTTTGAATGGTATCACCGCTCTACCTTAAACCTAATTAACATCTACAATGATCTCAATGAATTCTACCGGTGCATTTACATCTTCAACCACTACATTTACACTCTTAGAAACAGTGTCTGTTCCATCGTTGGCGGTAATGGTGAGGACATACTCGCCATTATCGGTATAACCTAATTTCCAAAGGCCGTCGCTGCCTACCGGCTCGCTGATGGAAACGGTGGTCTCATCTCCATCGGGATCCTCTACTATTGGAGTTAATTGCAGTGTTTCTCCTTCTTTAATGAACAATTTTTCTTCATTTTTAATGATCGGTTTTTGATTGACGTTGTTTACTGTCAGGCTAAAGGATTTGGCAGTTTCCAGTTCGCCATCGCTGGCAGTTACGCTGATCTGATATACTCCGGCGCTGGTAAAATCAGTTTTAAATGCTCCTTCCTGCAGCGGCGCGGAGATGGTTGTCGTTACTTTGTCGCCATTAATATCGGTTGTCTTAGGTATAAAGGTTACCGTTTCGCCTTCATTAACAGTTAAATCTCGGATGTTTTCAATCGTTGGCGCGACATTATCTTTTTCAACAATAATTCTTAAATTTTTAGCAGCGGTTGTTACTCCATCGGTGGCCGTTACTATCACGGTATATTCTCCGGCATCGCCATAATTAGTCTGCCATTCTCCCTGGCTGTTTATTGGCGTGGAGTAAGTTACTGTAACCGGATCATTATCTGGATCCATTACTTTTGGCCGCAAGGTAACTTTTTTATTTTCTTTAATGGTAATCACTTGTTCAGCAGGAGCCTTAGATGAATCCGGAGCTGCCTTTAATTCTGGGAGAATAACATCTTCTACCGCTTCTGCTGGTTCTTTAAATTCAGAATTATTATTTATATTATTTAATTCCAATTCCTTTTCGATAGCGGCTATCTCATTAAGTAAGTCCTGATTGGCTGAATCAGCAGAAGTTGTTTTGTAATCAATACAGCCAGTAATAGCTATTAACATTAACAGGATAAGTATGATGCACAGGATAAGTGTGATGCTTTTCTTCATAATTTCTAACCCCCTTTCTGAAAACATGGGGACTGAATTTTGTTTATAAAGATTTATTGGCTGGAAAGAATGTAGTTTAATCTAGTTATTCTACTAGGGTATAGGGCTGTAGTTGATGGTAGTTATTTTAAGAGTAATTATTTTTCATCATCATTCCCAAAAGTATAGAGAAATGCGTTAATTGGTGTAAAATAATTGAACTGATGCAGGAGTTTTCTATCGAAGAGCATTTAGAAAACTATTTTATTCAAATAAGCTTGGTAGTTTAACAATTTCTATAATTTCAAAATATTTCTATAATCTCAAAATACTGTATTAAAATTCTCCCAATTTCATCTGCAATTTCTCTTCTTCTACATCTTTGTAAGACTGCCAGCTTTTTCTAAACAGATGAGCAAACTGCTGATATCCCTTTTTTAAGAATTCCTGCGTTTTAGGATCAGACATATAACCGGAACCAAAATCGCAGCCGATTTCCGTTTTTATTTTTTCAATTGCCTTGTCGCGAATAACTTTAGCTACGATGGAAGCTGCGCCTACCACGATATAATTAGTATCCGCTTTATGCTCCATGATCAGTTCAGCATTAGACCGAACGCCTTCGCTTAATTGCTTAAGAAAATAATTTTTATAGGCCGCAATATTAGGGCTGGGGCAGTCAATGATGATTTTATCCGGCTGCAGTTCCGAAACCAGCTTGGCTGAGGTATCTGCTTCCAGCCAATTGAGGTTGGATTCTCCGCTCCTGACCGAGAGATCAATAGCATCCGGTTCAATTACCTCAATCCTAAAATCATGAACAATCTCGCGAATTCGCTCAAATAACTCTTCACGCACTTGAGAACTGAGAAGTTTGGAGTCTTTTACTCCCAGCCATTCTAATTTCTTTAAGTCTTCATCCTTGAAAGCTAAAGCTGCCATCACTAGCGGACCGAGTACCGGACCACGGCCGGCTTCATCCACGCCAACGATGATTTTGGACATTTAATTAACAAAGGAAATGTTTATTTAAATAACTTCAGGAATAAAATCGTCAAAACAGGGTAGTTAGTACCCGATCAAGGAAATTCCATATTGCGATATTTTACTTAAGCAGCCCTTTTCACAAATATCCGGAAGACAAACTATTTCCCACTGGTTTAATAGGCCATGATCATTCTTAAGATACCTCTCGAAAAAGCCGGTGGGGATATATATGATATTTCCGCAACTGGGGTTAACTCGGCCTTCCGACCTTCGGCTAAATAAGAAATAAGTTGGATTAGTACGGCCATTAATGCCCGAGGAATAGGCAAAACCATCTACAAGAAAAGAGGTTTCAGCCGGCTTTTCCCTAATTAATTGTTCGTTCAAGAATTTTGGAGCAATAGAGATTATCATAATTTAATCCGGTCACAACCCAAACGCGTCGGTAAACTCGCGCATTCTTCTGAATTCAGCTAAAAAGCCCAGGCCTTTCTCGGTAATTACTACCGTTTTAGTAGCGCTCTGCCTTTTTCTAGTTTTAACTTCTTCAATTACTACCAATTCCTTGCCAATTAGCTCTTCGAGATAAGTATTTAATAATTTATGAGATAAATTAGACTTATACATCAAGTGCGTTGGCTTAATTCTGCCGCCCTTATTTTGGATGGCTATGAGTATGTCAAAGATTAATTCCAGTCTTGATCGGCGCGAACCCATTAAATACCACCATCATTACCATCATTAAAAAGTTCGAAATGGCCATCAATATAATGGCTATCAATAATATGCCGGGCCTTTCGATTTAGATCGTCTGGCAAAAAGGAAATTGCAATGAAATTCTCAGTAAATTTCAGGCATGTCTCTCGGCAGGCAATAGGAATTTTTGCTTTTGAGTTCTTGAATTGCAGCCGAGCCGATGGCCATCGAGCCAAAAGCGAAGAACTTTTTAATAACATATTTTTCATATTACCTTCTCGTGACGTTTTGATATGTAACCAACAGGATTAAAAATCCTATCAACATCAACACTTCACCTGCAACATACAACTTGCTGGATAAGAAAATAAAAATCAACACCAAGTTCCCTGCCAAAATAAAGAGAAAAGAGAGCATTACTTTAAAAGCCTGCCTGTTTTTATTGGTATTTAAATAATTCTTATAATAATTTAACACTACCAATCCTAGTATTACCGAACTGGTTAAATAAAACACGGAATATTTAAAGTTGCTGACCACTGAAATTAACGTCAGCAAATAAATAAACAAAGCAATCTGGCTTACTTCATAAAATTTCCTTAATCGGGCTCTCGGCTTTTGTGAAACAAAGAATAGCAATAACCAGGCTCCAAGCATGAAAAGCATCTGTAAAAAGAAGGCGGCCCGATAATATAATCCAGATAAACTAAGCCCGTCGCCAGCTACCGGCCTTAATATGTCAGCGGCTACATCTCTCACGGGCGTGTAATATAATATCGTGCTGGTAAATGATTTGAACAACAAGCCTAGCGACACCAATAGAAACACCAGAGTAAAATAAGCCAGCCTATTCTCTTTATTGACACGATAGAGTCGCCAGCTGTAAGCGGCAATTAAGACAGTAATCACTACGCCGACAAGATCGAACACAATATCCCAGCCATTAAACCAGCCCGGAGTAAAAAATAATCTAAACATTATTAAACCACCTTGATTTGCGTACCTCGCAGTAGCAACCCCCCCTTAGCCATTTAAAAATCTTATGGATTAATTTTCCTAATTTGCTTTCTTTAGCATACATGCATAAGTGATTAATAAAGGCTATGCTAATAATCAATAATAAAACGAGGTGAGTGATGATGGCCGTTCCATTGAACAATGAGAAAGTTTCATTGAGCACTGAATTGTATGATTTTGTTTCTAAATTAACTGCCGAAGAATTAGTTTATCTGCTCTATAAAGATCATCTTCTTTACGACACCTCACCTAAACAAGAGATATACCAAAGGACCTAAATTTTTGTAAAAATTTAAGCCTTTTGTATAACCCCTTTTCCCGGCCCGCCAGGGCTGGGTTTTTATTATTCACAAGATTATAGTTTCAAGAGGCTTTATAGTTTCAAGAGGCTTTATAGTTTCAAGAGGCTTCATCCAAAAGATACCTATTCTGAGGAATGATGTTAAACAGAGCTTTGGCTTTTGGCCGTTGTTAACATAACTAGATGTTCTGGTTGATCTTTCAGCAGAGTCTCCAACTTGTTCATGAACGTTCTATAACCAGTCTCAGGCAAAGAACTAACCCAGGCCCAAGACCGGGCCAGTTTAATATATTTCTCTTTAGTTAATTCCCAGTTCCAGAAATAAGTATTTATTTGCAGTGGCTCAAACAAACCGCAGGCATCTAATTTTTGAATATACCTTTTTGGCGAGCCTAAATCTGGGGGGAAGGCCGGACAATGCTCTCGATACAGGCTACTTACCGTCACAGCTAGCCCGTCAATTCCATAGTTCTCAAAATTCCAAAAAGCAGAAAGAGTTCCAGAATCATTTAACAGATCAGCTATTTTCTTATATCCTTGGTCTGGCTCAATCCAGTGCAGCGATGAACCAGCCACAATTAAATCAAATTGGTCTTCCGGCAAATCCGCTTGTTCAAATTCTCCAACAACATAACTTACCTTAGGAAGCTCTGAAGATTTTTGTCTGGCCAGCTCTACCATTTCAGCGCTAATATCAACCCCAACTACCCGGTAACCTCTTTCTCCAAACAAAATCGCGGCTCTTCCCGGACCGCAACCAACATCTAAAACTAGGCCGTTCTCTGGAATTCCTGAAATTTTAATAATATCATCAATAACCAAACTAGGATAACTCGGCCTGGCTTCATCATACAACAAGCTATTTTTTCCAAATTCCGTCTTTAGATGGCTATACTGTTCCAAGATAAATTTTAAACATAATATTAAGTTATAAATGTTTACATACATTAGTTGCGGACAAAAGTAGGTTATAGGTTTTTCCGCAACTAAAGTTCGAAAGACCGATGTAAATATAATTAATTTATGTCTTTCATTACATTATTCAAATACTATTTTCAAGAGAACTTTGAATAATTAGTTTTTTTTATCAAAACATTCTCTAAGAGACTATGAAATGGCGGGGATTTTGTTATAAATATCTAAAAAATCAGCAAAATCCCTATTTTTCAAAGTTCTCTCAAATACAATTAGAACCCCCCCCCCAGTACCACTAGACTAATACTAGTGCCGCGACAATTTAGTTTTAAAGCAAAATGGAGGAATATTTTCCTGATAGACTTGAATGATACAATGTCGCATAATTAATTTGCCAGAACACTAGATTAATGATACTGGCCATCTATTCCAGCGGCACATTGCTCCATAACGTCCAATCTTCTGACGGTGAATAAGCGCCAAAAGTAAAGTACGGCGGAGCGGTCTGCCCAAACCAGCCATACCCGACATTCTCCCAGCTAGATTTTAAGGGCACCAAGCCGCTGCCCTGGCCATAAACTGGAAGATTGAAATGGCGCCAGGTTTTCATTACTGAATGAAACCCAGTTAAATCAGTAGTATAATCAGACCCTGGCTCTACGATCATTTCGCCCTTGTAGCCTTTCTGCTTCAGCAACTTAACCATGTCCCTGATCGGAGTGTTTCCCTCGCCAGGAGCCAGATGCTCATCCTGGTATCCGTAATTGTCATCTAAATGAATGTGGCCCACAACATCAGCATCAATCATTTCGCCTAATTTTTGCAAAGACCATTTATCAAATTCGCTGTCGTTTTCGGCGATGGACTTTTTAGGATCCCCTACCCAATATTTTCGCCACATGTTTAAATGGCCGGTATCAAAAGTAGAAGTGATATGGCGCCGGGCAATTTCTTTGGCTTCCTTCTCTTCTTTAATGCCCCGCTGCTTAAGATATTCCATCATCCGGTCCCGGCTTCCTTTCACTAATTTAATCATTTCCTCAGGATGAGCCCCGTATTGTTCCGGAAATAAATTTTCCATAGCCATAGCTAGAGGTTTTTTTAATTTGCCTTTCTTTTGCAAATCCCGAGTATGGTCAAAAGCATTCATCGCCAGCTGAGCATAAGAATCGCAGGATTCACGGAAAGCGTACGCATCGGCGCTTTCCACGTGGCGCTGGGTTTCTTCCGATTCTTTCGCCTGCGACCATTGGGAAGAAGCAGCTTCCTTGCTGTATTTCATTTTTTTTTCTACTTCTTTAAGAACTCGATCAATTATCTGAGTAGGAAACTCCATTTCCGCCGGAAGCAGGTCTCCGGCAATGGAATGAGCCTGCCGCTTCAACCGCCATTTTTCTTCCGGATCAACACTTTCTTGAATTTTCTGATAAAATTCCCTGGCTTTTCTTAATTTCTTAATATTCTCTAGAGTTTCTTCAAAATCACCGCCGTAATAAGTTCCCCAGCCGCGGCTGTTGGCGGCGTTGGTTTCCAGAGTGGTGATAATATAAGCTTCTTCCGGGCGAACCCGGATAGATTCTTCATTAGGATAATCCGTAAACCTTTGCCAGGGGCCTTCCACAAATTTTTCCTTGGAAATTTTTCCGCTTTTATACTCCCGCCAGGCTTTCTTGGCCCGTTCGGTCATTTCATCGGCTTCTTTCTGCAAATGCGCCCAATCCAGCTGCTCGATTTCAAATTCCTGTTTTTCAGGGTTAAATCTGGGAACGCGTTCGGCCGGATCTACTTTTTTTCCAAAGTAATCAATATAATTGCCGGCTTTAACTGCCTGGCCGGTTTCATCAACGTAATCTTTGCCTTCATAGGTTTTCCATTGCTCGCTTTTTTCATCATAGCGATGATATACCGGGCGGGCAACTTTCCTGTTTTTGGAAGCTTCGGAAATTAGCCGGCCGGTTCTGGTGTCTACGACACGGTAAGCAGTCCGCCCTTTTTCGTCTGAAAACATGCGGAATTTTTCTTTCCATGGCCCTTCCTGCTCATTCCAGTCCGCATCAACAATCGGCCGCTGGTATTCCCCAGTGTGAACTACCACTGGACCGCCGAAAGCCACATCGGCGGCAAACTCAACCGCTCTTTTCACTTCAGAGAGGGAGAAATTTTTAGCCGCTTTGGAAACATTGCCTTGCTGATCCATTCCCGCTAACCCGTAAACGCCAAAAGTTGAGTGCGTGGTGAAATCAATTTTATTAGCTGCGCCAATTTCCACAAAGGCCTGCCGCTGTTTTTTGCCATACATGCCTGGGGTTTGCTGTCCAGACTGTCCTTTCCCAGTGCCGGTGAAAACAAATTCTAATTTTTTAGTGCCGGCATGCAACTTTGACTGCACGGCTTTAACGTTAGGCACCGGGCCTAGGCCCAAAGTCATGCCTAAATCACCAATGGAAACACCAACATCGCCGGTAGCCTGCCCAGGAAAACCATGGTGGTGCCCTTCATGAGCAATATTATAGCCGCGGTCCAGGGGATTGGCATACTCATCCTGATAACCATAATTCATAGCATTAGAAATTAATTAAAATATATAACACTTGCGTATTTGTTAGAAACAGAGGGCTATAAAAGGAAGGAAATTATTATTGGTCAAAATCACGATAATTAAAATCCCGATTATTACTCTCCTAGCATAAATACAGAATTATAAATGCAGCATCTACCCGCTCTTGTACCAGGATTTCTGATTGGAGCCAGTTCCTTTATACAATTGTTTCGATTCCGAGGCCAATTCCAGGATTAAGGAGGCTTTCTTAGCCGTTTCTTCAGTAAAAGAATACTCGCCGCCGTCTACTTTCTCTTCTATTGCGCCAGCAATATACTGCATCTGCCGCTGTTCCGTCGCGCTTAAGTAGCCTTTTTCTTCCGCCTGCGAAGCCAAGGCCTTAGCCTGATCATACAATACCTGAACCGGCTCGCGGCTTAATTCTCGCGTGTATTCAGACTCTTTGACAAAGGAAGGAATTTTTTCTTTAGACAAGGCTTCTTCCAAATTTTCCAGCTCTTTAATTGGCGGCTGAGTTTCTTTTAGCGCTGAATTTCTTCGTAAAAAATCATCCTTATCCGAGCTAAGCCGTTCTAAACCGGCCTTTTCTGTTTCAGAATCTTTCTTTGGAGCAGCAGTTTCTTCTGTTTTTTTCTTGGAGCGTTTTCCTTCTTTGGCAATTTTTTCCTGAGCTTGGCGAATTTCTTCCTTGGGCAGCGCTACCATGTAACCATCCCGTGGGATTTTTTGAAATTGTTATAGGTAGCCCAGCCTACCCACCGAGCTTTCTCCAGCAATCCGCCCATTTTTTCTCTCAATTCTTCTTCCTGTCTTTTTAACTCTCGGGCGCTGGGCGCGGATTCAGATTTTTTCTTAGCCTCCTTAGGCGTGTAAAAGTCGCCAAACAATGTCTGCAGGACCGTTTTTTTAGGCATTGGCTCTTCTTTAGCCTCTTTTTTGCCTTCAGCCATCTGCCGGGCTTTCTCCAAATAGGTATCCAATTCTTTTCCCAGAGAAGTCATGGAAGCTTCTACGGATTTAGAAACATCGCCCATCAACTCCAACAGTTCCTTATTTTTAAGCTGCTTGTAGTTCTCGATTTGTTCATCAGTCCAGCCATAAACTCTAAGCTGAAATTGCATTCTTCCCACGTGCACTGCGCCTCTCTGATACTCGCTTTGAATTCTCAACTCTGGCCTGGTTCGGTATTGAAAAGTAGCCAAAACACAGCCGTTAGCTCCGCTGTCGCCAATGGGAATTCTTTGCCTGGCTAAGAATTCCACATCAATCATGCTGCCTTCAAAAGCCCCTACCATGTCAGCCGTCTGCATGTTAGCGTGCTTCAAGGTTAGTTTAGACACATGCCGCAGATAAGGCCTTACCCAGTTAATATACATTTTAATAATTTCAAAATGCTGCAATAAATAACTTAACATAAATCTCTGGCGGCTGTGATGTTCCTTGGCTGTCTGCTCTTTCCACTGCTTGAACTGGGTTAAATGCCGGATTAACACCCTTAATACATTCTGGTTGAAATCTTTAGCCAAATTTTTAATGTGATTTTCTAACTCC
>Ga0209541_10013495_pt1 | contig 12472 bp, 11 predicted proteins | sample RifCSPlowO2_01_FD_184027 | JGI IMG/M metagenome (GOLD analysis project Ga0209541, IMG submission 184027) | Groundwater microbial communities from Rifle, Colorado - Rifle CSP2_plank lowO2_0.1 (SPAdes) (version 2) | ecosystem: Environmental > Aquatic > Deep subsurface > Groundwater | place...
GGGTCTGTATTCATATTGTCTTTTATCCATTCTAAACGAGAAGCTAAACTTCCAGCTTGATGAAATTTAAATTTTTCATTTACAGGCTTTTCATGCTTTAAACAAACTTTATACAATGAATCTACAAAATTTTTTCTAGATATACCTTGCAACAATGAATAAACTGCATGCGCTTGTACAACTCCTGATGCAACTGATCTTGGATCTAAATGTGTTGTTTTTCCAATTAATTCTGCAACTTCTAAACCTAAAGAATATTTTAGTGTTGCATCCATATATAATCCAACTGGAGATATTTTCATTGCTGGAGCATTTCCTGGAGCGCCGATAACTCCTGAACTTAATGGGCTTATTCCTTTTTCCAAATTTTTAAATCCCATTTCTGTTGTGTATCCGAATCCGCCTAAAATTTTTCCATTTACAACTGGCTGAGATTTATATGCTTGAAGTTGTTTTCTTGCAATATCTTCTAGGTCTAATGATCTTCTTTCAGAGATAGATTCAGCTATTGCTAATGTTAAAATTGTATCGTCGGTAAATTCACCTTTTTTTAAATCTGTTGTGTAGTCTTTTATTTTTCCAAATTCATCATATTTAATTTGAATTCCGTTTTCTTTAACTACGACTGGCTCTATTGGAGAAGTTATTTTTCCAACATATTTTTTTATTTGTTCTTTTTTCCAGCCTTCAACAGACATTCCTAATGAATCTCCGATAGCACATCCTAATAATGTTGCAAAATAATTTTCTAGGCTCATTTTATTTGCTCCTTATTTTCATATAGTCGTCTATTATCTGACTATGATCAAATGCTAATTTATTAGGTTTGTTTTTTAATATTTTAACATCTGCTGCATCATCACCTGCTCTAGGTTCTTGCCCGGTTAATTTTACATAATAAACTACTGTAACTACTGGTCCTCTTGGATCTCTTCCTGGTTTTGAATAAACACCTAACAATTTCATATTTGATAACCTAAGCTCCAAATTTGTTTCTTCTCTTGCTTCTCTTAAAGCTGTTTGCTCTATTGATTCACCAGGCTCATAAAAACCGCCAGGCAAAGCAAAATGTCCTTTAAATGGTTCGTTACCTCTTTCTACATAAACAATTCCTCTTTCAATTCCGTAATCTATAATTACATCTGCTGTTACTCCTATTTTTAATTCTCTTTTCATTTTTTTCCTCCGTATCTTTCTGTCATTTCATAAAATAAATTTAATGCACTAATTATTGAATTTCTGTGCATACATAATTTATCACCAAACATAAATCTTTTGTAACCCATTCTCATTAAATTATCTAGATCGTTAATATCTGAGCATGATGGTTCTAAACTTTCATCGAATGATTCTAGTATTCTTGAAGCTATAACTGCATTCTTATCTTTTTTTAATATTAATTCCTGGGCTTCTATTATGTAATGTGGCATTTTTAATTCTAAAAATAAATCTCCTCTTGCTGTCATTAAACCTGATTCATTTTTCCATTCGTTTTTTATATAATTTATTCCTTTTCTTGATTCTATCTTTGCCAATATTTCAGCTCCTGGATAAATTTTTTTGAATGAGTCTATATCTTCTTTCTTTTCTACAAATGACAACATGTATTTATTTGCATTAACTTTTTTCCCTGCTTCTATGTATTTTTTATCTGTATCTGTAAAAAATCCTTCTATTTCTAATGAATGATCTGGAATATTTACTGCTTCACCTGGACCAACAACTCTTCTCGGACCGGATTGCATATATAACCTGTTTTCTTCAACTTTCAAAATGGTTTCTTTTTGATTACCGTCGTTAAAGTAAGCTGTAACTGGAGTTTTTACTTTTATTTTATGGCTTAATTCTATTTCTGTGTATGGTGGTGTCCAATATCCTTGCACTCTTAATTGTCTGCATTTTAAATCAATCCATAAATCTTTATCTCCGGCATGATCCTGAAGACTCTTTAACAAGTCTTCAAGAGATGTGTTTTTTTCTACAGACATTGCTGTATTCAATCTTATTCCACTTACTGCCGGATGCGCCACAATTTCGTCTATGTAAGGACAATATGGTGCAACTGTTACTATTGCTTTCATATTAGGGCTTTACTTTTTTCACCTCCAATATTTGATTTCAACATTACACTTTTCATTGTTGGATTTAACAATGCAGATGGAAGGCACAAGTATGCTAATGTGTTTAATGTGCTATATGCTGCTTCTAATTCTGCAACCATTAAATCATCATCCATTTCAGCTGTTTTGGAAATTTTCATATTTTTCAAGAATGTTTCCAAGCCTTTCTTGTCTTCTTTTGTTGACAATTTTGTTTTCTGCAATTCTAAGTGGCTGATGAAATGAATTGCTTCGCCTTTTCCTTCAGTAAATCCAGTTGCAACATATGGTTTCCCATATTTCGCTTCCATTTCGTTGCTTGTTATTATTGGAACTACACCGTCTTTGATTTCGTAAATATGGCTTGAACCTTCCAACCACCATTTTGGATGGCACTGTGCATAATTCAATCCCAATAATTTTCTTGAAAGATCTGTAGTGCACTGGACTTCTACAACCTCCTGTGCTGTATCTTTAATTTTTTTGTACTTTCCAGGAAATATTCCTAAAACAAAACCTAAAGACCAATCTGTTGTTACTAATCTTCCGCCATCATTTACAAATTCTTTAACTGTATCTTTTGTTTTTTTATCTATACAGTCGTAAGAAGAGCAGTTTACAAACATAACTCTTCCGCCGTTATGCGATGCAACTTCTTTTGGTGAAATTAATTCGTATGGTAGTTTCATTGTGTCTAAAAGAGTTTCAATGTGGTCATACTGGCCTCTTACTACAACAATTTCTCCATTTTTAATTGCTTTCATCTGATCTAATAAACCAGGCTGATACATTTTACTTACCTGTCTAAATATTTCTCCGCTAGTTTTGTATGCACTTTTCAAGCTCATGTTTATTCCTCCCCTAACAAGCTTTTGCTTTTTTTACTAAGCTTGCTATTTTTAATTACTGATTTCATATCTCCTATTCCAGGAGCTGCACGCAATGATTCCATTACACTTTTAATCCCTGTTTCATCTTGTCTTGCTTCAAGATTTTTTTCAAAGTCTGTAAAATAACCCCATGTTCTTGCAATAATTCCCATTCCTACATCTACAACACGTAAAGGATCATATACAGGAATTATTTTTTGCTGGCCGATTGCTTCAGCCCATTGAGGTATTATTTCTTCATCTTTTCCTGCATAAGATTTTCTAAGCAGGTAGATATCGAATTTTTCAGACAAACTTTTCCATACTATCATTGATTCCAAATCTTCTTGCAATCCATCTCCAATAAAATTTTTTACTTGTTTATGGTCAATTTTATCATAGAATTTTTCATCTCCCATGATCAACATTATCGGAGTTTTTGCATTTGGTGTTGTTATTTTATTGTCTGCGAAATGTGCCCATAATTCATAGCTCTCGCGAATTCCTGGACCGCCTCCACCTTCAGGATAAAGTGCATTGATATAATCATCTAACTTTGGTCCTTTTCCGAAATCGCTAACTTGTAATGGCCATTTGTCTGCTTTAGCATCTCCGATAACTGACAAACTAACTTCTAAATCCGGTCTGTAAGTTGCTAAAGTCTGATAGAACAAAGGAATTCTATCGTGAATTTCTTTCGGCCATGTTTGCATTGATCCTGTTCCATCAACTACAACTAGCAAAGGATTTGCACTTTCAGAATAAAGTTTTTTATCTTTCGGATTAACTAATTTCAAATCTGGAGAAGATTTTGACAAATAACTTCTCTCTCCTTTTTCATCTGCTTCTTCTTTTAAGTCTTTTAAGTAAGGTGCTTTTGCAGAATCATATTTATATCCATTCGGTTTTTTCCATGTTTTTGTGTCCTCAGGTCCCCAGCTATACATTTTTGTTTCCTCCAAGAGCATAACTCTATGGCTATCGCTCTATCTTGAATGTCTCCTTCCAAATACTTCTAATCTGATGTCGGAAAGTCTTGATCCCAGGTCTTCCTTTTCCCAGTTTATTCTATTTAGAGGATTGTGATGCATCATGTCTTTGTAAAATTCCTGTAATTTTTCTGGAACATAATCTGGAAATGATTTTGTCAATGGGTCACCGCCCATCGCGTATAACATAGTTAATCCTAATGAGTAAATGTCTGATTCTGGAATTGGTGGTTTTCCTTCTGTAATTTCTGGTGCAGCAAATATTTGTGTGTAGCCTAATGCTTTTGTTTTTGCACCTGGTCTAAAACTTGACAAACCATAATCGATTAAAATTGCATTGTGTTCTTTTGGATCTATGATTATGTTTGATGGTTTTATATCTCCATGAATAATTCCTTTTGTATGTAAATAATAAATTGCGCTTAATGAACGGTGTGCAATCCAAGCAACCTCTTCTGGATGCAAGGCTTTATGTTTTTCTATAACTTTGTCTAAAGTTTTACCTTCAACAAAACTCATGATTAAAACATAACTTCCATCATCTGCTTTTACTAAATCTCTAAATGCTGGCAGAGAGTAGTGATGGATTTTAGCCATAATTTCAGCTTCTCTTTCCAATAATTTACCGTCGAATTCTGAAATGTTTATGTTTTGTTTTAGGCAACCTTTTACATTTTTAGCTATTATATGCTGTCCTTCGTAAGTTCTTCCAAAACCGCCTTCTCCTATTTGTTTTATTATTTTATAATTTCCTATTATCATGCTTCACCCGTATGCAATTTTTCCTGATCGTAATTTTCTGGTAATTTGTAAGAATCGTTTGCTAAAAGAGTTAGAGTTTGTAGTCCGAATTCCTTTCTAAATCTTTGAACCAATCCAGAATTTTCTAAATATTCAGCAACTACATTTGGGACTAGACTTTTCCAATTCCCTACTTTAGCTATTTCTACTCTGACTTCTGTAGCTTTCAATATTATTCTTTTGTCTTCAGAGATTAATTCTGCTGGATGAATTACTTTGTAATCTTTTTCTAACAATTTGGAAACATATTCATTTCCAGAAACGAAATAATCTAATTTTCCAAATTCTTTTTTAATGTATTCTCTCCATTTTTGGCCATCATCATATTCTTGGATATGTGCAAAATCTGGAATAAAAATTATTTTATAATTTGAAAATCTTTGAGATAAAAATTTTTCAATCATTTCTTTTGATTCTTCAGGAGTAAATGGATTTCTTAGATTATATTTATTTGAACTTCCTATCCCTATAATTACTTCATCTGCTTTTTCACATATTGCTTCAAGCATCAAAGCTCCACCGTTATGTAATGGTTTGAATCTTCCAACTACACCTACTCTGCCTAATTCCATTTTATTCCTCCCGTTATTGTGTTTTTTACACTAAGTATGAAGTATAAAATAAAAATTTTACAGTATGTCAGAGTGTAATTTTTACACAAAGTATTATCTAAAAAATAATTAATTTTCATTTGAGATAACCTCCTTTATTTTCGGAGAATAAACCTTAGCAGTCTGCAATACTGGTGTTTTAGGAGTATAAACTTTGACTTTTTCTAAAATGTAATTTTTTAATCTGTCGTGTTCTAATGTTGTTTCATATGGAAGCATGCTTTCCCTAATATCATAACCATAAGCAGATTTGCTTGTTGCTATTATTGGCGGTGCTTGAATACGTTTGAAAACATTTCTTTGGACAGCTTTTGTAAACCACTCTAAGTCATCGATAAATTCTTTTGGATTATAAATATTCCAACGTTTAATTAATTGATTATTAATTTTCAAATTATCTGCTAAAGTTCCATCAATGTACCAATTCATGATGTCTTCTGTACTTCTTTTCTTGAAATCTGTTAAAGCATCCAATAAAGCGCAATGATAACCAAATTTCATAGGATCAACTTGATTGTCTTTTAGTTCAGCACTTGGCTGTATTTGGTCACCTCTAAATCTGAATAATTCATCTGGCAATAATATTTCTGGAATTATTTCATCTTTGTAAACTTCTTTATTTAAGTATTTAGCTAAATCGAAAACTTCAGCTTTTGTTAGATCTCCTAAAATATTTATTGCTCCGCCAACATCACCATATAGCGTAGCGTAACCTAAAGCTGTTTCTAATTTATTTCCATTATTTGTAAACAAAGCTCCGTATTTTGCTGCTATATTTGATAATATTGATGTTCCTCTAATTTTTGCTTGGATATTTTCTTTATTTAATGAACTTAATTTTGTGCCTGCATTATCCAAATCTAGATTTTCTAATATTTTTTCATTTAAATCGACTAATTCCTGGATTGGAACTTGTTCATATGCAATTCCTAATTTTTCTGCTATGTAGAAAGCTGCTGATTTTGTTTTTTCTGAATTGTACTTAGTAGGCATATTGATTGCTAAGACTTTTTCTTTTCCAACAACTTTTGTTACCAGTGCTGCTGTTACTGCGCTGTCTACTCCCCCGCTTAAACCTATTACAAATAGGGGGTTATTTTGTAAATTGTTCAAATCTTTTATGTGTGAAATTCCTTCTATCAATGCATCATACTTTTGAGCTATTTTTGGTTTTTCAATTCTTTCAATTGGATTTTTTTTTAAATCTTCTTCTGCTACTATAATTAATTCTTCTAAATACGGTGCTTTACTAAATTTAATTGGCAAGCCATCTTTATTATAGACTGTTGAACCGCCGTCGAATGTTATGAAATTTTTACCATTATTTTGAGTTCCCACACAATTCACGTATAGGAATGGGACGAAATCTTCTCCTGATTCTAATTTTAGGAACTGAACTCTTCTATCTCTTGCATTATTTTTCCCATACGTCCAAGGAGATGCTGAAATATTTATAATATATTCTGCACCGTTGTTAATTAAAATTTTAGTTGGATTTAATGCTTCTAAATTTTTTCTATAATCTTCACACCATAAATCTTCGCATAATTCGAAACCTATTGGAACATTTTTTCCATTTACTTTTATTAAGAATGGCTGCAATAATAATTCTAATGGAACATTAAAGTCTTTTGCAATATCTTCTGTTGAAAAGAAATATCTTTCATCATCAAAGAACCTATAATTTGGAAGTAATGTTTTTGTTTGAACTCCTTGTGGCAGTATATTTGTTTCTACAACTCTTTTAGCTGGCTCTCCATTTTGGAATACATAAATGGCATTATATTTTCTTGTTCTTCCATCTTTATTTGGATGATATTTATTATCTCCTACTCTTTTATTTATATCTTTGTCAAGGAAAATGTTTCCATAAGCTACTGCAATTCCATTGCTTGCTTTTCTTAATTCTTCATTAAATTCCATTAAATTTAGGCAAGTTGAATCTTCTAGCCATTTGTCTCCTAATAAATATCCAAATGACATTTCTGGGAATGCAACTAAATCAACTTTTTTTTGTTTAGCTTCTTTAATCATTCTGAGCATTGTAGCTAGGTTTTTCTTCGATGATCCTGGAATTACCTTCATTTGTGCTAGTGCTATTTTCATTTTCCTATCTCCAACATCCTGTCAATTGATTTTTTTGCTTTTAATCTTATATCTTCTGGAACATTAACTTCGTATTTTTCATTTTCTAAACTGAATAAAATTTTATCTAATGTGATTTTTCTCATATGTTGGCAGAATATCTGACATGTTCTTACAAAATCTATACTTGGAAATTCACTTGCTAAATTTGCTGTCATTTCACATTCTGTTCCTAAATAAACTCTTTCCAATTCTGGATGTGTAACTAAATATTTTACCATTTCAGAAGTACTTCCTGCAAAATCTGCTTCTTTAATTGTATCTTCGTTGCATTCTAAATGTACAAGAACTGCGCTTTCTGTACTTCCTTTTCTAATATTATATTGTTCTCTAATTAATTTTATTTGCGAAGGGGTTATTTTTTCATGGACTTCACATCTTCCGAAATTATTATCATATTTTCCTGGATAAATTATATTCATGTCTTTTAGTTCATTTTGAATATTTCTTCCCATTAATGTGTCTGGCAAGAATATTACTTGATTTGATTCTTTGGCTGCATGTTTTACTACTTCTAAAGCATTTGCTGAAGTGCAACAATAATCTGATTCTGCCTTAACTTCTGCATATGTATTTATGTAAGTTACTACTGGTATATTTGGGAATCTTGCTTTATAATCTAAAACATCTTTTGCTTTGAATGGGTCTGCTAAACTGCATCCTGCTTCTAAATCTGCAATCAATATTTTCTTTTCTGGATTTAAAATTTTAGCAGTTTCTGCCATAAATCTTACACCATCAAATAAGATTATTGGGTTATTTGCTTTTGCAGCATATCTGCTTAATGCCAATGAATCTCCTCTTTCATTTTTTCCTGATAAATTATAAATTATTGGGGCCATGTAATTATGACCTAGAATTAAAACATTTTTTTCCTCTCTTAATTTCAAAATCCTTTCTATTTTATCTTCGTTTGCTAAAAAGTCTATATATTGGTCTGAATTTTTTAATGAATTTTCTATTTCGTTTGTTCTATTTTTGTATCCTAGTTGAGTTAGGCTCATCTTGTTATTTCCTCTGTTGTTGTTAATATTGCTCCTTTTCTTTCCCAATTTCTTAAAATTTCTTCTAGTTGTAGGTTTGGAAGTTCTTTTATTGCATCTGTTGGAATGTATACTTTTATTTTTCTATCTAATAATCCATTTATTGCATAATCTACGCAAACATTTGTTGCTACACCATAAACTACAGCTTTATCTGGATTTAATATTTCTAAAACTTTATTTGCATGTTTTGATCCTGTGAAAATATCAAATTTATCTTTGTATAAAACTATATTTCTTGTTTGCAATTCATATGGATCTATTTTATCATCCTGCCAGTCAATCATATATGGATCTTTTGGCTTTGTAGCTTGGATAAATTCTGCACCTTCAGTTCTTATCATACAGTGTTGAGGGAATGTTGTTCTATAATTTGGATTATCTGAAATTTCTTCTGATTTTGAATTATGCCAGTCAGCTGTGTTTACAACTTGATAATTATTTTTTTCTGCAAACTCTGTTAGTTTTTTTAAGTTTGGCTCTATTAGATTTGCATCTTTTACTGGTAGTTTTCCATCTGGTCTCATGAAGTCATATTGTGTGTCTACATTCCAAAATATTGTTTTCATTTTTTTCTTCCCCACTCTACTTTAATATCTTTAATTACTTTGGCTTCCAAAGTTTTAACTGGTATTCCATTAATATCTTTCAATGCTTCTTCAAATTCTTTTTTTGTTTTGAATTGGTAAATATTTCCAATTGCATAATAATTTGGTCCAACATCATTAAGCCTTTTTTCTCTTGCTAATATCAAATAAGGTCCAATTTCTCCAGTTTCTATTCCTTCTGAATAAACTATATTGCTTGAATATTTTTGATAATATGAATCACTCATGTTTTCCTCCGTATCTTGTACTAGTTTCTTGTATTAAATTTTCCAAACCTTCTGAAATTTTGACTTCGTAATTTGTATCTACTTTTACTTCTTTCAAACTTTGTGGTATTTTTGCAATGCAATCCAAAGCATATTTTCTTATTTCATTTAATTGTGGTTTTTCTCTAACTCTATAACCGTTTTTTACGACTTGTTCTAGTAATGGAATGCCTTCTATATTCTCATTTTCTAAGGCCGTTATATCGTGAGAGTAAAATCCATTTTCTAAAATTCTGTAAACTTGTTTTTTTCCTGGTAAAGATTTTTTTCCTGGAGATAATTTTATTTTTGCGCCATCGCCATCTTCAACTAATTTGTAGACTCCAGAAACTGCAGAAATTGGCTTTGCTGTTATTAATTCTGTTCCTACACCGTAACCATCTATTTTTCCATTATTTTTAATTATTTCATCAATTGTGTATTCGTTTAAATCATTACTGGCTAAAATTTTTACATAATTTAAACCATTTTCATCTAAAATTTTTCTTACTTTCTGTGATAAATCTGTTAAATCTCCTGAATCTAACCTTACTGCTCCTAATTTTCCATTATTTTTTTCCAATTCCTTTGCAACTTTTGCTGCATTTTTCGCACCTTCAACCGTATTGTATGTATCTATTAGTAAAGTTGCGTTTTTTGGGAATGTTTTTACATATGCCCTAAAGGCATCTAGTTCTGTTGGGAAACTCATTACGAAACTATGTGCGTGTGTTCCTGTAATTGGTATTCCATATTCTTTTCCTGCTTTTACATTGCTAGTTGCTACTGCTCCTGCTATGTATGCTGCTCTTGCACCTTTCATTGCTGCATCTTCTTCATGTGCTCTTCTTAATCCAAATTCTACAACTTTAGCTCCATTTGCTGCGTTAACTATTCTATTTGTTTTAGATGCTATTAGAGTTTGGAAATTTATTATGTTTAGTAAAGTTGTTTCTAAAAATTGTCCTTGTGATCTTTTTCCTGTTACTCTTAGAATTGGTGCATTTGGCATTACTGGTGTTCCTTCTTTTATTGAGTAAATGTCTCCTTCGAATTTGAAATTTTTTAATTGTTGTAAAAATTCATTTGAGAATAATTCTTGTTTTTTTAAGTAATCTATGTCTTCATCTGTGAATTTTAAATTTGTGGCATAATCAATTGCATCTTCTATTCCTGCTGCTACGAAGTAACCCCAGTCTTTTGGCAATCTTCTTATGAATAAATCGAAAGTTGCATTATCATCTTTATCATTATCAAAATAAGCTGCTCCCATTGTTATTTGGTATAAATCGGTTAATAGTGTTTTATTCATTTTGTTTACCTTTGTGTCTTTTTTACACTTACTTATAGTATAGTATACACTAACTTATTTATATAGTTTTCCCTTATGGAATTTATAGAAATTAATATAAACTAAAGTTTAGAGGCAATTGTATGCTGATTAAAATAAGTTCAGATTTAAAAAAAGAAGAAATTTGGGCTACTGGGACTGAATTAGCTTCTATAATGGGTAAAGACAGGATTAATGGTAAAAGAGTTCTTACTTATCCGCAAGATAAAAAAGAATATGTTCATACTTTTAAAAATCCAGTATTATTAACTGACAATTATAAAATATGCAAATTGAATCCAACATTAAGAGATACTCTATTTTCTCTTTATGATTCTAGGCCGAGGATAGTTGAATATGATAATGTTAGTACTTTTTGGGACAGAACTCATGTAAGTGTATGGTGTCCATCAATAGATACAATATTATTTGCTAAAGCTTTAAAAAAAGTTTTAAATAATAATTTCAAAACAGCTATGGAAATTGGGTGTGGCTCTGGATTTTTGAGCAAATTTGTTTTAAATAAAAGCAAAGTAAATTCAATTTTAATAAATGATCTTAATCCTTACGCAATAAAATGCGCAATGGATAATATTAAAGATAAAAGAGCAACATTTTATGTTGGCGATGGCATTCAAAAACTTAAAGGAAATAAATTTGATTTATTAATTTGCAATCCTCCTTATGTTCCTAGACCTAATAGCATTGATGACAATCCTTATGAGGGTGTTGGTTTGTTAAGGCATTTGATTCATGAAGGACAAAATTACTTAAATGAAAATGGAATGTTAGTAATAAATATTTCAAGTTTATGCTGGGATTTAGTATTTGATAAAAAACCTAAAATGAAAATGAAGATAATAGAAAAAATGAAAGTTCCTTTGAAAGTTAATAACATATTGAATAATAAAAACTGGGTAAAACATTTAATTAAACTTGGTTTAAAAAAGAATTATCATAATGGCTATGAATATTGGCAGGAATTATTTATAGTTGCTTTTAGCAAATAATTTTACTTATATGGTTATCTTTTTCAACTTTAATTATATTATCAACAAATGTTTCTATCTTGCTTTCATGACTAACTATTATAATTTGTTTCATATTCAATTCTTGTAAAACTAACCTTATTCTTTCTAATTGTTCTGAGCTTAAACCATCTGTCGGCTCGTCTAAAATAATTAAATCTTTAGTATTAATATGAGAAATTAAATTGTTTATAATTTGGTTTAAAGCTAATCTATAAGATAAAGCACATGCTGATTTTTCTCCTCCAGATAGATTTTCATATTCCATGTCATAACCATTTTGTTCTATAATTGGCGTAAATTCTTCATCTAATCTAACTTTAATAGATTCTGAGTTCATTATCATGAAAAACCATTTTTGGAATAATGTGTTAAAATCATTATGGATTTTTAGCATGACTTTCCTTTCCATTATATTAATAACATTTAGGAAAAATGATTCCATCCATTCACTTAATTTAATGTAATATTCTAATTTTGATTTTATATCTTCTTTAAACTGTATTTCTTTTATTAAGTCTATATTTACTAAATTAATATTTTTTAATTCCTGTTCTTTTTTTGCTCTATCTATTTCCATTTGCTTAAGTTCATTCATTAGAGAATCTAAAACTGCTTTTTCTTTCAAATAATCCGGCTCTATGTTAATTAATGCATTTAATTTTGAAGTTATTTCTATTTTTTTATTATTTAATACATTTATT
>Ga0209541_10013499_pt1 | contig 12471 bp, 11 predicted proteins | sample RifCSPlowO2_01_FD_184027 | JGI IMG/M metagenome (GOLD analysis project Ga0209541, IMG submission 184027) | Groundwater microbial communities from Rifle, Colorado - Rifle CSP2_plank lowO2_0.1 (SPAdes) (version 2) | ecosystem: Environmental > Aquatic > Deep subsurface > Groundwater | place...
GATAGAAATTCTGAAAAAGACGGCTCCGAGGGGCAAAATTTTAACGTTTGAGTTGGATAAAGAGGCGGGGAGGAAGGCGCAGGCGCGGCTTAAAGAGGAGGGCCTCTTGAGCCGAGTGGAAATTATCAATGATAATTTTCGCTTTTTGAAAAAATACGCGAATAGACTGCCAAAGATTGATGGTATTTTGGCGGATTTGGGTTTGCGAAGCGGACAGCTGGAGGAGGGAGGGGGAGGTTTTTCTTTTCAGTATGACGAACCGCTTGATATGCGGTTCGGCAATTGGGGAAAAAGCGTTTCGGACATCGTCAGAGAATATTCAATAGAAGAACTCTCGCGGATTTTCCGCGAATACGGCGAAGAAAAAAATCATCGCCATATCGCCAAAGCCATAGTTGAGGCAAGAAGAAAAAAAGAAATCAAGACAACCGGCGAGCTGGCGGAAATAATTTTGGAATTTTACCGCCAAAAACTTCATTCAAAAAAAGATATTCCTTGGGTGGGCGGAATTCATCCAGCCACGCGGGTTTTCCAGGCTTTGCGCATAGAAGCTAATGATGAGCTGGGGACGCTTCGGCAATTATTAGAAGACGGCGTTGAGGTTTTATCTTCCGGAGGACGGATGGGGATTATTTCCTATCATTCTTTGGAAGATAGAATCGTCAAACGATTCTATAGAACTAGCCCCCGCTTGGTCATTTTGACCAAGAAGCCAATTATGGCAGGCGAGGAGGAGGCGCGATCAAACAGGCGCAGCCGCAGCGCAAAATTGCGCGCTGCGCTAAAAAAATAAAAACACACCTCTTTAAATTTTTAGCGCGTCCCTCCTCGCTCCGCCGGCTTAAATCGGATAATTATAGAATTATGCCGCGTTTGGCAAGACCAAAAAAAAATATCCATAATCGCGGAAAAACGGGCAAACAGCCGAAAATATTTAAATTGAATATTATTTTTTGCGTTTTGATATTTATTTTTATGGCCGGCTATTTGTTTGTATTAAATTCAACAACGGCCGACGGGTATAAGTTGAAAAAAATTGAAAAACAAGTTGACGGTCTTAAAGATGAAAACAGAGATTTGACGTTGGAACTATCCGGCAAGCAATCAATGGAAAATGTAAAAAAGCGCGTTGACCGGCTGGGCATGGTGGAGGTCGGAAAATTTGATTATGTGTCAATGCAGTCGTCGGCAGTGGCAAAACGATAGAAGTTAAGAAATTGTTATATTGCTATATTGCTACCCCCGCCCATCCTCCCCCTTCGCGAAGGGGGAGGAAAGAGGAGGGGGATAATTTTCTCACATACTAAACACTCATAAATAAAAAAAAGAAGCACCAATGTGGTGCTTTCGTGCTTTTGTTATTATTTCGGCAGTCCGGTTCCGCCGTGGACGAGCTCTATGTGGCCGTTGACATATGCCCAAATGACTCCAAAGGCTTCAAAGAAATAGTGCGTGGCGATATCGCCATATTCTTGCTTCAACTCTTTTAGCATAACTTTGCGGACGACCCTGCCTTCGGTCAGCAACTTCGCTAAAATAGCGATTTTGCAAAGATTGAACGGCTGGCATTCAGGCGCGTCATACGGCCCCAATTCGTTGCGGTTGCGGTATTCCTGCAGTTTAACCATCAAACTTCTTTTTAGCTCTTTATCATTAGAAAGAACGATTTCGTCAATATTAAAGGGGTTCACTTCCTGCATTTTCGCCTCCTTTGGGCTTGAGCCGGATAATACCATAAAAATCAATTTTTGTCAAGTGCCGGCAAATAGGGTAAGATAAAATGATATGAAGAGCAAATACAAAAAAATCCATTTCATCGGTATTGGGGGAATCGGCGTTTCCGCGCTGGCCAAATGGGCGCTTTTAGATGGCGTCAAAATCAGCGGGTCGGATGCGGCTGAATCGGAAATCACGCAAGAGCTCCAGAAAATGGGGGCCAAGATTTTTATCGGCCATAAAAAAGAAAATGTTCCGTCCGGCGCCGACCTGATAGTTTATTCCGATGCCGTGCCAAAAGACAATCCCGAACGTACCCCCCTCGATTTCCCCCTTAATAAGGGGGGAGATAGGGGGGTGTTGCAAAAAAGTTATTTTGAATTTTTAGGCGAAATAACCCGCGCCAAAAAATTAATCGCTGTTTCCGGCACCAATGGCAAAAGCACAACTACGGCCATGCTGGGGAAAATTTTGGTTGACGCCGGGCTGGACCCGACGGTTATTGTCGGCTCAAAATATCCGGGTTTTAATTATGGCAATCTGCAATATGGAAAAGGAGATTTGATGGTTTTGGAAGCTTGCGAACATAATGCTCATATGCTGAATTTGTCGCCTGAATACGTTGTTTTGACCAATATTGAGGCCGACCACTTGGATTTTTATAAAAATTTGAAAAATATCATAGAGGCGTTTGGAAAATATGTGGCAACTGTGCCGGCTGGCGGTTTTGTCGTTTATAACGCGGACGACAAAAACACGGAAAAAATAATTAAACAAATCAAAGGCCGGAAGGTGAGCTATGGCGCGCATGAAGACGCTGTCTTCAGATTTGAAAACCGCCGGATAGACGACGGAACGCAATCTTTGGATTTTTTTATTAAAGATGCGAAGAATGCGGAATTTTCTTTGCAGTCCCCGGGTTTGTTTAATGTCTATAATGCCATGGCGGCGGTTTCGGCCGCACATAGCTTGGGCGTGAAATTGGAAATTATTGCCAAAACTTTAAAAAATTTTAAAGATTTGTGGCGCAGATTTGAACGGGTCGGCGAATACAATGGCGCGCCAATAATTTCCGATTACGGGCACCATCCACAGGCAATTGCGGCCACGGTTTTGGCGGCGCGGGAATTTTATCCCGAGCGAAGGGTCGTACTGGCTTTTCAGCCCCATCAGCATCACCGCACCAAAGCTCTTTTTGCGGATTTTGTCCGCGCTTTTGACGGGGCTGATGTCGTAATTTTGTCAGAGATATATAATGTAGAGGGACGCATGGACGGTGCGGACAGGGACATTTCAAGCGAAATATTGGCTAAAGCGATCGTTAAATATTGGGAAACCGATGAAGACCATAAAGAAAAAAAGATTCACGAGCTTTATTATTCGGCCAATTTGGGCGAAACGGAAGCTAAACTGAAAGAAATTATAAAAAAAGACGATGTCGTTATAATTATGGGAGCGGGAGATATAGACGGAGTTGCGAGGCAACTCGTCAAATCCTAAATCCTAAATCCTAAATTCTAAAACGATTTTGTGTTTAGGATTTAGAATTTAGAATTTTTATGTTGGATATAAAAAAAAATGAACTATTAAGCAAGCACACCTCATTTAGACTCGGCGGTCCGGCGAAGTTTTTTGTTGTCGCGGAAAGTGTTGAGGCGGTAAAAGAAGCGCTGGAATGGGCGAAAGAAAAAACCCTGGAATATTTTATTTTGGGCGGAGGTTCAAATGTGCTTTTTTCCGGCGCCGGTTTTGACGGTCTAATTATTAGAATCGCAATTAGAGATATTGAGATTCAAGAAAATAATTTAATCGCCGGCAGCGGCGCGCCTTTATTTTTGGCAATTAAAAAATCCGTTGAAGCCGGCTTGTCCGGATTGGAAAATTTGTCCGGCATTCCCGGCACAATCGGCGGCGCGGTTTGCAATAATGCCGGCGCCTATGGCTCGTCAATTAGCGACCATTTTATTTTTGCCGAAGTTTTGCATCCAAACGGCAGAGTTGAAGAAATGGAAAAAAAAGATTTCAAATTCGCTTACCGCCAAACTGTCCTGAAATATGCGCAAAGTCCAACTTTGCACATATACAAGCCGAAGCCGATTATTTTGCGGGCCAAATTCGCGCTTTCTCCCGGCAATAAAGAAGAACTGGAACAGAAGATTTTGGAGAAAATAAAATTGCGGGCGGCAAAAGAGCCAAAAGGTTTTTGCGCGGGTTGCGCGTTTAAAAATATCAAAGGGCCGGCAGTTGCCGAACTTTTGGAAAAAATAAATTTTTCGCCTGATGAAAAAAATCTTTTTTTTTCGCGCAGCGCGATTCCCGCTAGTTGGTTTATAGAGCGCGCGGACCTGAAAGGTAAAAAAATCGGCGGCGCTTATGTTGCAGATGAGCACGCCAATTATATAATGAATGACGGAACGGCAAAATCCGAAGATGTGATAATGCTCATTTCCCTCATTAAACAGCAAGTGCGGGATAAATTCGGGGTGCAGTTGGAAGAAGAGATAGAGATAGTTATTTAAATTTTCAATTTTCAATAACCAATTTTCAATGAATTTTCAATTTAAAAATTTAAAATTAGAAATTGATTGATAATTGATAATTTTGGCATATGTCTTCTCGCCGCCATTTAATCATTGATTTATTCATCATTGCCGCAACTGTTGTTGTCGCGATTTTTTTAGTCAAATCCGGCGTTATTGAGCGGCTTATCGGCGCGACAGGAGATTTAAAATATATGGGCGCTTTTATTGCCGGAATTTTTTTTACCTCCGCTTTTACCGCCGCCATCGCAACCGTGATTTTTGTTGAACTGGCGCAATTTAATTCTGTATTTTTACTGGCAATTTTAGGTGGATTGGGAGCGCTTATCGGCGATTTGGCCATCTTTCGTTTTGTGGGAAATCGTTTTAATGCTGATGTGCAGTATTTGCTGTCGCTCTCCGGCCGCCAAAGGTTATATTTTATTTTTCATCGCCGCTTGTTTAGATGGGTTGCGGCAACATTGGGCGCGCTGGTTATCGCTTCGCCTCTGCCCGATGAAATAGGCATTGCCCTCCTGGGATTGGCAAAAATAAAAATAAAAAAATTTATGCTCGTTTCTTTTGTTTTAAATACAATCGGCATCTTAATTATTGTATTAATTGCTAAAACGCTATGAAGCTTATAACTATAAAATTTACAAATTTAGAATCAACTGACGCGATTGACAGATATTTGGAAGAAAAATTGGGCCCTTTGGAAAAATTTTTGGGCGAATTCGGCACACCGCATAATTTATATGTTGAACTTGCCAAAACAACCAAGCATCACCAAACCGGCCTGTATTTTTACGCCGAGGCGGATGTCGTCGTCCCCAAAGCGCATTTGCGCGCCGAAGCCACGGCTGAAGACATATATTCCGCGATAGACATTTTGCATGGCGAAATAAAAAGGCAGATTTTGGAATTAAAAGAAAAAAGGGTGGCGAAGGCGAAGAGATTGGAGAAGATGGAATAGCGGGATATTAGGTATTGGGGGACGACGAAATAAACAGCATAAACAGCTTTTTGCCTCCTTGACTTAAAGCGTATTTTAGCATAGGATAGAGAGAGTGTCAAGGCGAACGAATTTTCATTTTTCATTTACCATTTATCATTAAAATGTCATTTATCATTTTTCAATTGATAATTCAAGCGTATGTTTTTCGGCGATCCGAACAAACGGGTTATAAAAAAAATTCAGCCGTTGGTTGAACAGATAAATAAATTAGAGGAAGAGCTAAAAGCTCTTTCTGATTTTGATTTGCAAAATAAAAGCAAAGAATTGAAAAGTACGGTGCAAGCCGGAAAAAGTTTAGACGATGCTTTGCCCGAAGCTTTTGCTTTGTGCCGGGAAGCTGCCCGCCGGACTTTAGGCCAGCGGCATTTTGATGTTCAGCTGATTGGCGGCGTTGTTCTTCATAGAGGCGAAATCGCGGAGATGAAAACCGGCGAAGGAAAAACCTTGACTTCCACTTTAGCGGTTTATTTAAATGCCTTGTCCGGCAAGGGCACGCATGTGGTTACAGTCAACGATTATTTGGCTCGCCGCGATATGGTTTGGATGGGGCAGATATACCACTTCTTGGGGCTGACGATCGGTTGCATCAACCACATGCAATCATTTTTATATGACCCGGTTTGGAAAGCGGAAACTGTTGAAGAGCAAAAAGCCGAAGACCGCGAGCGCGACATGCTTGGCAGTTTTCGTATCAATCAGGATTTTTTGCGCCCTTGCTCGCGCAAAGAGGCCTATGCCGCGGACATCACTTACGGCACAAACAACGAATATGGTTTTGATTATTTGCGCGATAATATGGCGACCTCGCTTGAGGAGCAAGCCCAGCGCGGTTATAATTTTGCCATTGTTGACGAAGTTGATTCCATTTTAATTGACGAGGCGCGCACGCCTCTCATCATTTCCGCGCCGGCCGAAGAATCCGGCGAGCTTTACGCTAAATTCGCCCGCATTGTCAAAACTTTGAAAGAAAATGATGACTATAATTTGGATTTAAAAATGCGCGCCGCCACTTTGACTGACCAAGGCATAGAAAAAGTGGAAAAATCTTTGGGCATCCAAAATATTTATGCCGAAGGCGGAATCAAGCTTGTCCACCATATGGAGCAGGCGCTGAAAGCCGAAACGCTATTTGGGCGCGACAAAGACTATGTCGTGCGCGAAGGCGAGGTGCTGATTGTTGATGAATTTACCGGCCGTCTGATGCCGGGCCGCAGGTACAGCGAGGGATTGCACCAGGCGATTGAGGCAAAGGAAGCCGTCAAGGTCCAGCGCGAAAACCAGACGCTTGCCTCCGTCACTTTTCAGAATTTTTTCAGAATGTATAAAAAATTGGCGGGCATGACCGGCACGGCCTCAACCGAAGCCGAAGAATTTTCCAAAATTTATAAATTGGAAGTCGTCAGCATCCCGACCAACCGGCCGATGGTGCGCCGCGACCACACTGACAGGATTTATAAAAATAAAAAAGGAAAATTAAACGCCGTGATAGAAGAAATCAGGGAATTGCAAAAAAAAGGCCAGCCTGTCTTGGTGGGCACAATTTCCGTTGAACAGAATGAAGAGTTATCCGCGGCCCTCTTGAAGGCGGGAATCAAGCACAATATTTTGAACGCCAAAAACCACGAACGCGAAGCGGAAATAATCGCGCAAGCCGGCAAAAAAGGAAGTGTTACCATCGCGACAAATATGGCCGGCCGCGGCGTTGATATTATTTTGGGCGGCGCGCCGTATGATAAAGAAAACGCCGAAGAAGTGCGCGTTTTGGGCGGTTTGGCCGTCATTGGCACCGAGCGCCACGAATCGCGCCGCATAGACAACCAGTTGCGTGGACGCGCCGGACGACAGGGCGATCCGGGCCTTTCGCGTTTTTATGTGTCTTTGGAAGACGAATTGATGCGGATTTTCGCGGCCGAGCGCATCCAGTATATTATGGAAAAACTGGGCTTGCCCGAGGATATGCCGATTGAAAACAAAATGGTTTCTTCCGCCATAGAATCGGCCCAGCGCCGGGTTGAGGGCCACAATTTTGATATCCGCAAACATTTGCTGGATTATGATGATGTGATAAACCGCCACCGCGAATCAATTTACATCCAGCGGGAAGAAATTATAAGGGCGGAAAATTTGAAAGAAGAAACTTTAAAAAAGATTGAAGAAGAAATTGAACAGGCCGTAGTTTTTCACACCTCTGATTTGAATGTTAAAAATTGGGACACGAAAGAAATTTGGCAAGTGGCCAATACGATTTTTCCTGTGGCGCCGGATACTCAAGAAAAGTTAAAAGATTTGGCGCAAGAAGCCGTTGGCAAGTTTGATGTTATAAAAATCCGCGACGCCATGGCTAATCTTTTGGTTGGATTGATGCGCGAAGAATATGATAAAATGGAAGTTAGAATGGGCGTCCAAGCCAATAAATCGGATGTTTTGCGGGATGTGGAAAGGGGATTGAGTTTGCGCGTGATAGATTCGCTATGGGTTGAGCATCTGGAAGAAATTGATTACTTGCGCACCGGCATCGGACTCCGCGGTTATGCCGGGCATGACCCGCTCGTGGAATATAAAAAAGCTGCTTACAAAATGTGGAATGAATTGCAGGCGACCATCCGCAAGCAATTTGTTTATTCAATTTTCAAAATTGAAATGGCGCAACGGGTCGCGCCTGAAATGGCCAAACGGCAGGGCATAAAATTTTCCGCGCCATCCTTCGCTAAAGCTTCGGATGGCAGGCCTGACAAAGGCGGCGATGCGCCTGTCCAAGAAGCGCGCAAAGACAAAGTCGGCCGCAACGACCCCTGCCCGTGCGGAAGCGGATTGAAATATAAAAAGTGTCACGGAAAATAGAATTTATGCCCGTTATCCATAAAAAAATAAATGACAAAGGGAGGCTTTGACAAGAAGTCTGTGTTGTCAAAGCCTCCCTTTGCCATTTATAATATAAAAGTATATATGTCATCATCAAGAGATTATAAAATAAGCGCAGAAAATACTTATTATCATATCTATAATCGCGGAAATAGAAAAGAAGATATTTTTTTAGAAGATGAGGACTTTAATTTTTTTCTTTTGAGGTTAAAACAGAATATAAATCCACAAATTGCCAGGCCGCGTCGAATGCAAACTTTTTTGGAAAATTCTTTCAGTCTGATAGCTTATAGTCTGTTGCCAAACCATTTTCATTTTATTCTTAGACAAAATAAGGATGTATCCCCAAGCCGTTTAGTTCAAAAGATTGCTACGAGTTATTCAAAACATTTTAATAAAAAATATGAAAAAGTGGGGCATGTTTTTCAAGATGCATTCCGGCAAAAAATTATTGATAATGATAGCTATTTAAAATGGCTATCAGCTTATATACACCAAAATCCTTGTTTGCACGGTTTGACAAATAGCGCTCAAAAATATAAATGGAGCAGTTATGGCGAATACCTGAACCCATCGGCAGTAGAAAATATTTGCGAAATAGGTATTCTTAATGGAATCTTTGGCAGCATCCCCAGTTTAATAGAATTCACAGAATCTAATTTAGGAGTACTTAAACAAAATAAGGCTATAAAGGAATTTTGTTATGAGTAGATGTCAAAGCCTCCCTTTGCCATCTGGTTGAATGGCAAAGGGAGGCTTTGACAAATTCAAGTGGCGTCCTTGTAAAAGTAAAAAGCATAGGTATGACTAAAAAAATATTAAAATTTTCCGCCCTGATGGCCTTTGTTGCGCTCGTTGTCGGTTTTTTTCTGACTTTTGAAGGTTATAAGCCAAAGCCCAGCCAAGACGATAATGTTCTTCCTCCTGAACAACTAAACGCGATTAAAACCGCGGGCGAAGACGAAGAAAATTTAAAAATATTCGGTATGAATACATCAAAAACAACTTTTGACGGCACAAAATTGGCCGTTGAAGACACTTTGGTCGGCGGAGGCGAAGAGGCAAAGAGCGGGGATGTGGTAAATGTGCATTACACGGGCTGGCTTACGGACGGTACAAAATTTGACAGCTCGCGCGACAGGGGCCAGCCGTTTAGCTTTACTTTGGGAGCCGGGCAGGTGATACAGGGCTGGGACCAAGGAGTTTTGGGAATGAAAGTCGGCGGAAAGCGCAAATTAGTTATCCCGTCCCAACTGGGTTATGGCACCTCCGGCGTGGCGGGCGTGATTCCGGCTAACGCGGTTTTGCTTTTTGAGGTGGAATTGCTGAAAATCCCCGGCTCTTAGTGTGCAAAGTTGGACTTTGCACATAAATTGACAGGCGGCTATTTATATGATTAAATAAGTCGCAGGAGGATGAGATGCCGGACGAACCCAAGAAAAAACAACTGTCTCTTGATGAAATTCCCGCTGACTTTGTTGAACAATTCATTTGGGCGTATGTGAATATTAAGAAGGGGGAAACAGAGAAAGAGGAAAAATACCGGGATATCACGCCCATTCTTGACGAATTGCGCGATGCCGCGATTCAATTAAAGAGTCCTTTGGAGCGAGATTATTGGATGAAGGCGATTGATAACTACGGCCAATTCAAACAACTGACGCGCGAAGAGCTTCTTGTTCAAGGAGCAGCGGACGATACTTAGATTTATAAATAGAATAGAGGCAACATAGCCTCTTTTTTTATTCTTGCATTTTTTTCACATTTATTATAGGATAATTCTATCCTATGGCTGATAATAAAAAAGTCATCAATTTTTCCACATTGGCAAAAGCGCCGTGGAACGCGCTTTCAAGATTATTCGCGCCCGGAGCGCATGGCAAAACCCGTTTGCAGAGTTTTGTAATTTTGCTTTGCGCCATTCTAATCGCTGTTTATATTTTTCCGCCGGCCTGGAACAAGGCGGCTGATTTTGCAAAATCAAAAACCGGTTCAAAAATAAATTTGCCCCGCTTGCGCGATACCGGTTTTCATCTTGGGCTGGATTTGCTTGGCGGCACGCACTTGGTTTATGAGGCTGATATGTCTAAAATTTCCTTAAAGGACCAAACAAGCGCGGCAGAAGGCGTGCGGGATGTAATTGAGCGCCGCGTTAATGCCTTGGGCGTTTCCGAGCCGGTTGTGCAGACAAATTATTCCGGCGACAAATGGCGCGTAATCATTGAATTGGCCGGCATCAAAAGCGCCTCTGACGCCATCAAGCAAATCGGTGAAACCCCGATTTTGCAATTCAAAGAACAAAGCGACAAGCCTCTCCGCGGCCTCACGGCAGATGAAAAAAAGCAAATGGACGACTATAACGCGAAAGCGAAAACAACTGCCGCCGGCCTGTTGTCGCAAGTTTTGAAGGGCGAAATTTTTGAAGACCTGGCCTTCAAATACAGCGAGGATGCCGGAAGCCGCGAAGCAAAAGGCGACTTAGACTGGTTCCGCGAAGGCGCGCTTGTGAAAGAATTTGAAAGCGCGGTCAAGGCATTGAAAGACAATGAGATTTCTAAAACTTTGGTTAAATCGCAATACGGCTATCATATTATCAAAAGGACGGGCGAGAGAACCATTGAAGAAGAGGGCAAAAAAATAAAAGAATACCGAGCTTCGCATATTCTGGTAAAAACAAAATCCGAGTCTGATTTTATGTCCATTGACGACTATTGGGTGGACACCGAGCTCTCGGGCAAAGACTTGGAGCGCGCCAGCGTGCAATTTGACTCGCAGACAAACGCGCCGGATGTGTCTTTGCAATTTAATGACAACGGAAAAAAATTATTTAAAGAAATCACCGAGCGCAATGTCGGAAAATTAGTCGGCATATTTTTAGACGGCCAGCCGATTACTATCCCGCGCGTCAATGAAGTTATCCGCGACGGCAACGCGCGCATCACCGGCGATTTTGATTTGAAAGAGGCAAAATTATTGGCGCAAAGGCTCAATGCCGGCGCTCTGCCCGTGCCGATTAAGCTGGTCAGCCAGCAGACAATCGGCGCCACGCTCGGCAAAGCTGCGGTCGCCCGAAGTTTATGGGCCGGGCTTATCGGCTTGGCGCTGGTGAGCTTGCTGATGATTTTATATTACCGCTTAGCCGGTTTAATGTCGGTTATTTCTCTTTTGATTTTTGGCGCTTTAACTTTGGCAATTTTTAAATTCATTCCGGTGACTTTAACATTGGCAGGCATCGCCGGTTTTATCCTGTCCATCGGCATGGCGGTTGATGCCAATGTTTTGATTTTTGAAAGATTGAAAGAAGAATTAGCCGACGGCAAAGAATTGAATTACGCCATTACCGAAAGCTACCGCCGCGCCTGGCCGTCAATCCGCGACGGAAATTACACGACCTTGATTACCACGGCGATTTTGTTTTGGTTTTCCACCAGTTTAATCCGCGGATTCGCCCTGACTTTAAGTTTGGGCATTTTGGCAAGCATTTTTTCAGCAATGGTTTTGAACCGTTCGTTTATGCGCGCGTCAGCGACATTTATAAAGAGCAATTGGTGGTACGGGAAATAAATGTAGTTTGTAGTGAGTAGAAAAACTACCAACTGCCAACTACCAACTACCAATTACCAACTACCAACTACAAACCTATGTTTTTCATTAAATATAGAAAATTATTTTATACAATAGCCAGCCTGGTTGTCATCGCCAGCATTGTTTTTGTATCAATGTGGGGTTTGAAATTGGGAATTGATTTTACCGGCGGCACGCTTTGGGAGATGGAATTTTCCGGCAATCTTCCTGCATCAGCTGAAATCAGTTCGGTTTTATCGGGAGAAGGATTGGAAGCAAGCACTATCCAGCCGGCCGGCGGCAAGGGTTATATTTTGCGCTTCAGGCCGCTTGACGAGAGCCAGCACCAGAGCGCCTTATCCGCAATGGGAAAAAAGTTCGGAACAATTGATGAATTGCGTTTTGAGGCTATCGGGCCGTCTATCGGCAAAGAGCTTCGCGATAAAGCTGTTTATGCCATTATTTTATCCATTATCGCGGTAATTATTTATGTTGCCATTGCTTTCCGCAAGGTTGAAAAAGTGGTTTCTTCCTGGGTTTATGGAGGACTGGTGATTTTGGCGATGCTCCACGATGTTCTTTTGCCTTTGGGAGTTTTTGCTTTTTTGGGCAAATTCTATGATGTAGAAATTACCAGCGTTTTTGTGGCCGCGATTTTGACCATCGCCGGCTATTCCATCAATGACACGATTGTCGTTTTTGACAGAGTCAGGGAAAATCTGCGCCGCCACACGCATGACGAATTTACCGCTTTGGTTGGCGCGAGCATCAAGCAGACAATGGCCCGTTCAG
>Ga0209541_10013500_pt1 | contig 12471 bp, 10 predicted proteins | sample RifCSPlowO2_01_FD_184027 | JGI IMG/M metagenome (GOLD analysis project Ga0209541, IMG submission 184027) | Groundwater microbial communities from Rifle, Colorado - Rifle CSP2_plank lowO2_0.1 (SPAdes) (version 2) | ecosystem: Environmental > Aquatic > Deep subsurface > Groundwater | place...
AGGTTGCTGCTGTTAAGATTAAGGATGCCAGGAAAGAGATTATTCTTGTTGATGATAACAGCAGTGATAAAAGCTACAGTATTGCAAAACAATTTCTGGGCAGGATTAAAATTTTTAAACATGGCCAAAATTTTGGAAAGGGAAAGGCTATTGAGACTGGAATAAAAAACTCTCATGGCGAGTTTATCCTTATCCAGGATGCGGACCTGGAATATGAGCCCAGGGATTACAATAAGCTGGTTAAATGCGCGATTAAAACCCATGCTGATGTTGTTTATGGCTCAAGGTTTCTGGATAAAAAGTATTCTGGGGTATATTACTTAGGCAATAGAGTAATAACCTGGCTTACAAACATGCTTTATAATGCAAAATTAACTGATATTGAAACCTGCTATAAACTATTTAAAAAAGATATTTTTTATAAACTGGACATTAGAGCTAAAGGCTTTGATTTTGAGCCAGAGTTTACTGCCAAATGCCTGAAAAGAGGGTATAAGATACAAGAGGTGCCTGTCCATTATTATCCCAGAGAGAGGGAAGATGGGAAAAAAATCAGGTTTAGGCATGGGTTACAAGCTGCGCTTATCCTGCTGAAATACAGGCTTGTTGCTTAATACTTAATGCCAAAAATAGCCACTTCAAAGGACTCATTATAACCTAGCTTATAGACTCTTTTGAGTTTTTCTATATAGGTTGCTGTAACTTTTTGGGGAGGGGGCCTGCATAGTGATGCGTTTCCGAATATGATGAATTGCGCATTTTCTTTAATTTTTGGGAGCGATTTGAAGGCTGCATCTGGATATTGCGGGTCGCGGATATGCTTGAACAAAACAATTCTGCTACCCTGGTTAACTTCATATGCCAGAAGCTGCTCCCAGGGAGCGGATTGCGCGGTTATTCCAAAATAGTTTAAGTGCACCCATGCATTTGATAATACGGCACATTCATCAGGCAGCTCAATATTTTGGTATGTGCTTTTTTTTTCAAGAGTAATTATGGGGGTAAAAGCTATTAAGCTTATGCTGATGATAAGGTTGATAACAAGAATTGTGCATGCTAGTTTCTTCACATTGGCAAAAGATGCTATGCTTGCCATTGTAAAATAAGCAACAGGAATTAGCAGAACAATAAGGTATCTTGCTGATTTTAAAGGAACTGCCGAGTATGAGTAAAGAGCTGCAGCAATAAGAAAGGCCATAATGAGAGCTGCTTTTTCAGGCTTATGCTTAAACTTCAGGTAGATGCCGTATATTAAAAATGGCAGGTAGTAGCCTAATGCTCCGAGCAGGTGGATAAAATTAAAAGGCTGGCTGAGATAATCCCTGAACTTTACATTTAATGCATAAGAATCTGCCAAGCTTGTAAATGGGTTTCCTGTTGTTAGATGGTTATAGATTAGCCATGGAGAGACAATCATCAAGAGAATAAGGGCGCTGATAATAAGCTGCTTCATGTCTTTTTTGAAAAGAAGGATTGGAGTGTAAATAAGATTGGCATAATGATTGAGGAATGCCATGCCTATGAAGAATGCTGATTTTTTTTCTTCAAGCGTTGCCAGTGCCAGCTGGATAAGGGCAAGAGAAAGCAGCTCTGTTCCTTCTGCTAATCCACGGACCAGCAGGAATGGTGTAAGAGAGACCCAGTAATAAACAAGAGGGTTGAACCCTAATTTTTTTCCCAGCCTGATGCAGGAGAAGCAATGCAAGGCTGCAGCAAAGATTATGTAAAGATATTCTGCAAGAAACCTGCCAAAAGTATGGAATGCTGCGATGATTATCGGGGTTAATGGGGCGCGGTACAGCTCAAAATAATTTCCATGGTAGAAGAGGTATTCGCTGTTAAGAACATATGCCATAAAGTCCCAGGAAAGCCTCAGGCTGTGCTGCAGAATAAACAATGCCAATACAATTGCAAAGGTTATGCCAAGAAGTATTTTTTGATTATGCTTCATTTTTTATTTGGTTAGTGAGCTCTGCGAGAGATGTAAGGCCTTCCTTTGTTATATTGAAGTTGATTATTACTGTGGGGGATTTTGTGATGTTATAATAATGCTTAACTGTCTCAAGCAAGGGGTCATTAAATTCCCGGTCAATTGAGAAGACTGTTGCTTTTTCCTTGTTTACCAGGCTGTCCAGGATATAACCCTGCTGGATAGATGCCTGGTCATTCGTGTCATAAAAGAAAAGGATAATTGGCTTGTCCTCTGTTTTGCAGTTGTCATTTAGTTCTTTTAAAATTGTATAGAGCTTTATTTCAAAGATGAGGTACTTGCTTTTAAGCTGAAGGTATTTTTCTCCTGTGAGCAGCCTTTTTGATTCATATCTTGTCAATGTCCTGCCGATTTCTCCTAACTGGTCTGACAAGGCAACCACCCTGGTTTGTGCCAGGCTGCATTTATCCTGGCCAAAATCTTCAAGAAACTGCCTTTCAATCAGGTAGCTTTCTGTCTGGAATTCGTTTTCATTTAGAAAAATTGTTAAGTCATTTGTCCTTAGCTCATCAAATGTCAGGCCAATAAGCAGCCCGGAGATAAATATTAGAAATGACAATATTAAGCTTACAAGAATCAGTTTTTTATAATTCAGGGCTGCTACCATCTTCTTTTGGACCTTAAGGACTCTTTGTAAAATGCTGTGAGCCAGTGCAGGCTTCTTAAGATTGGGTAGATAGTAAAGTAAATAAATAGTGAGGGTGATATGCTCCAGCGCTCATTTATGCTTTTATGGGCTTTATGCAGGATAAAAAGGCTTAACAAGAAGGTTATTGCAACTGGAAAAAATAAGCCTATATTCACATTTAAAACTGCCTCCCTAAAAGAAGGAAGATGATAATAGCTTATGTCTAAGATTTCCCATCTTAATACCAGGAATTTAAGAAGGATAAAATAGCCCTCTCTTATAGCCCCATAAGCAAGTAAAGATACTGAAAAAAGGATGGCTGCTAATGTAAAAAAATTTATTGGTATCTGGAACCTGCCCATTATGCCATGCTCTTTGCTTAAAAACATTTTCCTGTATTTTCCAGTGTTGTAGATAAACCCCCTGAACCAGCGGACCCTTTGGTTCCAGAGGGATTTAAAATCTGAGGGGACATTGGTGTATGCTATTGAGTTTTGCTCTATTTTTATTGCATAGCCATAGTATTTAAGCCTTAAGGCAATTTCCAAATCTTCTGTGATGTTGTTTTCATCAAAGCCTCCAAGCTTGCTAATAAGCGAAGTTCTATACACGCTTAAAGCACCAGGAGTTACATGCAATGTGTCCAGTTTTGACATCAACACCCTGGAGAAGGTTGCAAGAATATACTCAATTCTCTGGAGCCTGCTGTAGAAGTTGTCAAGATTTTTGATTTTTATTGTGCTTATTACTGCACCAACCTTTGGGTTGTTGAAAGAAGGCAGGATTTTGTTTAAGGCGTCCTTGCTTATTTCTGTATCTGCGTCAACAACTGCCAGAAGCTCTCCGGTTGCTCTTTTTAAGCCAGCATTTAAAGCAGAGGATTTTCCTATGCCCCTATGGACATTGTTAATTAGCTTTACGCCCCTGAACTTTTTAACTATCTCTGCTGTTTTGTCTGTTGAGCCATCATTGATTACTATGATTTCAATGTTCTTATACAAGGATGCCTGCAGCGAAGTTATTGTCCTGGCAATTGTCTGCTCCTCATTCAATGCCGGAACAAGGATAGTTATTTTTTTGCTTGCTTCTGCCTTCCCTGGAGCGGATGCTATTTTTGTATAGAGCACTATAATCCAGAATATTGCGAGGAACAAAGAGAGGAATGACACTGCCCATATGAAAAAGCTTATCATCTTTTTACCTGCCAGATTTCAATGCCATTCTTGTTGTATATTTGGGTGAAATCCTCTTTGCTGAATTTTAAGACAAATAATAACCCTTCCTCTTCTGCATCCCATGTTAACCCCTGCTTCATTTCCGGGGTTATGTAGATATGGGTTACTGCATACATGCTTAAAAGTGCTTTGGTTTTTTCCAGGTTTCTTGAGGAGAAGATTTCCTGGGCATCTGCGTATCTTTTATTGAGCTTCGGAGCATACAGAAATTGCTCATCCATTATATTTTTTCTCAGAGCTAGTGAGTTAATCCAGATGCCGTAGGAATAATGGGATAGGATGACTGAGTCTTCAGGCGTGTTCTGCTCCAGAAAACTTAGGCTTGAGATTATTGCTTTTGATGGCTGGGAAGTTTTATAGCTGTTTAGGTAAGATGCTGTTGAAAAGATTAACCCCAAAATAAGAATGAAAATTGTTAATTCCTTGATTATCTTTGATTCCCAGTGTATATTGAGAAGATAGTGAATGCCCAGGGCTGCTAATGGGGCCAATAGCAGGGTTGCATAGATAATAAAGCTTGGCTTGATTACCAGCAGGACTAAGATTATAAGCAAAGAGATGTAAACCTTTATATGGGTGTATTTCTCCTTCCAGAGCTCTTTTAACCCAAAAACTGCCAGAAAAATAATAAATAAGCTTATGCCGAACCTGCTGCCAAAGTCTGAAAATATTTTAAATGCAGGGTTGTGCTCTTCAAAATCAGCTATTGCTGGAAATCCATTGCTCATTAATAAAGGAAAGTAAGTAACAAGCAAGAGGATGATAATCAGTAAATATGAGATTAAGGTGGCTGGCTTTTGCTCTTTGTTGAAAAAAACAAACAAGATTAGCAGGGAGATTATTGCGTGTTCAATGCCAAAAAAAGGGGTTATAGCAAGCAAAGCATATGCAATGGGTGTTAATTTTTTTGTTAATAGAAGATATGATGCAAGGAGTATTAAAAAGAAAGGGAGCGTGAACTCTTTTAGATAGGCAAAAGTATAAATGAATGATGGCGAGATTATGAAGATTAAAGAGGAGATTAATGCTGTCCGGGTATTGCTTAATAATCTTATTAAGCTGTAAAAGAGCAATGATGACAATACCCCAAGAATTATGGGGAGATAGATTAATGCTGTGTTATGGCTAGTTAGCTTTTTAATCAGGCTGGCTATAACAACTGTGCCAAAAGGGTAGATGTAGGGCCTGCCTGAAAAGCTTAAGCTGTCTGTTTGTTCTATGCCCTGTGCCAGAAATTGGGAGCTTAACCTGTCAATTAGGTAAGGCTCTTTGCCTGCCAGGTCAAAAGAGGATTTTATTACCAGCGGGCTGATTAGCAGGAGCAATGCCAGAGCCATTATTATGTATGGGCTAGCACCTAATCTCATATACAGTGGATTTTCTTTGGATGAAACACTTTTCATTTTCAAGATAGGCTGGCCTTCGGATATTATAAACCCTTTGAGCCTCTTTTGAGAGGAAGATGTAAGTAACATGGTATTTGTGGAAGATTTCCAGGGCTTTTGATTCAGAGATTGTTGTATAGGCTGTTTTAATATCATGCAGCCTTTGCTCTGTGTTTGGGGATAAGATGAAGTTGGAGTCTGCGATGTTTTTCCTGCCTGTGAAATAAGTAATGATATTGCCCTGGGATAATGGCGCAAGAATAGTAGTGCCTGCTGGAGAGTTCAAGCTAATGTAATCAAGGTTGCTTATTTCAAAAGGGGTGATGATCTCTGTTGTTGAGAAAAATGATGGGATGATGATGATAAACAAGATGACGAGTATGCCTAAAATGATGAAGTAATTTTTTAGTTTATGCGCTTTTGTCAAAGTTATATGCTTAATAATCCTGGAAATCCAGATTGATGAGATTAAGGTTAATGAGACTGAAAAGAACAATAAGCCTGTGGACAGGTCAATCATCTTTAACAGGAGAAGCATGATTATTGGGAGGATTGTGCTTGTCAGCAGGATAATGTTTTTATCTTTTTGCTTGAAATACCCGTAAAAGATGCCCAGGCTGCCCAGGATTAAAGGGATTAACCCAATCAGGTAAAGGGAATTGAGTATGTTGGGGGTAATAAAATGCTCTGCAAGCAGCTGGGGGGGGATGTTCTGCCAGATGATGTTTATGCCGTACAATAAAAATGCTTTTTTAAACACTATGAAGCCTATAAGAAAAGCCAGGAAGAAAGAAAACAAGATTGATTCTTTTGTCAGTTTTTCCACTTCAAGTGACTCTGAAAATGAGAGGATTAAGTAAAACAGGGCAGAGAATGCGAACAGGAAAGCTATTGGATGAAGCAGTGGGAGGATAAAAGAGAGGGCAATAAAAACATACAGCCTTGTTCCTGATTTCATGTCCATCAGGTAAAACAGCATGAGATAAAAAACCGGGATTGCCAATGTGTAGATGGACACCTGGTTTAAAGTATTATGGATTAAGGCTGGGCTGAAGGAGACTAACAGGGCTGTAATCAATGCTGCCAGCGGGTCTTTGGTGAGCTTCTTAGCTATAAAATAAGCTATTAGCGAGAGTGATGTGATAAAGATTTCTGGGAGAATTTTGGTAAAATGCGGGATAAATGAGAATAATGCAAGCAGGTAATGGAATAGCTGGGGATAGATAAGCTCCCTGCCCCCATAACTAAGAGCATCATATGAAAGGGGTGTTTTTTCTGAGATTATGTGTTCAATGATTCTTGAATTAAAATAAGCCTGGTCTGAATCAAAATATTGCTGTGAAAATGCAAGATAGAGCCTGAATAATAGTGTAAGCAGCAGAATAATAACTAAGAAGAGATTAAGCCTGAGCTTCATGTTCCGTTGCTTGCTTCTCAGGGCTGGCAAGCTCATTAAATTTTTGCTTTAATTGCGCGTCAACAACATCAAAATACTCGTAAAATTTCTGGGTTGTCTTTAAGAGGCGGGTTCTGCCGTGCTTTTCTGATGTGATAAACTCAAGCTCTTTTAATTTCTGGACATGGTCGTATGCTGTTGTTCCGCGCATATCAACGATTTCTGACTGGAGGGCTGGATTTTTATATGCTATTAATGCCAGGGTTTCCTGGGTTGGCTTGTCAAGCTCTGTATCTGACAAGAGCTTGGTTGTTATATACATGTAATCTTTCTTCAAGCTCAGCTTGAATGTTGCTCCCTGCTGGGTGATTTCCATGACAGTATCCCTGTTGGAGTAATCCTGGATTAAGGACTGCAGGGCTTCCTGTACCAGGTCCTGGGAGCTGATATTTGCCAGGGAAGAGATTTCAGCTATTGTCAGGAATCTTCCGGTAGTGAACAGGACAGCTTCTACTTGCTTTGTTACATCATCCATGTTAATAAAATAGGGGGGATGTTTTTAAGCCTTGTGGGCTAGAAGAATTTTCTTTTCCAGAGCAGGAATACACAAGTGATTGTTATTACAAAGGTTATGCCCATAACAATTGCAAATGCAAATGGAGACTTGTCAAAAGGAAGATCGATGTTCATGCCATAAACACTTGCTATTAATGTTGGGAGTGCCAGGATAACTGTTAGGGAGGTGAGGAATTTTATTGTTACATTAAGGTTGTTGGAGATTATTGAGGCAAATGCGTCAAGTGTGTTGCTTAAGATGTTTGAATATAAGTTTGCCATCTGCAATGCCTGCTTGTTCTCGTCAATGACTTCGTGGATTAAATTCCTGTCTTCTGCTGTTTTTAATGTGATGAACCTGTTTTTTGTGCCCTCTTTTGCAATTCTCCTAATTAGGACTAAGTTGGACCTTAAAGAGGTGTCAAAATAAACAAGGTTTTTTTCCATCTCAAGAAATTCCATTACTACTTTATTACTCTGGGTTTTTTCAAGCTCTGATTCAAGAGTGTACATTTTTTCCTGGATGGCTTTTAATGCGTCAAGGTAGAATTTTGTTGAGGAGAGAAATAACCTGAACACAAACTGGGTCTTCCTGAACTGGAAGTTCTGCCTTTTGATGTCATCAAATACCTGGGTTTCAAAAAATGAGATTGTTGCAATCATGGAGCCTGTTGCAAATATGCCTACAGGGCAGACTGCCTGCTTTACATCTTCCTTGTCTGCGCTGCAAGGCACTCTCAAAGTTATAAATGTCAGGTTATCAAGCTCCTGGAGCGAGGGAAGCTCTTCTATGTCTTTTAATGATTCAATGAACTCATCTGGAATCTTTATGAATTGCTTTAACTTATTGAGCTCTTCAGCTGTTGGTGAGATGAGATTAATCCATGATTTTGGCTCTGGCCTGGTTAGCCTTTCCAGCTTTTCCTGAGAATGCCTGAGGATTTCAATCATTTGGACTTAAAAGTTATTATAGATATTTAATTGTTTTGTTTTAACCTGGCAAGAGATTTAGGAAATCCTGAACCTTAGCAATGCTGCAAAGCCTCCAAGCTCTTTTAATTGCTGGCCTTCCTGGGAATCTAAAGATATGATTTCCACTCTTGAAGAGGTTTTGTCTGCCATGTCTGTGAATGCTTCTATTAAATACCCTTCCAGGCCTTCTGAGAGGAATAATAAGTCAACAGCCCCCATTTCAAGAGCCTGCTGGACTTCTTCTTTGCCATAAGCGACTTTTTCAGGCTCTTTTGCCAATGCTGTGAATAACCTCTCCATGAGCTTTTTTTCCTTAATAACCTCTACTTCTGCCAATAAATCCTGGGATTTTTCAACAAGCTCCCTTAAGCCAAAATCTCCTGTATATGAAAGGTCTTTTAAGCCAAGGACTTTTTTCTTGACTTCATTATTTAAATAAGCACCATCAAAAAAAGTTTCCTTTGTTGGGCCTGGGCCCCCGATTAAGATGCCTTTTATTGCAGGCTTGTTAAGGAATTCCTTGTTTGCTGCCTCTGCTATTCTTTTGTAGAATTCATGTGCTGCTATTTCCCTTAATCTTGCGAATCTGGCCTGAGATTGTCCCCCGGCCTTGATCTTTCCTGGAACTCCTGAGGTCATAGACATGATTTCTGTTATTGAGGTGCCTTTTAAGATGCCAATATTTGCCTCCCTGTTGTCAACAACTATTAAGCCATATGCTTCTTTTACATCAAGCATCTCCTTTAGAATGTCAAGCACAAATGCCTGGTCGCAGCGGTATAACCTTGTTTTTACTGGCTCCGGAGGCTCGATTGAGAATATTTCAATGTTTACCTTGCTTTCTGATTCTGAGATGTTTCCTGAGAAAGCTGCCAGCCCATTCTTTGGGGTTGCTTTGAAAAGCTTTAAATGCCTAATCATTCTCTCCAGGGAATCAATAACTCTTTTCCTGTTCTCTTTTGATTTTATGTTCTCTGCGGTTCCTTGTTCCTGCTGGAGATGCTGGATGATTTTTACTAATTCATAGCCTGCTGGAATATAGACTGAGACAAGCTCTGTGTGCCTGCCCCTAATTATTTCCAATTGCCTGATGAATTTTTTTAACCTTGTTTTTTCCTTGCTGTCCATGTTTAGTTTTTTTATTCCCTAACCTTAATGTTCTTGCAGCTGGAGCTTCAGCTCTTTGCCAAATGAGATTTCTGCATTAGCAGTTGATTTTAAATCTGCCATCAAAGAGTGGTCAAATAGCTTTGCATAGTTTTGGGGCAATTGCAGCAAAACCGGCTCTTTTAATGACTTGTTGTGCTGGGTTTTAAACATTCTTACCTGCTTGATAGTATTAAGAAGCTCTTCGCCTGCTGCATCAAGCTTGTTATTTATTTGCTTGTTATCCTGCTCTGGCCATGCTGAGAGGTGGATGCTTTGCGCTTGTTCATGCTTGCTAAAGAAGTTTTGATAAAGCTCTTCTGTTATATAGGGCAGGACCGGTGCAAAGAGCTTTAAAAGTGTTAATAACGAGGTGTATAAAGTGTATTTTGCTGATGCTTGCTGCTGCTTCCCTCTTTTGTCAGGATTGTAGAGCCTGTCCTTGATTATTTCAAGGTAGAAATCACAAAAGGTATTCCAGAAAAAATCATCAACAGCTGCTCTTGCATGCTGGTAATCATAATGATTAAATGATTCTGTGCAGGACTTAATTAATAAGCTTAATTTTGAGAGCATCCAGGAATCAATGGTTTCAAGCTTTTTTGGTTTTTTTGGGGTGTAATCCTGAAGATGGATTGCTGAGAACTTTGCTGCATGCCATAGTTTTGTAATTACTTTCTGGCCTGTGACAAGGCTTTTCTCTTGGAAAGCCAAGTCCTCGCCTAATTTGCTGCTGGATGCCCAGTATCTTAATGCATCTGCTGAGTATTGCTTTACAATGTTCTGTGGTTCTATGATGTTGCCCTTGCTCTTTGACATTTTCTCTCCGGATGATGGGTCAAGAACCCAGCCAGAGATAATTACATCCTTCCATGGATTCTTTTTATAGTGCAACTGGGATTTTACTAATGTATTGAAAAGCCAAAAAGAGATGATGTCATGAGCCTGGGGCCTTAAGCTCATTGGGAAGAGCTTGCTTTTTAATTTTGGAACCAGGCTTGTTGCAATTTCCGGGGTTAATGATGAGGTTGCCCAGGTATCCATAACATCTTTTTCCGGGATGAAGTGATTATTATTGCATTTTGGGCATGCTTTGATTAATGGCTTGTCAACCAGAGGGTCAACTGGCAGCTGGGACTCATCTGCCAGAATTTCGTGATTGCAGTTGCTGCAATACCAGACCGGGAATGGAACGCCAAAGTACCTTTGCCTTGAGATGCACCAGTCCCACTGCAAGCCCTTAATCCAGTTATCAAGCCTGTTTTTCATATGTTCTGGATACCAGCTTAATTGCGAGCCTGCTTTAAGAAACTGGGCTTTTAAATCAAGATATTTTATGAACCACTGGCTTGTATTGAGGATTTCAATCTCTGTTTTGCATCTTTCATGAACATTTACAATATGCTTTATCTGTGTTTGTTTTGTTATTAATCTCTGATGCTTTAAGTCTTCGGTAATGTTTTTTCTTGCCTCTTTTATTTTTTGGCTGCAATATTTTCCAGCTAACCCAGTCATTAAGCCCTGCTTATTGATTGCAATTTTTAAAGGGAGCTTGTGGGCAAGGTACCATGCTGCGTCAGAAACATCCCCGAATGTACAGCACATTACAATGCCTGTGCCTTTTTCCATGCTGACCCTTTTATCTTTAAGAATAGGAACCTCCTGATTGAATAATGGGACGATTGCTGTTTTTCCTAACAAATGCTTGTGCTGTTTATCATCGGGGTGGATGAAAACTGCAACGCATGCTGGAAGAAGTTCTGGCCTTGTGGTTGCTATGATAACCTCTCCACCTTCTTTAATCTTAAACTTTAAATCATTAAATGTTGATTCCAGTTCCCTGTCTTCCATCTCAACCTGAGCAATTGCTGTGTGGCATTCCGGGCAGAAGATTGTTGGGGCTTCTTTCCTGTACTCCCTGCCTGCTTTGTAAAGCTGAATAAAAGAGTTTTGGGAAATTTTTTGGCAATGCTTGTTGATTGTTGTGTAAAACAAGGAGAAATCGCAGCTCATCCCTATGCGTTTCCAGTCTGATAAATATTTGGGCCTGAAATTGTTATCCAGCTCTTTTAAGCAAAGGTCTACAAATTCCTGCCTTGACATCTGGGTTGCTTTTACATGTTTTTCTTTTTCAATCAGCCTTTCAGTTGCCAGGCCATTGTCATCTGTGCCAAAAGGGTAAAACACATTATAACCCTGCATTCGCTTGTATCTTGCAATAAAATCCTGCTGGGAATATGAGAATGCATGGCCCATGTGCATTTTTCCAGAAACTGTTGGGGGTGGGGTGTCTATTGAGTAGATTGGCTTTTTGCTGGATGCCTGGAACTTAAAGATTGCGTGCTGCTCCCAGAACTTTTGAATCCTGATTTCTGCTTCTTCTGGGTTGTAATTATCTGCCATATAGGGGTGTTTTTAGCAGGGTATTTAAAATTGTTGATTAAAACAATGGGCTTGTTTTTGTCAGCTTGATTGTTCTTATTGCTTGTTTAATTGCCTGCTCATAATCTTTCTTGATTAATGCCTCTGCTTGTTTTGCAATTTTTCTTGATTTTAACAGCTTAAACTCCCTTACTCTCAGCCTGGAGTATTTTCTTAAGATTAAGGCTTTTAGTATTAAGGCTCTTAACTTGTATGGTTTTTTGAAGCCTGCAACTAATCTTGCAGATTTCAATGCTTTTTTCATTTTTTTGAGAGGCATCTTTGTTGAAGCTGAAAGGTATAATGCTAATTTTTTTGTGCTGACTGATTTTATTGAGCTTTTGATTATTCTTGCTATTTCCGGATGCTGCCTGTCAATCAGCCTGTCAAGAGCAATTTCTATATAGCCTTCTGCTGTTGATGAGTGAAGGTTAAACTCCTTGGCAAGAATGTCTGCTTTTGGATAAATATAGAACTTGTGAAGATGCTTGTCAATGGCTACATGAAGCTTGATGCCTTTGATAAACTCCTTATGCTCTTTAGTTTTTCCAAGTGCTTTAATAAAAGGGCTCATCAGCTTATGCTTTTTGTCCTGGATTAGCAAATGCGTTACATCAGGAAAGATAGAGCCTGTTATGTAATTAGGGTTGGCAGCATAATGCAGGGCAATATAGACATGACAGACTGGATATGGCATGGTTGGTTGTTGATTGATTAGTTTAAATGGGTTTTGCTAATACCTG
>Ga0209541_10013501_pt1 | contig 12470 bp, 15 predicted proteins | sample RifCSPlowO2_01_FD_184027 | JGI IMG/M metagenome (GOLD analysis project Ga0209541, IMG submission 184027) | Groundwater microbial communities from Rifle, Colorado - Rifle CSP2_plank lowO2_0.1 (SPAdes) (version 2) | ecosystem: Environmental > Aquatic > Deep subsurface > Groundwater | place...
AATGTATTCATTGTCATAATCAACTATCACATTGCTCACACTGATCTTGTGAATATTCTTTATTTCAACTTTTTCTTCATCAGAAACTGTTATTAAAAATGTTTGGGTATCATAAGCTCCATGCTCGTCTTCTGCCTTAACTGTAATCATAAATTGTCCTGTGTTTCTTGGAATCCATCTTATTATTCCTGTTATTGGATTTATTGCCATTTCCTCTGGAGCCCTTTCAAGAATGTATGTTATCTGGTCATTGTCGACATCAACTGCATTCACATCATAAAAATAGGCATTATTCAAGACAGCTTTTATCATAGGCTCTGATGTTATTCTTGGAGCATTGTTTTCCCTTGGAATGAAATTTCTTATATGAAATTGTTCAACAATATATTCATCATTCAAATTATCATCATCAGTGACAATTATCTTGATGCTGTAAGCCCCGTTTCTTGCATCCTTAGTGTTCCAGTTGTAATTTTCAGGATTTCCTTGCAATTGAACAAGCAGCCTGTAATTGCCGAAAAGCTCATTGATTATTCCTTTAATCAATGGAATATTGCTTAATCTTTTGTAGTATATTTTTGTACTTACTATATTTCCATCGGCATCACTTGCATCCCATTGTATATTATAATATCCTCTTATTACCTCATCTTCTCTCGGACTTGTTATTTCTATTATCGGTGGATATAATCCCCTTATTTCTTGGGTTTTGAATCTCCATAAAGGGCTTTCAGCTGTTAATTGCCCGTCGCTTGCAATGACTTTCCATGAATATCGCGTATTGTAATTCAAGTCTTCAATGTAGCAGAAGCTTTGAATTGCATCATTGCATACTATCCTTCCATTAAGATAAACATCATATGCTACAATGTCATTGTCCGGATCTCCTCCAGTCCATCTTAAAGTTAATTCTGTTGGAATATTCTCGGCATTGTTCTCCGGATATGGATTTGATGGGATGCTTGGCGGATTATTATCATCCCTTGGAACAGTTCTAAAACTCCAGATTGCGCTTCTAACCTCTAAAGCTCCGTCATTTGCAATGATACGCCATGAATAAATTGTATTATAATTAAGGTTATTCAATTGATGTTCCTGATTCTCAATGTCATTTGCTATTAACTGATTGTTCAAATAAACATCATAGGTTAAAGCATCATCATCCAAGTCAAATCCCTCCCATATCAATTCAATGTTCAATGGAATATTGTTTGCATTGTTTGATGGGGATATCAACCTTATTGTTGGATCATGATTGTTTCTTATTGAGAAAACATTGTTTGATGTGTCGCTTGCCCTATTTGTTCCATCATCTGCAGTCACTCTTATCAGATATTGATTTCCATTAGCTAAATCTCTCGTGTCAAACTGCTCAGAGTCGTCATTCGCAATGCTATTAAATAATATGCTCCAGCTTTGCCCGTTATTGCTGCTGTAGTCAATATCTATTGTTAACTCATCATCTTCAGGATCATCTGCAGTCCATCTTATTTGCGATATTCCTGAAAGAACCTCCCCCCCATTCGGAGAAATGACATTTACCTGCGGAGCATCATTTATTTCCTGCCTTACATTAAGGTAAAGGATTTTGCTATATAATGCATTCCTGTATCCGGGATCTCCAATTATATAAATCTCATAATTCCTGCCTGGCTGGTAAAAGTTGCTTCCTATTTTATAATCATGAACAAATGTTCTGTCAGAATAATCTTCTGTCAATAAATAAGTATGAACATTGTTTCTGCTTGCAGAATCTATTATATATACATAAATGTCATAGGGAGTGTTTGAAAACATGTAAATATGAAAATCAGGCTCCTCGCCATTGTTTATGGTTAATGTATCTCCTTGAATCTCATTTCCATTCAAATCTATCCAGAAGCTGTTTCCAACAACTGCCGAAACAAAAGGTGCAATTAACAAGATAATCAAAGACAGGATTATTTTCTTCATTTTCTTAATCTTCCCCCTATCATGAATCTTGGTTTGTTTCCCTTGACTAGTTCGCTTCCTATGCCTAATGAGATATTCCTTGAGATCTTGGCATCAATCTCTGCTCTTGCTCCGCCTCTTGAATAACTGTCTCTTTCTGTTCTGTAATAGCTTGGCTCTGTTCCTATTATCTGTCCGTTTCTGTATAACCTTTCCCTTATTCTGTCTTTCACCTCTCTATTTTGAATATGAATCAATGGTCCAATGCCAAAATTAATATCATCATTCAATGCCTTGAGATACATTAAAGAGGCAGATCCTGAATAATTTTCTTCCCTTCTGTCAATTGAGCTGTATCCCTGGTTTCCATATGCATCCTTTTCTCCCCAGAATTCCCTGAAAGATCTTCTTGGATTGTTTCCATAATTTGCATTAAGTCTTAATCGAAAGTTGTCTAAATTTAAATCAATGCTTCCCTCATACCATAAGTTCCAATTTGAGTCAAAAATTATATTAGCTCCTAAACCATCAAAGCCAGCTGTATGCGGCTTATGCTCCAATATTGGTTTTGATGCTGTTTGTTCTGATGGAACTAATTCTTCCTCAGATTCTTCTATCCTGAATTTTATAGTTGCTCTTCTGTTATTTATTTTATCGCCGTCAAATATTCTAGTTCCTCCCCCATAGGAGACATTTGCTGTCTTTGAGCTGTCCAATGATTTTATTATTTCTGCAACATATTCTGCTCTTCTTTTTGATAATTGCAGGTTGTATGAGGAATCCCCATCTAATGATGCATATCCAATAACATCAAATGTATCAACATCTGAAATATTTCTTAATCTTTCCCTTAGGCTTGATTCTTTTGTGCTGTCCAATCTGCTCTTGCTAGCGTCAAACAAAACAACAAGGCTGTCCAATCTTCCTGCATCCTGTTTTGGTTTATCAAATGAAACTTTTAAAACTTTTTCTCTTAATGCTTTCAATGAATCTGCATAATTTCTTTCGCTTGCTTCTCTTGCTGAATCAGCATAATTCTTCCAGAATAGGCTGTCTGCTGTTCTGAGAGAATCAGCATATTTACTGCCTTTCTCAATCTCTGCTTTCAATGAATCAAATTGCCCTATCCAATAAACAGATGAATCAACAAGTTCAATTGTTCTTTTAATTAATGAATCAGTGCTATAAAAATTATCAAAGGGAATATAAGAAGAGTCGCTTTGTGGGATTTTATCTTCTAATATTAAATTATCAGCAAAAGATGAGTCTGGAACTGTTTTTGTAGTGTCAACAGCAGCAGTGTCGGCAGTCGCAGGATTTTCATTTTTAATCTGGATATTTGTTGGAGCGCATGAATTGATAACGCTCAATCCAGAGAATATTATTGGCGAGAACATCCTGTTTAGAAATCTTCTGCTTCTTTTTGATTTTGATGGTTCCATTTTTAATCCTCCATGATATTTAACACCACTTTAAAGAAATAACTTATTTATAAAACTTTCTATAAGAACTATCCTTAAGAGGTAACATAAATATATTCTAAAAAATGTACTTGCAACAATTTTTATAATAATGGGAGTACCAGGATTTGAACCCGGATCAACCGGTTTCTTCTTATGTTTTTAAAAGTTTTAACTGGAGCCGGTTACTCTAACCAAGTTGAGCTATACCCCCGACAGAATTAAAACAGAAATTTATTATTTAACCCTTTCTATTTTCAATAATTCATCTATCTCCTCAGTTGAAATGGCGCATCCCCTTAACCTCAGCCCCCATAAAATTCCGTCAAGAATGTCTTTTTTGCTCGCATAGCTGTTTTCATACTCCTTGAAAAACCCTTTCTCGAAGGCAACAGCCATCAGCTCGGCGCTTCTTATAATGCTGACATTGCTTATTTCTGATTTAAAAAGCTTCAGGTTATTGCTGTTTATCTTGATTTTAGTGTCAAGTTTTCTCTCAAGCAGCATCGCAAGTTTCTTGCAATCCTCGACAAGAAGCCTTATGTTTCTTTCATCAACCACAAAAACACCCTTCAGAAGCTGTGTCAGAACAAGAGATTCAACTTCTGCCTTGTCAAGTATGTGTATCGGATTGTCATATGCTGAGAATATATTGTTTGAGACATCAAGAACTCTTATCGTTTTCTGCTCAATGTTGACTTTTGAATAAATTCTGATGATGTTATTCTGGACAAGATTTGATATGGTTATTGCCTCAAACTTGTATTTTTTGTTTGTTATTGGATTGTCAATTATTTCCTTTCTGACTGAATTTGATATCAAGAAATCCCCCTTCAGCATTTTTTTCAGGTCTGAAAGTGCATCAAGAAGGTTGTTTGTTGCCAATGAAATTATTGAAGATGTGTCAAATATCAAGTCAACCATTGAAAAGCCCCCTTGCTATCCTTAATCTTTTCTCCTCGCTTAATGTTAATCCCTCTTTTATGTCAGCTATTCCTGTTTTTCCTATATACTCAAGCAATTCCCATTTGCTTATTCCCAATAATTCAGTTATCCTTCCCAATGATATGCCGTGTTCGTGCAGTCTTGAACCTCTTCCTATCTGTACATCCTTTATTACATCCTTGATATAATTTTTCAATTTGTTGTCAAGCCTGTCTATTATGCTTAATACGTTCTTGAGGTTCTTTTCAAAATTTTTTGTATCATTTTTTTCAAGGAAGAAAAGGGATTCTCTCAATGAATTTGCAGTTGTCTCGTGAAATAAGTTCCATCCGGGATATTTTCTGTAGTCCGTCCTCTCAAAAATCTTTGACATTGAATATGTTATGACTGCTATTGTTATGATGGATTCATCCTGGAACACTGAAGATGAGTTTATGATGCTGTTGGACAAATCCCTCAGTCTTCTCACATCATCATTCCTCACAGCCTCGACAGAGCTTTTTAATATCCCAATAATCTCTTTTTTTACTTCATTATCCATATAATCTTAAAGAACTTGATTATATTTAAAGATTTAGAATCTTTATTTTTCCTTAAAAACGCCAAATGCCATGACAGCAGCCCCGGGAAATGCAAGCGAGGAATCTGAATTTCCAAGAACAATACCATTATTTTCTGCATTAAGGGTTTCTATCAATTTACCTATTGAATTGTATATCTTTGCAATTGGTTCTCCTTTCTTCACTATGTCTTCAGGCTTGACCAAGAATCTTATTATTCCGCTTGAATGGCTCATTGGCTCCTGGGAATAAACAAGGATTTTGTCTTTCACTTCATCTGGAATTTTGTAATTTATTGGTCTCTCAATAGGATTGACCATGTTAAGGTATTCAAGAATATTCCATATTGCGCCAACCCCCTGCCTTACATCCTTTTCATTTACAACAAAAGATTCTCCAAGCTCTAAAGTCAGACAGGGTATATTTTTTTTGAGGATATTATACGCCAGGCTTGTTTTCAGGTCATCCGTGTCAAGTATTAATGGAAATTCTGTCTTTTTTCCAAAGGCTTTCGTTGACGTGTAAACATCCTTTGATGTTTCTTCAGGCATTGGATCTATTATGGCATAAGGTATTGATTTTCTCCAGTCATTGTGCAGATCAAGAACTAATGCAGGCTTTGAATTTATTATCGTGCTGAATATCTTGTCAGCTATTCTCTGCGCCAATGATCCATCCTTGTTTCCTGGAAATGACCTATTGATATCCTCCCTGCTTAAGGTTATGTTTCTTGAATAATTCTCAAAGCCAAGAGGGTTTAATAATGGAAAAGCATATAATTCCCCACTTAAGAAGCCTGTTTTTTTTATTTTCCTGAAAAGTTCATGAATTACTGCCATGCTTCCAACTTCATCGCCGTGAACGCATGCAGTAAGCCAGACTACGGGTCCCGGATTGATGCTTTTTATAGACATCAAAGGCAGTTTTCTGTTTGAAAGATCAGATCCTGTTAGTATTTTTATGAATGAAATCTCAAATTTTGTGAATGGGTTTCTTATTCCTTCCTTTATAATTTTTAATTTTTGCTTGCTCATTTTTCATATAAAAAACATCAGACTATGACTAACCTAATTTATAAGCATTGCTGGGGGAATGTGATGAGACTAGCCTCTTGTTATTTATTCTGGACAGGGTCAGGTCCTCAAGAGTATAAGAAAACATATCTGGTTTTTTAAGAGGATCATATTTAATTTTCTTTGAAAAGAAATCTCTGCCCTTTGTTGTCCATGACAGATTAAAAATCCCTTCACGATTGAGACTGTTGTATACAGAAATTCCTATAGAATTCATCAATTTATATAAATTGCTGCAATATTCGCAGGAGCCAACAAGCCTTTGGACCAATGAGCTAAATACAACCAGTCTTCTTCCAATTCCTGCATCATTTGAGATTATATTTATTGGCTTTTTAATCTCCTCAAGAAGTATGAGTGAAGCCGCAACAATGCTGTCATCAGCGCATAATTCCTCTTCAGGATATCTTTTTAATCTGAGTTTATTATAAATTTCATTGATAAAAGCGGCGTATCTCTGATTGTTATTGCGCAGGAATTGGTTGCCAAACATGTAGGACATGTGTAGTGGATTATCTTCAAGAACGGTTATTAGCGCATCCAGGGAAAATGTTATCCCCTTGAGAATTTTTATGTTTTCTCTGACTTCTGCCTCATCATCTGGATTGAAAGATAAATAAGAATTTTTTCTTTTGGATATGTAAATTGGTAATGATTCGATCTTTCTTCTTATTGATATTTTTATATTTGATATTTCATCAATGACCTCAGGAACGGCAACATTTTGGCTGTTTAAATTTATCAAATCAAAAAATCCCTCCAAGAATTTGTCGTATGATGCAATCTGCCCTTCAGCATTGATTTGTTCTGGCGGAACTTTATATATAAAATTAACAATGTCGTTTGGCATAATTATGTTTGTATCTATAATATTCGCTCCTTCAGGATTTCTGGTAAGAATTATTGATAAACGGGAAAAATTTTTGATAAAAATTTTTTGTGAATTCATGCTGATTGCCATAAGGGTGTATTAATCAAATAATTTTAAAAACTATCCGCTCTTGTTTCAATAATCTTTTATACCCAAATGTATACATAAAACTTAATGAGGTACAAATATTTGGATCATACTGCAGATGTAAAGTTCCAGGCATTTGGAAAGTCTATTGAAGAGGCATTTTCAAACTCAGCATACGCGATGATAAGAATAATATGCAGGGAAAAAGTCAGGGAGAATCTCACAAAAGAGATGATGATAAAAGGGATTGACAGAAAATCACTGCTGTACAGGTTTCTTGATGAAATCCTTTATCTTTTAAATACAGAGAATTTTCTCCTGTCAAGGATTAAGGAGATAAAAATAAGAGGCAATATCCTATCAGCGGTTCTCTTAGGAGATAATATGAAGAATTACAAGCTTGGTCTTGATGTCAAATCAGTGACTTACAACGACATGATAATTCAGGAAAAGCCGTTGATGATACAGGTGGTTCTTGATATATAGTTTTCTAAACACAAAAATTTATAAATAATCAGTTATGTTCAGCGCAAAAAAGAGCGACAGGAGGAATGAGATTATCATAACAGATGAAGATGACCGGCATGATGGATTATTTGAAGCTAAACATAATTTTGCCGATTTATGCCAGCTTGTCTATTCTTTTTTTGCCGCATAATTCTCCAAGTTTTTATAAGCCTGATTCCAGAACTTCACTGGAGCAGATTGAGAATGATGTTTATGAGATAAATTCAATGATTGGGTATCTTGAAAAAAAAATAGTTGATTTTAAAAAATCAAGAATAAAAGATATAATGCCCGAATCATCTCCTTATATTGATTCATTGTTTGCATATTCTCACAGGAGCAATATTGAGCCTGAGAGCATGGCAGCTGTTATTTTCAGCGAATCAGAATGGAATCCTTATGCAACATCTGAAAAAGGTGCGAAAGGCTTGATGCAGCTGATGCCAAATCATCATAGATTAAACAATCCTTACAATCCTTACGAGAATATGATGAAAGGATCTGAATATTTAAGCATGCTCAGAAATTTGTACAAAAATGATGTAATTGCATATTCAGCATACAATGCAGGTCCTGGAAAAGTTGATGAATGGATAAGAAATGGATGGAATGGAGATGTTGAAAGCATTCCATATAAAGAAACAAGGGAATTTGTCAAAAGAATAAATTCAGTAAAACTCAAGCTTCAGACACAGACATATAGGTAGAACATATTAATCATAAGCAACATATATAAATTATGTTTGTATAATATTCTTTATGGAAGAAGAATATTATATCATCATCAGCGTAGTTATTGTTTCCATGATATCATTGATAGGAATGTTTACTTTGTTTCTCGAGGAGAAAAGATTAAAGGGTATCTTGCTGTCCCTTGTAAGCCTTTCTGCGGGAACATTGTTTGGCAGTGCTTTTTTACATCTTATTCCCAAAGCTATTGAGTCGAATAAGTCCTTTACATCACAAATATCATTTTTGATATTGCTTGGAATAATAGTTTTCTTCCTGATTGACAAGATAATACACTGGAAGCATTCCCACAAGCATTCTAAACTGACGCATTCAGTTGAGCTGACAGACAAATCCAGAATAGGATATCTTAACTTGATGGGGGATGGAATTCATAATTTTATTGATGGCTTGATAATTGCTGGAAGCTATTTTGCAAGCATTCCAATAGGTATAGCGACAACCATAGCGGTCATTGTACATGAAACCCCGCAGGAGCTTGCTGATTTTGGAATTTTACTGTATGCTGGATTTTCAAAATTCAAGGCCCTGATGTTCAATTTCATTTCAGCTGTCTTTGCGGTGATTGGGGCAATAATAGGATTAATAATTGGAGCAAGATCAGAAGCATTTGTCTCTTCAATAGTTCCTTTTGCAGCAGGTGCATTCATTTACATTGCAGGATCTCAGCTTATACCTGAGCTCTTTCATAAAGAGCACAGCATGGGGGATTTTCTTAATCATATCTTCATGTTCATACTTGGAGTTTTGATAATGTATGGGTTGTTATTTTTTGAATGATTAGTTTAGTAAAATATATAAATAAAAAAATAAAATATATTATATGAAAATATTATCTTTCAAAAAAGACATTCATTCAGATGTAAGGGGAAGATACTCCAGATGTATGGATATTTACTGTAGAAAATGCAACAATTTTATTCTTGTTTACCAGAAGGATGGACCGGGAAATCTTCGTCGTTTATATCTCGACAGAATTTTTCTTCCAAGCAATCTTTTTAATTTACAAAATAAAAAGTTAGAGAAAATTTCTTGCCTAAAATGCAAAAAATGTAAAGAGTTATTGGGAATTCCCTATATTTATCAAAAAGAAAAAAGAAAATCTTTCAAGCTTTTTCAGGATGCAGTTATAAAAAAATTAAGAAAACTTAACTAGGGATTATTTCCCTTTCCTCTTGAAATTCAGCGCAGCAGAATTAACACAGTATCTCAGTCCTGTTGGTCTTGGCTCATCATTGAACACATGCCCGAGATGACCATTGCATTTATTGCACATTATTTCAGTTCTTCCGAGAAAACCTTTTTCCTTTTCCTTTTTTATTGCTTCTTTCTCTGTCCTGTAAAAGCTGGGCCATCCTGATCCAGAATCATATTTTGCATCTGAGGAAAACAATTTATTCCCGCATGATGCACATATATATTCCCCTTTCTCTTTGTTATGAAGGTATTTTCCTGTAAAGGGCATTTCAGTCCCCTTGCCAATCAAAATTCTCTTCTGCTCTTCATTGAGTTTTTTCATGTTGAGGTATTAATCTGCTTCAATATAAACTTTATCTCTTGAAAATAATAAGAAAAGGATTTTAAATACAAGAATTATAAAGTTTTCAATGAACAAGGTAATAAAGCTCTTGATGGTTTCTGATATATTTCTTATAACGGGATTTGGATTGATTGAACCAATACTTGCTATTTTTATAAAAGAGGACCTGGTTGGGGGGACAATATTGACTGTTGGACTGGCAAGCACTTTATTCCTTATAACAAAAAGCATTGTCCAACTTCCCTTCTCAAGATACATTGACAGTCATAAGGACAAGATGAAATGGCTGGTTGCAGGAACTTTTATGGTTGCTTTTGTTCCATTCATTTATATTTTTGCAGAGAGCATAAATTTTATTTATATTGCACAAATAATCTATGGAATTGGATCTGGACTTGCCTATCCTGCATGGCTTAGCTTGTGGAGCACTAATCTTGACAGGAGGCATGAAGGGTTTGAATGGAGCTTGTATTCAACCTTGACAGGACTTGGAACTGCTGCAAGTGCGACTGTTGGCGCTGTAATAGCTCAATTTATAGGATTCAAGTACACATTTCTTCTTGTTGGATTGATGTCCATGATTGGCGGATTTATATTGTTCAATCTTGAAAGGCAGAGCAGCATGAATCATATTGATCCTTATCACTATCACAAAAAAAGGAAATTAATACATAAAAAACACCATTAAATGAAAAAAAAGGATTTGATAAACTTCTGGAGAAACTCTGGGTTGATAAATGATGAAAGGCTGATTGACGCATTCAAAAAAGTAAAAAGGGAATTTTTTGTCCTTGATAAGAATGAATCTTATGAAGACAGGGCATTGCCAACACTTAACAAGCAGACAATATCCCAGCCAAGCACAATAATGATGATGCTCCAGGCCCTTGAGATAAATGAGAATGACAAGATTCTTGAAATTGGCACGGGCTCAGGATATAACCTGGCTTTGATATGCAAACTGGTGAAAGGAATTGCATATTCTCTTGAAATAAGCAAGGAGCTTGTTGAATATGCGGAGAATAACCTAAAAAGATCAAAGATAAAAAATTATAGGATTTATCACAGGAACGGCTATTTTGGATTAAGGGAGCATGCTCCATTTGACAAGATAATTGTAACAGCGGCTCCAATGGAGATTCCTCTTGAATTGATAAAACAGCTTAAGAATGACGGAATAATGGTTGTCCCAGTAGGGGAGTATTCCCAAAAATTAATAAAAATTATAAAAAGGGATGACAAAATAATAAAGATAGACCTTGGTGATTTTTTGTTTGTGCCGATGGTTAATTCTTGAGAAAAATACGATTAATTGTTCTTCTTGATCTCTATTGAATATCTCCCAGGAATTCTTGGCATTGCAAGTCTCAAAGCTATTGTTGCCTTATCAACATTATCCTTATTCACTTCAACGGAAAAAACAACTGATTTATTGTTTAGCTTTGCTGCCAGTCCAACAGGCTTTCCGAAAGAATGGCTCATTCCTGTCTGCAGTCTGTCTGCTCTTGCTCCTGAGAGCATTTTGTTTTCTCTTAAAACCTGATGTGGATAAGCCTGCAATCTTAAGTGAAAATTATTGTTCCCAAGCTCTTGTAATCTCCTGAATACAACCAATCTTGCTGATTCAAGCGCATTGTGTCTTATCTGTATCTCCTGCTTTGACACTAGATTTATCTTATGATCAAATTCATCCTTCAAGTTGCCCATGTCATATCTTACTATTTTGCTTACAGGAATTGCTTTTATGTAAGCTTTTGATTTAACCTTTGATTTTCTCGTGTAAGCTCTTACAGGGTTTCTGTAGCATTTTCCTTTTCTAAGCGTTGCCATTTTCTATTCTCACCTTTGTTCCTATAGCCTGCCCCGGCATTCCTTTTTCGAAATGAACCCTCATGCATCCCTTGTTGCCGTGTGTCGTTTTTATCTCTCCATTGATTTCTCTTTTTGCAGGGGAGATCCATACAACCTTTTTTCCTATTAGGGATTTTGCTTTTTCTTTTTGAACATTAGTGTCTATTATCATCTGGGAATTATACTTTGTGTGCCTTCCCCTTCTGAAATTGACTATTACTGCTTCCATAGAGTCTTCTGTAAAAATTCAAGTTTAAAAATGTTTTGAAAGATTTTTTTGGATTTGTCTTAACAAGTCTTTGATATTACGAGGATAAACCATATGAAATATGCCGGAGATTTTTGAATTTTAAAAAACTTTAAAAATAGGAAAAAACAATATTTATTTTATGAAATTCACATCAAGCTCAATAGGCCATGAAATAAGCGCGGTCATTTATGGCGTTGATAAGAAATTGATAAATGATGCAAATTTTCTCAAGGGTATTGTAATGGATGCTCTAAAAAAAGACAAGTTCACAATTCTTAAATATATTGACCATAAATTTTCTCCCCGGGGTTATACTTTAAATGTCCTGTTGTCTGAATCTCATCTTGCAATCCACACTTATCCAGAACATGGCTCTATTTATTTTGGGCTTTATTCATGCAAATGCAGGGGTCACGGAAAGCAGGCTTATGAATATTTTATAAAGAAATTAAAGCCAAGGGATATAATGGTTGATATGAAGGATATTGTTGTTAAAAAGTAAACAAACTTATTATATGTTTTTCAATGCCTTGCAATAATTAATTTTATATTTTATAATAATAACAAACTTTATAAATAATTAATATAATTACATCTCAGGTTAAAATGTCAAGAGTTGATTTTATTCATTGAAAGAGAAGGTT
>Ga0209541_10013506_pt1 | contig 12466 bp, 12 predicted proteins | sample RifCSPlowO2_01_FD_184027 | JGI IMG/M metagenome (GOLD analysis project Ga0209541, IMG submission 184027) | Groundwater microbial communities from Rifle, Colorado - Rifle CSP2_plank lowO2_0.1 (SPAdes) (version 2) | ecosystem: Environmental > Aquatic > Deep subsurface > Groundwater | place...
TCTTGGCTTAAAATCTGCGTGTGTAGATTTCCGTGGAATTGATGGTAAAGGTGGCGGTTGCGGATATTGGTTCTTTGTTGGCAACAATCCAAAATTTTATTTTAGCAATTCAACATTTAGTATATTTATTTTATTGCCAATAATAATTGGAGCAATCTTATCTTATTTGTGGAGAAAATAAAGTAATGCGTTATGTAAGATACAAAAACATAAAATAAAATATGAAATACGCATTCAAAACAATAAAACTAAAGCCCAATAATGGGAATTCGATAACTAAAAAATCCAAATAAAATGTTTGAAAGAAGAAAATCAAGAAAAGTGAAAGTAGGAAAGCTTTACATTGGAGGAGATGCTCCTGTAACAGTGCAATCAATGACTACTACAGATACAACTGATGTTAAATCAACTATTGAACAGATTCATGGATTAGAAGAAGTTGGATGCGAGGTAGTGAGGGTAAGCGCGCCTACAATTGAAGCAGCAAAATCTTTGAAAGAAATAAGGAAGGATATGAACATCCCACTTGTTGTTGATATACATTTTGATTATAGGATTGCTTTGGAAGCTGTAAAATACGTTGATAAATTAAGAATCAATCCAGGCAATATTGGCAATCCTGATAAGGTTCAGGAAGTTGTCAAGGCGTGCAAAGACTATGGAGTGCCGATGCGAATTGGTGTTAATCTCGGCTCTTTGGAAAAAGATTTATACGGTAAATATGGGTATGCCCCAGAAGCAATGGTAGAAAGCGCAATGCGCCACATCAAAATTCTTGAAGACCTTGATTTTTATGATACAATTGTTTCATTAAAGGCTTCTGATGTGCCTAGAATGGTAAAAGCATATAGATTGTTTGCTGAAAAAACTGATTACCCATTACATCTTGGCGTTACAGAAGCAGGCAGCAAGATTCCAGGAACTGTAAAATCTGCGATGGGCATAGGCATGCTTCTACATGAAGGTATAGGTGATACAATAAGAATCTCGCTTTCAGAAGACCCAAAAGAAGAAGTAAGGGTTGGAAAGCATATCTTAAGAGCGCTTGGATTAAGAAATGAAGGTGTTCAGGTTACAAGCTGCCCGACGTGCGCAAGAACCAATGTTGATGTAATAAAGCTTGTCGAGCAATTGGAGTCAGCAACTGAAAAAATAAAAAAACCAATCAAGGTTGCTGTGATGGGATGCAGTGTGAATGGTCCTGGAGAAAGCAGAAAAGCAGACATTGGAATCGTAGGAGCGCCTGGAAATCATTTGTTGTATAAAGAGGGCAAAATTGTTAGGAGAATTAATGACAATGAAGTGATGGAAGTTCTAATGAAGGAGATAAATGAGATGGAGAATGGGAGTTAATAAAACCGAAGGAATTGATGAATTCAAATGGATTGGTACCTTATTCTTAGGCGGTATAATCATAACATTCATTCTTTTATTTAATGGTTTAAACTTTTTTAATGACAACACTTCAAATATTGGGGTTCTTCTTGCAGTAGGTATGTTAACATTTTTATCAATCTTCTTCAATCTAATTAATCCGTATACAAAACTATTAAGCGAATTCAAAAAATATATTGATTCAGATATTGAAAAAATGGAATCCAAAGCTTTAGAGAAATTTAAATCTAAAGATTATCAAAGTGTAAGAATGATTACTACAGACATTGAACAAAAAGAGAATTTGACAAAATGGATTAAAATAGATTTGTGGTTATATTTACCAATATTACTTTATTTACTTTCAATTCCCTTTGGTCTTATATCTAATCAGAATATAGCTAATGCTTTTACAACTAGAGATATACAAGGTGTATTGTTTTATTTTGGATACATGACTACTTTCTTTTTAGTTACTTCAATAATGGTTACCTCGTTAGTAAAATTACATTCATTGAAAGGTAAAGATAAACTTGATAAGAAATCTAAAAAACAAAAATCTAAACCTTAGTTTTAACAATCACTTTCTTTCTCTTATTCAGCGGCTCAATTACCAAAGTGTCGAACAAGTCAGCCATTTTCTTGACAAAAGGGTTTGCAAGATTTAGTTTGTAGAGTTTTGCATTTCCTATATTTCTTGTAAATTTAATAATTCCTAATTCCACAAAATCATTCCATATTCTGAACAAGGTTGTTCGTCCAATTCCTGCACCTTCTGCAATGTCTGATATGGAATAATCCAATTCCCTCCCTTCTATCAAAAACTCTAAAACCTTTATTTTTGGTGTGTCTCCAATCGCTTTCGTAAATATTGTTTCCATACTACAACTATTAATGTTATTATATTTAAATGTTTCTATTTTGGAACATATATGTTCCATATTTGGAGTAAATCTTTATATATGAATTTATCGTTGCTGTTTTAATGGATAAAATCTTTATTATGAAAAGGTTTTTAAGAAAGCTAATCAACCTCGATATATGGGGTGGCAGACATACTGAATTGACAAATTTGAAGAAAGCTATTCCAAAGCATATTAGGGGTGAAAAAATTACAGAAGAAGCAGTTAAAGAGCTTATCGCAATGGAATTTATAACAACAAAGCAATCAACAGGCGAAATGCACATTTCATTAAATTCAAAAAAACAACAGGAAATTTATGATTTTGTTAAGGATGACTAAATTAACTTGTCATTTTTAAAAAACAATTGTAGTTTTAATATAACAATAATAAAATGAAACATATCTCTATTTTAGGCTCGACAGGCAGCATCGGCACCCAAACTCTTGAAATAATTAAACAGTTTCCTAACGAATTTAAGGTTGTTGGATTAACTACAAACAAAAATTCTAATCTATTATTAGAGCAAATAAAAGAATTCAAGCCAAAAGCTGTTGCAATAATGGATAAAAGCAAGATTGATGATTTGCTTAACTTCAGTCCTTGCCAAGTTTATTCTGGAATTGAAGGCTTAAACAAAATTGCAGCAATGCAAGAAGCTGACACTATTGTCAATGCCCTTGTTGGTTCTGTTGGAATTGAGCCAACTTACAATGCAATTAGAAGCAAGAAAAACATTGCATTGGCAAACAAAGAAACTCTTGTAGCTGCAGGCTCTATAATTATGGAGGAAGTTAAGAAAAATAAAATTAATTTGATACCAATTGATTCAGAGCACAGCGCCATTTTTCAATGCTTAAATGGAGAAAATATAAACGAGGCAAGCAAAATAACAATAACGTGCTCTGGCGGCCCATTCAAAAATTATACAAAAGAACAGCTAGAAAATGCAACTCTGCAAGCTGCTTTAAAACATCCCATATGGAACATGGGCAATAAAATAACAATAGATTCTGCAACTTTAATGAACAAAGGATTTGAGGTTATAGAAGCGCATTGGCTTTATGGAATTGCATATGAAAAGATAAAAGTTGTGATTCATCCGCAAAGCATCATTCATTCCTTAGTCGAGTTTGTTGACAAGTCTGTAATTGCACAGTTGGGTTTGCCGGATATGAAAATCCCTATCCAATACGCTTTGGCATATCCAAAAAGATTTGAAAATATACAAACCCCATTGGATTTAGTAAAAATAAAAACGCTTGAATTCAGAGAACCGGATTTTGAGATGTTTCCTTGCTTGAAATATGCCTATGAAGCTGGAGTTGCTGGAGGAACTTTGCCAGCAGTAACGAATGCTGCAAATGAAATTGCAGTCTATGCTTTCTTAGACAATAAAATAAAATTTTTAGACGTTCCAAGGTTAATAAGAAAGATGATGGATGAGCATAATGCAATTAAAAATCCAAGCTTAAAAGAAATTATTGAAATTGATAGAAAAATCAAGGAAGAAACAAAAAATATTATTGAAAGGAAAATGGTTGTTGAGAATTAATTTTTATCTGGAAACCTTCTAAAATGAACTTTGCAATTATAGTAGCTGCTGGAAAGAGCAAGAGAATGAGGAAAAATGCAAATAAAGTATTCCTTCCATTATCAAATAAACCAATGGTTTATTACACGATAAAAGCTTTTCAAGATTGTAATTTGATTGATGGGATTGTGATTGTAATACAAAAAAATAACATCAAAAAAATCAATGAAATCAAGCAAAAATTCAAGTTTAATAAAATAAAAAAAATTGTTGTGGGAGGGGAGGAAAGGCAGGATTCAGTCTATACTGGCTTAATATCAATAAAGAATGCAAAAAATGATGATATTGTAGTTGTGCATAATGGCAGCAACCCATTAGCTAAGCAAAATGAAATTATTGCATGTTTAAATGTGGCTAAGCAATATGGTGCTGCTGCTGTTGGATTTCCTTTAAAAGATACGATAAAAAGAATAAAAAATGGTATTGTTGAAAATACAATTGATAGAACTGACATTTATCAAATTCAAACTCCTCAAGCTGTTAAATACAGATTGTTTGTTGAGGCTTTTAAAAATGCAAAAAAGAAAAACCTAAAATTTACTGATGATGTTGCTTTAGTTGAGGCATTAGGAAAAAAAGTAAAAATTGTACCTTGCTCTTATGAAAACATCAAAATAACAACAGAAGATGATTTGAGAATTGCAGAAGGAATTTTGATGAAGAGAAATAATATCAATACGAATTTTAGAATAGGATTTGGACAAGACAGCCATAAATTTTCAAAAAATAAAAATAAAAAATTAATTTTAGGTGGCTATATTGTGCCAAATGAAACTGGCTTAGAAGCAAACTCTGATGGAGATATTATTCTGCATGCTTTGTTTAATGCGATAAGCTCTGCAATAGGAGAAAGATCGCTTGGATTCTATGCTGATGATATGTATAAAAAAGGGGTAACTGACAGCAAGGAATATTTAAAGATTATTTTAAACAAATTAAATCAAAAAAGTATGAAAATAAACAATGTGAGCATTATGATTGAAGCAAGTAAGCCAAAGCTCGAGCCGCATACTGACAAAATAAAGTCTTCATTGTCAAAAATACTAAATCTGGAAAAAGAAAGAATTGGAATTACTTACACAAGTGGAGATGAACTAACTACTTTTGGACAAGGCAAGGGAATGCAGTGTTTTGTTGTTGTGACTGTTAAATAGTAAAAGTAGGATTTATATATAAGTTGTTTAACCATTCAAAAAATGAGTATTGATGTTCAAATAAGACAACCACAAAATGCGGTAGAAATAGAAAGATTTATTCAAATCTGCAGAGAATCAAGAATTCCAACAGTTTTAGCAACACCTAGGCAAGATAAAGGTTATATTTCATTGTTTGCAATCAAAGATAAAGATGTTATAGGTGGTTTTGTCTGTTTTATTCAAACTAAAGAAGGCAAGGCAGATTTAGATGTACTATCTGTACAGGAACAATTCAGAAATCAAGGTGTTGGGAGCCTTCTTTTGGAAGAACTTTTAAATAGGTTAAGACAGAATGAAATAAAAACATTAAGTACTGTTCCTTTAACTGGTACAGATAATTATTACTTGAAAAAAGGATTTTCTTATGATGTAACAGATGAAAATTATGTAGTTTTTCGATTATAATAGATTAAAAACCTTACTATTCCTACTTCAAAATCAGCAATATTAATATATGATTAGTGTTACCAATTCTATCATGGCCGTAAATTCATATGCAAAAATAAACCTTTATCTTAAGGTAGGCAAGAAATTAAGCTCTGGTTATCATAACATACAAGCTGTTATGCAGAAGATTGATATAAGCGACAACATAGAACTTGAGCCATTAAATGAAGACCAAATAGTAGTGGAATGCACCAACAAAGAGCTTGAAAACGAAAATAATCTTGCTTACAAAGCAGCTTTTCTGCTGAAAAATAAATTCAAGGTAAGGCATGGTGCCCGGATTTTCATTGAGAAAAATGTGCCTATTGAAGCAGGTTTAGGAGGCGGCAGCTCTGATGCAGCAACCACATTAGTAAACCTGAACAAATTGTGGGGGCTTAAACTCAAGGAAAGACAGTTAATCGAATTGGCATCACAAATCGGCTCAGATGTTCCTTTCTTTATAGGGGAGGGGGCAGCTTCTGTGGAAGGCATAGGTGACAAGATAAAAAGAATAAAAAAGTCGTTTAGCATAAACATTGTGCTTATAAATCCAGGCTTCAGGGTTTCAACAAGATGGGCTTACTCAGCCTTTGACAGGCAAAAGCCAAAGATAAAGACAAAAGCCAACATCAACAGCTTGGTCAAGGCAATCGAAAAAAAAGACATCAAGGAAATAGCAAATAATCTGCATAATGATTTTGAGCCGATTGTTGGGAGAAGATACAAAATAATAAATGAAATCAAAAATAACCTTTTAAGAAATGATGCCTTGAATGCGTGCGTTTCCGGCTCAGGCCCAACAGTTTTTGGGGTTTACAACAGCATCTATGAAGCAAGAGAAGCATTTTTCAAGATACAATATGACTATCCATTTGTTTTTTTGACAAAAACCATCTAGGGCAATATAGAAAACGACAGTAATACACATGCCATACATGTCATTTTCCAATTAGTGAAAGACATTTATATTGTACTAAAATCTTGTGTCTTTCACTAATATTCAAAAAAATTAATAAATAATAAAAAATATCATTGTTTTATGGAATACTCCAAATTAGTTGACATTTATGAGCAATTAAACAAAACTACAAAAAGGTTGGAAAAAACACACATAATCTCAGAATTCTTGAAGGAGGCCAACATTGATGATATGGGGCATGTGATGTTGCTATTGGAAGGGAGGGTTTTTCCAAACTATGATGCAAGAGAAATTGGAGTTGCTGCAAGACTAATGCTTAAATCACTGAACCTAGCAACTGGCATAAGCATTGACAAAATAGAAAATGAGTGGAAAAGGCATGGTGACCTAGGCTTAGTGGCTGAAGCTCTTGTTAAAACAAAAAAGCAAGCCACATTGCATTCAACAAAACTGACTGTAAAAAAGGTTTTTGACAACATAAGGAAACTGGCAGAGCTGAAGGGGGAAGGCACTGTTGAGAGAAAGACACAGCTGATAGCAGAGCTTCTTACATCAGCAAAGCCCGTAGAGTCAAAATACATTGTCAAAACTATTCTAGGAGAGATGCGCATTGGTGTTGGCGAGGGAGCAATGCGGGATGCAATTGTATGGGCTTTTTTTGGCAGGAAAATTAGCATAAAATACACAAAGGAAGCAAACGATATACAAGTTGAGGATAGGGAAGCTTACAACAAATATTTAGATGCCGTTCAACATTCTTATGATGTCACAAATGAATTTGCCCAAGTTGCAAAAGCTGCAAAATTAAAAGGGATAGGGGGTCTTGAAAATATCGGCATGCATGTCGGTATTCCAATTCAAGTGATGCTTGCATTGAAAGTTGATACAATAGAAGAGGCTTTTGAAACTGTAGGCAAGCCGGCTGCAATAGAATTCAAGTATGATGGATTCAGAATCCAAGCTCATAAGGATGAAAAGGGGAATGTCAATTTATTTACAAGAAGACTAGAAGATGTAACAAGCCAATTTCCAGATGTTGTTGAGTTTGTCAAGAAATATGTAAAAGGTAAGAGCTTTATAATTGATTCAGAAGCAGTTGGCTATAATAAAAAAACTGGAAAATACTTGCCTTTCCAGAATATTTCCCAAAGAATTAAGAGGAAATATGATATTAATAAAACGGCTGAGGACTTTCCTGTCGAGCTTAACGTTTTTGATATAATATATTATGAAGGCAAAAATCTGATTAGTGAGGAATACAAGAAGAGAAGAAAGCTGCTTGAGAAAATAATAAAACAGGAGCAAAAAAAAATTGTAATTGCAAAAATGAAAATAACTTCTGATAAAAAAGATGTTGAGAATTTCTTCAAGGAAGCGGTAAATGCTGGAAATGAAGGATTGATGTTTAAAGCCCTTAATGCTCCTTATAAGCCAGGCGCAAGAGTAGGCTATATGATAAAATTCAAGAGCATGATGGAAACTCTTGATTTAGTAATTCTGGGAGCGGAATGGGGAGAAGGCAAAAGGGTGAAATGGCTAAGCAGTTACGCAATTGCATGCATTGATGACAATGGCAATTTTGCCGAGATGGGCAAGGTAAGTACTGGCTTGAAGGAAAAGAAAGAAGAGGGCTTGAGTTTTGAGGAAATGACCAAATTGCTTAAGCCGTTAATAATAAGTGAAAAAGGAAAAGAAGTAAAAGTAAAGCCGAAGATCATTATAGAAGTTGAATATGAGGAAATACAAAAATCTCCAACTTATGCTTCGGGATTTGCATTAAGATTTCCTAGGATTATTCAAATCAGAGAAGACAAAGGCCCACACGAAGCATCTACGCTTGATTATGTGAAAAAGCTGTATGCTGGGCAGAATAAAAGCTAACTTGTTTATCACTTTATAGTAACCATAATAAAAAGATTTATAAACCAAATTATGCTGTTTGAATACTATGGAAGAAGGTGGCGGAAGCTCTGGGGAAAAGGTGGGAGATGCTCGATATGAATGTGAACCGCATGAAGATAGTCTGTACACTTCTAGAGATGATTATGCAATAGAAGAATCTGAGCAAGAGCTGGATGAAAATCTGGAAACAAGGGTGCAAAAATACTCTAAAGAGTATAAATCAACTTTAGAAAAAATGACAAGTCAAATATCAAAAAAAGGTGAAAATTCTGATAGAGGAATCAAGGATGGAGCAGTTACAATGATATATCATGAATATCCAGACGGACGCATAAAAGCTATTTTTGAGGAAAAGCCAAAAGGTTACAAAGCTAAAGAGGCCGAAGGAAAACTAGCTTTCATTGGGGGTGAAATGGAATCTTATGATTTGAGCTCAAAGCACACCGCAGCCAGAGAGATAAGTGAGGAATTCTACGATAAAGATGTGATAAGGATTTTGTTGAATAATCTGGAAGAAGATGGCGAACTTTATCGTACAATTACTCGTTATGATGCAAATGGTAAACAATTCAAGGTTTATATTCATCCGATTAAAGTAAAAACTGAGAAAGAATGGGAAAAGGTTGAAAGGGCTTCATTAAAGGAGGGTTATCTAAGGACCCTGCCGCTTGATGAAGTTCTAAACAAAAATGATAATGAATATGCTTTTGGCTATGGGATTATAGTTAAAAAATTCTTCAAGGAAAGGCATCCAACGCAAAGCAGACTGGCATTATATGGTGATTATTCTTTGCCAATTGTTAGTACTAGCTGTATCCATCTGCAAACTATAGACTCTTTTATTAATAAGTCACAATTCTCATTAAATTGAAATTAAAAAATCTCAAATTAATTTTAAAAACCTTTAAATACAAACTAAAAAACCTTTAAAATAAAATGATAGTGGGCTTTAGCTTTACAAAATTAAGCGCTGAGAAGAATGAAGCAGCAAAGGGAAAGATCGACATAAATAACAACGTTACCATCAAGAACGTTGAGGAAGCTGATTTATCGCTTGGCAAGGAAAAGCAGAATGTTGTAAGATTTATATTTGAGTTTACATCAAAATATGAGCCAAATGTTGGGGCCATTCTCTTTGAAGGTGAGCTCTTGTATTTAGAAGACCAAAAAAAGATTAAGGAAATTTTGAGCTCTTGGAAACAGGACAAAAAGGTACCAAAAGAACTGATGGCAGGCTTGCTGAACACTATCCTTACAAAATGCAATGTGCAGGCACTGATATTGAGCCAGGAAGTTAATTTGCCGTCTCCTATTCCTTTGCCAAAGGTGCAGATGGCAACTGCTGAGAAGAATTACATAGGGTAACCCTTCTATAAATCCTAAACAAAAGATTTATAAAACATTATACCTATCTGACAGAGTACAAAAATGGTAGACAAAGAACTGAAATTAAAGGTCGCGGAAGCAATACAAGATGACGTAAATAAAGGCATTGTCAGAATTGACTCTGGCTATTTGGCTGAAGTAGACATAAAAGGAGGCGACATTGTTGAGATTGAAGGAGAGAGAAAAACAGTCGCTATTGCTGATCGCTCATACCCTGGAGATATTGGATTAAACATAATAAGGATGGACGGCATAATAAGGAAAAATGCGAAAACCAGTATAGGCGAGTTAGTGAGGATTAGAAAAGCGCTTGTCAAAGAAGCAAAAAAGGTGGTTATAGCGCCTGCAAGAAAAGGAATTGTAATAAGAGCCTCTCCGGAAATTTTCAAGCAAGGACTGCTTGGAAGGGCTGTCATAAAAGGAGACATAGTCTCTTTAGGTGGAGCAAGAAGGAGAAAAACAACAATGATGAATAACCCATTTTTTGATGAAGACATTTTCAGTATTCTAGATGAAAGCATGATGGGCATCGGCTTTGGCGACATAAAATTTGTTGTTGTCGACACAAATCCAAAACAGGCTGTAATAATTCTTGACTCAACAGAAATCGAGTTTAGGTCAGAAGCTGTGGAGATTGAAGAGGAAAGAGTCCCAGAAGTCACTTATGAGGATGTAGGGGGCTTAGAGGATGAAATAAAGAAGGTAAGGGAAATGGTTGAGCTGCCATTAAAGCATCCTGAGATATTTGAAAGGCTTGGAATAGAAGCGCCAAAAGGAGTTTTATTGCATGGGCCTCCTGGAACAGGCAAGACTTTGCTTGCCAAGGCTGTTGCAAATGAAACAAATTCTCATTTTATATTAATTAATGGTCCTGAGATAATGTCGAAATATTATGGTCAGTCCGAGGAGAACCTTCGTAAGAAATTTGAAGAAGCAGAAAAGAATGCGCCTTCTATCATATTTATTGATGAAATTGATGCAATTGCTTCAAAAAGAGAAGAAACAAGAGGAGAGGTTGAAAGAAGGGTTGTTGCACAGCTGCTTGCTTTGATGGACGGCTTAAAATCAAGAGGCAAGGTTGTTGTTATAGCAGCAACAAATGTGCCAAATATACTTGATCCTGCATTGAGAAGGCCTGGAAGATTTGACAGGGAGATTGAAATAGGGGTACCGCGCAAGGAAGGTCGCTTGAATATCCTTAAAATTCATACAAGAAACATGCCTTTGTACACAAAAGAGAACATTGTCAAAGACAGCTATTTTGAGCCAGAGTACAGAGAGGCCATTCTGAATATATTGAGGTACAAGGATACAAATTCAAGAAACTTAGAAAAGACAATAAGCAAATATCTTGTTGAAAATCCTGAGAAAAGCGAGTTGTTCAAAAAAATTGAAATATCAAAACTAAAAAGGTACATGGAAAAAACAAGCAATGACTCAAAAATTGTTTTTCTCAGGGAATTGGCAGAAGTGACGCATGGTTTTGTTGGGGCCGATTTAGCCTCTTTAGCCAAGGAAGCTGCCATGATTGTACTGCGTAAGGTTCTGCCTGATATAAAATTAAAGGAAGACGAGCCTTTGCCTAAAGAGTTGCTTGAGAAACTCATAATAACACAGCAAGATTTCAAGGAAGCTTTGAAGGTTGTAAGGCCAAGCGCATTAAGGGAAGTTCTTGTAGAAATTCCAAATATAAAATGGTTTGACATAGGGGGCTTAGATACTGTAAAGCAGGAATTGATAGAGGCAGTTGAATGGCCTTTAAAGCATCCAGAGTCATTCAAAAGACTTGGTGTAAGGCCGCCTAAAGGAATATTGCTATTTGGAGCGCCTGGAACAGGCAAGACATTATTGGCAAAGGCTGTTGCAAATGAAAGTGAAGCTAATTTTATTTTAGTAAAAGGACCAGAGCTTTTAAGCAAATGGGTTGGTGAAAGCGAGAAAGCTGTAAGGGAGGTTTTTAAGAAAGCTAGGCAAGTAAGCCCTTGCATTATATTCTTTGATGAGATTGATGCATTAGCGCCAAGACGTGGCTTAAGTTCAGACAGCCATGCAAGCGAACGAGTTGTAAATCAACTGCTTACAGAGATAGATGGCTTGGAGGATTTGCATGATGTTGTTGTTATTGCAGCTACTAATAGGCCTGATATAGTTGATACTGCATTGCTAAGGCCTGGAAGATTTGACAGGATGATATTGACTCAAATTCCAGATGAGAAGACAAGGATTGAGATTTTTAAAACTCATACAAAAGGAATGCCTATTGCTCTTGAGGCACAAGTAAAAGTAAAGGCAAAGAAAATGGTTGCTGTGAAATCAATAAGCGGTGCCAGTGAGATGGAAGCAGAAAATCAAAAAAAGAGAGCTAATAAAATTTTGAGTGATCTTGCTGGTGATAAGCCGGTATCGGAGTCTGATGTGAAAGTTCTGGATAATAATTATTCAGAAAGAAATTCCTTTGATTCAGAAGATATTAAGAGCAGGGACGAGCTACTCAAATTCCTTGCAAATAAAACAGAGGGCTATGTTGGAGCTGACATTGAAGCAGTATGCAGAGAAGCTGCAATCCTTACATTAAGAGAGGACATAAATTCAAGGGAAATCTACAAAAAACATTTTGAGAAAGCTCTTGAAAAAGTAAGGCCAAGCGTAACAAAAGAAGTGGAGAAAGCTTATGAAGAATTAGTTGAGCACTTTACAGCTGCAAGAGCAAAGCAGATGCTTGATGAGAAGCCCGGGTATATGGGGTAAACTTTAATATTAGTAG
>Ga0209541_10013508_pt1 | contig 12464 bp, 9 predicted proteins | sample RifCSPlowO2_01_FD_184027 | JGI IMG/M metagenome (GOLD analysis project Ga0209541, IMG submission 184027) | Groundwater microbial communities from Rifle, Colorado - Rifle CSP2_plank lowO2_0.1 (SPAdes) (version 2) | ecosystem: Environmental > Aquatic > Deep subsurface > Groundwater | place: Rifle...
TTTCCTCCGCAATCTCGGAAGGATATCTCGCGCTTGAATCGCGGTACGGGAAAAACGCGGGCGTTGCGGTGCGCTCTTCCGCGACCGCCGAGGACCTGCCCGGAGCGTCATTCGCCGGCCAGCAGGAGACGTTTCTGAACGTGCAGGGGAATGAGATGCTCTTGGAATCCGTCAAGAAATGCATCGCGTCGCTTTTCACCGACCGCGCGATTTCCTACCGTACCGACAAGGGGTTCGCGCATACCGAAATTGCGCTCTCCGTGGGGGTGCAGAAAATGGTGCGTTCCGACAAGGCGGCAAGCGGTGTCATGTTTACCATTGATACGGAAACGGGTTTTGACAAAGTGGTTATTATAAACGCGTCCTATGGTCTCGGCGAAATGATCGTGCAAGGGAAAGTAACCCCCGACGAATTTATTATTTATAAACCCGGACTCAAAGAGCGGAGGCGCGCGATTATCGGCAAATCGCTCGGCAAGAAACAAAGAAAGATTATTTACGCCGCGCACGGCATCAAAGAGGTGGCGGTTGCGATGAAGGAGCAGGCCGCATTTTCCGTTTCCGACCGCGAAGCGGAAAAACTTGCCGAATGGGGAGTGAAAATAGAAGATTATTTCAGCAAAAAGAACGGCCATTATCAGCCGATGGACATAGAATGGGCGAAGGACGGGCTTACGAACGAACTTTTTATCGTGCAGGCAAGGCCGGAAACCGTCCATGCCGGCGCCGACAGGAATACCTACAGGGAATATGTGCTCTCCAAAAAAAGCAAAATCCGCGCGGAAGGGATTGCCGTGGGAGCGAAAATCGGCGCCGGAGCCGTACGCATAATCCGTGATGCCGCGCGCATCGGAGAATTCAAGAAAGGCGAAGTGCTGGTGACCGAAATTACGGATCCCGACTGGGAGCCCATTATGAAAATTGCTTCGGCAATCGTCACGGACAAAGGCGGGCGTACGAGCCATGCGGCAATCGTGTCGCGCGAGCTCGGGATTCCCTGCATCGTGGGCGCGGGCGATGCGACTGCCGTGCTCAAAAACGGCGAAATAGTGACCGTTGATTGTTCCTCCGGAAATCGCGGGGTCGTCTACGAAGGCAATATCCCGTTTGAAATAAAAGAGCACCATCTTGATAAAATTCCTGCAATAAAGACCCATATTATGGTGAACGTCGGCTCTCCGGACGAAGCGTTCAAAACCCGTTTCCTCCCCGCGAAAGGCGTGGGGCTCGGGCGGCTTGAGTTCATTATCGCGTCGCACATCCAGATTCATCCGAACGCGCTTCTGGATTATGAAAAACTTAAGCGCGGGAAGAAGAGGTCAAAAGAAGCGCATGTCGCCGCGCAGATTGACGCGCTTACCGCCGGATATAAAAACAAAGCGCAATATTATGTGGACAAGCTTGCGGAAGGCATCGCGAGAATCGGTGCGGCGTTTGCTCCATACGAAGTCATCATCCGCTTTTCGGATTTCAAGACGAACGAGTACCGGAAGCTTATCGGCGGGGAATTCTACGAACCGGAAGAAGAGAATCCGATGCTCGGCTGGCGCGGCGCGTCGCGGTATTATCATGAAAATTTCGCGCGCGCGTTCGGGCTTGAATGCAAAGCGTTGAAGATCGTCCGCGAAGAAATGGGGCTTGCGAATGTCGTGCCGATGATTCCGTTCTGCCGGACTCCCGAGGAAGGGGAAAAAGTGGTGCGCGCGATGCTGAACCACGGGCTTTCCAAAGCGACCGACGCGACGTTAAAGATCTATGTGATGTGCGAAATTCCCTCAAATATCCTGCTTGCGGACGCGTTTCTGGACGTTTTTGACGGGATGTCCATCGGCTCAAACGATCTAAGCCAGCTCACGCTCGGCATTGACCGGGATTCAAGCATCGTGAACGCGATAAGCAATGAAAATAATCCCGCAGTGAAGGCGCTCATCAAAGAGGTTATCAAAAAATGCCTCGCGCGGAATAAATATATCGGCATTTGCGGGCAGGCGCCGTCCGATTATCCTGACTTCGCCGCGTTTCTGGTGCAAGAAGGGATCAAAAGCATTTCCCTTAACCCCGACACGGTGATATCATCGATTATGCGCATTGCGGAGATTGAAAAGGGAATCCATAATTAATTTGTAGCATTCGTCGTCATTCGTAGATTTGGATTATGCATATATGAAAATAGGATTTTTTGAAATTGAAGGGTGGGAAGAAGCGTCGATTAAAAGCGCGTTTCCGAACGAAGAGCTTTCTTTGAGCGCGGAAAAAATCGACGAAGATGCGCTTCCTGAACAGAATGATTTTGAAGTGCTTTCCGTATTCGTCAATTCGCGGATTACTCCGAAAACGCTTGGCCATTTCCCCAATCTGAAATACCTCGTGACGCGCTCAACCGGCTACGACCACATTGACAGAGAGGAATGCCGGAAAAGGGGAATTGCGGTCGCCTATATTCCCGGATACGGAGACAACACCGTCGCGGAATATGCATTCGGCCTCCTCTTAAGCCTTACGCGGAAAATTTACCAAAGCATTGACCAGATAAAGGAAACCGGTTCGTTTTCGCTCGCCGGCCTCCGCGGAACAGACCTCAAAGGAAAAACCATCGGCATTATCGGCACGGGGCGCATCGGCAAAGAAGCCGCGCGCATTGCAAAAGGATTCGGGATGAATATATTCGCCTATGATCCCATGCCCGATTTGGAATTTGCCAAAGAAATCGGCGCATCGTATGCATCGCTTGACGACCTCCTCGGGAATTCCGATGTCATTTCGCTTCATTGCCCGTATAGCGAGGAAACGCACCATCTTTTGAATCGCGAGAGTATGGGGAAGATAAAGCGGGGCGCATATCTGGTAAATACCGCGCGCGGAGGGCTCGTGGAAACCGACGCGCTCGTGGAGGCGCTGAAGAACGGCGCGCTTGCCGGAGCCGCGCTTGACGTGCTTGAAGAAGAAGGAGAGACGAGGGACGAGCTTCATTTTCTCGCCTCGGGGCATCCGAAACAGGAAGAGCTCCGCGTCATGCTTGAGAATCACGTGCTCATGAAGATGCCCAACGTCCTCATCACTCCGCATAATGCGTTTGATACGCAGGAGGCGATGGAGCGGATTCTCCACATTACGATAGAAAATATCCAATCCTTTATGGCAGGAAAGCCGGAAAATCTTGTGCCGTAAAACCAAATATCAACATCGTTATGAGTGAACATGTGAGGAAGATCGTCTTGCGCGTCGTATTCCCGCTGATTATCGTAATAAGCGTTTTTACGTTACCCCTACTCGGTCTCTCGGCGGATATTTCACCGCTTCTCACCGTTGTCTCACTGGTATTCGCTGTTTTAGTGGGATTTTTTATCGCAACAGCAACTACGAACTATATAAACTTTCAGCATTACCTGGCTCAGGAAAACGCGAACCTCATTGCACTATTCAACCTCGGCAATATGGTTAGTCCGTCGGAGAAAGAAAAGACCGCGGAAACGATTGACCAGTACGTTATTGCGACGCTTGATTTTTCTCTTGCGGAGTATATCGAGAAAACGCATCAGGAGTTTAAGCGAGTGGTGGAGCATATTGATACGTTAAAGCCGAAAAAAGGCGACGGGCGGAGCACGGTGGCATTTGATCATTTGCAAGCGACGAAAATCGAATTGTTCAGAAATCGGGAATCCGTTGCGCTCGCGGCGTTGCGCATCACCAACGGCCTTCACTGGTTAATTTTAACTTTTCTTGCCTCCACGCTCGTTTTTTTGCTGTTTACCATGCGGACAGATGCGTTGCTTGTGAACGGCATAATCGCCGTACTGTCGTCGGCGGTTTATTATATCCTTCTTCTGCTCCACGAGATTGACGGCAACGTTTTTTTGGAAGAACAACTCGCGTATCAAGACGTCCAAAAAGTTTTTAGAGCTATTGGCAGGTTGCCGTATTACCCATCGTTCGCTTTTGCGTCAGCGAAATTAAAAACACCGGGAGAACGGTATCGTTTGGGAATATATGCTGATTACCCGCGTTCTTGCGCAAAGAAGATTAAAGTTTGTGATGGCAAAGAAGATACCAGTACTTACGTCAATGAATAATTTTGCCATAGAAGTTTTCGGATGGTATGGAGTCGTTGCAATACTTGGCGCCTACGCGCTTTTGAGCTTTAACATAATAACTGCGAACCGCATGTCTTTTCAGATATTGAACTTTACCGGAGCAATCGGAATCATTATTGTTTCTATCGCCCATAGAAATTATCAACCGGCGGTTATTGATATTGTCTGGGCCATGATTGCTCTTATCGCCTTGATTAAGATAGTGTTCTTTAAAAGAACTATTAGTGATAAACGGTAGGGCGCTGTTGCGCCATTCTCAAATTTACGAACATGAAACTGAATAATATCGTTGTTCGGGAGATATTTGACTCGCGCGGGAAGCCGACGATTTCGGTGTGCGTTGAAGCCGCAAGCGGCGTTTCCGCATGCGCGGAGATTCCGTCCGGAAAAAGCCGCGGGAGCAGGGAGGCCGCGGTACTGCGCCCGAAAGAAGCAGTGGTTGCGGTAAAAAAGTTATTGCCCGCGCTCAAAGAGAAAGATTTTTCCGGGATTGCGGCGCTGGACCGCTTCCTTATTTCCGAAGACGGAACACCGAACAAATCAAAGCTTGGCGGAAATACGATGCTCGGTATTTCCGTCGCATTCGCCCGCATTCTCGCGGAAACGCGCAAAGAAGAACTGTGGCAGACGGTCCAGCGGGAATTTTTTCCGGAATATCTGCGCAAGCGCCCGCGCGTACCCTACATTTTTTCAAACCTCATCAACGGCGGAGCGCACGCCGATAATAATCTTGATATTCAGGAATACATGGTGGTGGTTGCGCCCAAACAGCCGATAGAGAAAAGCGTGGAAAAGCTTATCGCGCTTTATAAAAAACTGGGGAAAATGCTTGCTCTGGCGGTGGGGTCTCCGAAAGCTCTGAGAACCGGCGACGAAGGGGGATACTCGCTCAATTTCCAAAGCGGATTTGAGCCGCTCCGCATACTTAATGCCGCAACACGCTCGCTCCGCGCGGGAAAAATGTTTTCTCTCGCGATTGACGCGGCGGCGTCGGAATTCTATCGGCATGAATATTACGTGCTTGAAGGCAAGGGAATTTCCAGGGAAGCTCTCGTGCATGTCTACCTTGATTTTTTGAAACGCATTCCCGCGCTCGTTTCCCTGGAAGACCCGTTTGACGAAGAAGACAGGGAGGGATTCAAGAGCTTGCTTGGGCGCACGAAAGGAAAGCTGATAGTCGGGGACGACCTCACGACGACAAATCCCAAGGAAATAAAACGGTGCGCGGAAGAAAAACTTATAAACGCGGTCATTATCAAGCCGAACCAAATCGGCACGGTAAGCGAAGCGTGCGAAGCGATGAAGGTTGCGGAAAAATTCAAGCTCAAAACCATCGTGTCGCATCGTTCGGGAGAGACGGAGGACTCATTCATTATCCATCTTGCGCGCGCGGGCTCCGCGTACGGAGTCAAGATCGGCGCGCCCGTGCGCGAGCGGATGAGCAAGTTCAACGAGCTTATCAGATTGTATTCTTAGCTCTCCTTGCGTATACTTTACCCTGCATCATCACATGACCGCTTCACTTATTGCTCTTTTGGGGCTCACCGCATCCCTGCTCGCGAACATTCAGGCAAACCCGGCGCTTCCGCCGGAAGTTTCTTCGCGCGCCATCAATACGGCGAGCCAAGTGTTGGAGCTTGCTCTTCGCATGCGCATGCCCGAAGAGTTTATGGCGAGCGGAGCAAACACGCTATGGCCGAGCTATAACCAGCTCATAAGCTCGCGCTATCTTACTGCAGACGGCACCAGAGTCATTCAAGGCGGAGACGTGAAACTGCTCGGGCAATATACCTCCTTCGGCGACTTGAACGGCGACCATATGGACGACGCGGTTGTCGTCGTTCTGCGCGCGAAAAGCGGAGAGGAGCGCGCGGACAACTTTGCCGTGATGCTGAACCAAGGGAACGGACTTTTTAACGCAAGCGTACTGCCGCTTCAAAAGGGATATGAAATTTTCTCGCACCGCATTGAAAACGAACAATTTGACGTGGACATGAAACTTCCGGGCAAAGACCGGAAAATATACCACTATAAACTTGTGGGAACGGAACTTGTGGAGTTTTAATCTCCGGTCAAAGCGCGGGAGGCTATGCGCCGATAAGAATGGCTCCTACGACCACCATGCATATCGCAGCGGTTTTTCGCGCGAGATGGGTTTTCAGCATATCCTCTTTGCCGAACGAAGGGAAAAAGACGCTTAACATAATGCCCAAGATAAGCACGAATATCGGCTGAAATCCGTTTATCACCTGCACGAGCGCCAGCGGAGCTATGACTCCCGCGTATCTGAAGAAGAGAGTTGCGATAATATCAAGGAATTCGTTGACCGCTACAAGGGCTGTAGCGGAGGCGCGCGATGCGCCGGAAAAGATGCCGAGAAACGCGCGGCGGTACGACGGGACGAACGCAAAGCAGAAAAAACCGGCAACAATGCTTCCCGACCATCCCCAAAACGCGCTTATCCAAAAATTTTCTTCAAGTGCCACTTTTTTGAAAAGGATCGCGCTCACGGCAAGCGCGAGGGAAGAAAGCGTCATGAGCCCCAAGAGATTCCAGCGCAACTTAAACGAACCGCCCTTCATGGCAAGAGAAATCAATATGGCTCCCGCGATAATGAGCAATCCTCCGATGCCTTGGCGGATAGTGAGCGTCTCTCCCAAAAATATATATCCCAACACAAAAAGGATAAGAGGAGTCGTTTGGAATAGGGGTACCACTTCAGACGCCTCGTGCGTTTCAAGCGCGTGGAGATAGAGAATAGTTCCGATAACGAGAAGAATTCCGTTGATTATCGTGATCAATGCATCTGTTTTATTGATAGAAAATACATGAGGTTCCACCAGCAAAATAAACGGCAAGCATGCGGCTCCGATGAATGCGGAAACGATAATAACCGCGCCCGGACCGCTTTTGAAATAGCGTCCTACGAGATACTTATCAATATGATTTGACGCGCTCCAGAGTGCGGGAGCCGCAAGCGCAATAAGAATCCAGTGCATGCGCGTATATTAACGCAAGCTAAGGACGTAATAGAGGAACGATACGAGCGGGTCTGCATCGGGACCATAGACGAGCGAGCCGCCAAGCGCGCCGGTAATCGTAACGGAGACAAGGCCAAGAAGCGCGAGCGGGACAATAAGAGAAGGATTGCTCACAAAACTGCCGTACGCAGCCGCGATGCCCCATACGGTTTTCAAAACCGGATGCGCGGCTTCAATCCTTTCATAATAATTAATAATTCTTTGCAAAAATCTGACGAGATAGGCGAGCGCGATAATCGCAAATATCGCCACGGTGAACCCCGCGAACGTCTGGTGCATGCGGAGCACCCGCTCAAGGGACATTCCCTCAAACGAATCTTCCAAGAGATTTCCCGTCAAGTAGGTGATGAACGAAAAAATTGACCCCGCAATCGCGAGGAACGCTTTGATATGGAACCACGCGTCGCTTTCAAGGAGTTTTCTCACGCGGATAAGCTCGCATATTGAATAAAGCGTGAGAAGCGCGATGGGAAAATGGACAAACACCGGATGAAGATCCATAGAGAAGAGTATATCATACAGATTGGCAGAATGCCCATATTCCTGCTATGCTTCATCCATTATGCTTGAAAACTCGGGATTTCACGGATTGGGCATCGCGCCCGGAATACTCCAAGTACTCGCGAAAATGGGGTTTTCCGTTCCCACGCCGATACAGGTGCAATCGATCCCCATCGTGATAGACGGCAAGGATATGATGGGAATCGCCCAAACGGGAACGGGGAAAACGCTCGCATTCGGAATTCCGTTGATCCAAAAAACGCTTCGCGAAAAAGGGATCGGGCTTGTGGTCGTGCCCACAAGAGAGCTTGCGGAACAGGTGAGCGAGGCGTTGGGGAAAGTCGGCGCTCCGCTCGGCCTTAAAGGGGTGACGCTCATCGGCGGAGAATCAATTACGCACCAGATAAGGACGCTCGCGCGCAACCCCCAGATCATTATCGGCACGCCCGGGCGCATTATTGACCATCTTGAACAAAAAACGCTCCGCCTGGGCGCGACGCACACGCTCGTGCTGGACGAAGCCGACCGGATGCTTGACATGGGATTCGCTCCCCAGTTGAGAAAAATCATTGAACATCTGCCGAAGGAGCGGCAAACCCTTTTGTTTTCGGCGACGATGCCCGAGGAAATCGTGCGGATGGCGCGCGCCTATCTCAAGCTTCCGATACGCGTGGAAATCGCGCGTTCGGGAACCACCGCGAAAGACGTGTCTCAGGAATTGTTTTTCGTGGCGCAGAACGAAAAAGCGCGCTTGCTTGAAAAAATCCTTCAGGATTACCGCGGTTCGGTGCTTTTGTTCTCCCGCACGAAACACGGCGCAAAAAAAATCGCGCGCATCGTGCGCGCGCTGGGGCACTCTTCGGCGGAGCTCCATTCAAACAAGTCGCTGAATCAAAGGCGCGAGGCGCTTGAAGGATTCAAAACGGGAAAGTACCGCGTACTGGTCGCAACCGACATTGCCGCGCGCGGGATTGACGTAAGCACGATTGAACTCGTGATAAATTACGACCTTCCCCAGAGCGCGGAGGATTACGTGCACCGCATAGGGCGCACGGGACGGGCGGGGGAGCACGGGCATGCGATTTCCTTCGCGCGCCCCGACCAGAAGGCGGATGTCTACGCGATTGAACGGCTCACGCGCTCATCGCTTCCCATCTCCGCGCTTCCTGTATTGCCAACCCTTTCCCCGTTGCACGAAGCGGAGTCGCGTCCGTTCTCGCCGCAATTCCGCACGCCGTATGGCGCATCGCGGAATCCGCGCCCCGCCGGAAGACAGTTCAACCGCGAGAGAAAAGGGCAAGGTCCCGCCCGCCGAAGGTGGAAGTGACTCATCGCTCTTTGCGTGGGGTCGCTGTCTCCGCGTGGTCGCGGAGCGCTGACTCTCGCGCCGTCGCGCTGCGAGACACCCCACGCAAAGAGCGCTTCGTCTAGAGATAGGAAATCCAAACCTGCAAACGGCTCCGACATATGTCGGAGCCGTTTAGGGTCACGATGCGTGGCGAGGGAAGCAAAGTTTTCTTATACCCCTCATTCGCCCGAATAAGGGGTATAAGGCGGGGGATAAACCGACAATTTAAGAAAAAAAAGGAAATAGAGTATCATAGTGGCATGGTCGCCCGCATTGAGGTCGCGTATAAAATTCCCGACACCCGGGCCAAGGTGAAATTGCGCCGTTTGGAAGAACTCGGCTTTAAGGGAAAGATTAAGTCCGCGGCGCTTACGGATGCGTATGTCGTTGATGCGAACCTTACGCAAAGAGATTTGCGGAAAGCGGCGCAGGCGTTCCAAAATCCGCTCGTGGAGAAAGCGGCCATAAATCAGCCGCAATCGCCCGCGCGGTTTTCCTGGGCGATAGAAACAGGATATCTTCCCGGCGTGACGGACAATGTGGGCGCGACCGCGAAAGAAACCATTGAAGACGTATTGGGCAAAAAATTCAAGAATGGGCAGGGAGTTTACCGCTCGCAAGTCCTATTTCTCACGGGGAAACTTTCCGAAGACGATGCGAAGCGCATCGCGCTCACGCTCTATAATCCGCTTATAGAGCGGGCGGAGATAAAAAGCTTTAAAAAATTCATGCGGGACGGCGGTATGGGAGCGCGCGTGCCAAAGGTTTCACTTCCCGCCTACGCCCGTGGCTTCGGCGAGGCAAGGCGTGAAAACATATCAGCCGATCTTGTTGACCTTGAAGTGAGCGATGATGAGCTCGCGCGCATCGGGAAGGAGGGAGTATTGAATCGCGACGGTGTCAGAGGAGGACCTCTAGCCCTTGACCTTCAGGCCATGCGCGCGATACGGGATTATTTCCGCGCGAAACGCCGAAAGCCGACGGATATTGAAATTGAATCTCTCGCGCAAACGTGGTCCGAGCATTGCAAGCACACAATTTTCGCGAATCCGATAGACGATATAAAAGAAGGCATCTATCGCACTTATATCAAAGCGGCGACGAATGTAATTCGCACCCTTCGACGGGCTCAGGGTAAAAAGGATTTTTGCGTTTCCGTGTTCACCGATAATTCCGGCGCGATTGCGTTTGATAAAGAATATCTGGTGACCCACAAAGTGGAGACGCACAACAGCCCCTCGGCGCTTGACCCGTTCGGCGGGGCGATCACGGGAATCGTCGGCGTGAACCGCGATACGATCGGATTCGGGCTCGGCGCAAAACCGGTCGCGAACCTCTACGGATTCTGTCTTGCGGACCCGAAAGACGAGACGGTACTCTATCGGGATTCCGCGAGGAAGAATAAAATGCTCTCCGCGCGGCGCATTATGGACGGCGTGATTCAGGGTATCAACACGGGAGGCAATTGTTCCGGCATCCCCACTCCGCAGGGATTTTTGTTTTTTGATAAGCGCTATCGCGGAAAGCCATTGGTCTTTGCCGGCACGGTGGGGCTCATTCCGCGCAAGGTGGGGGGCAAGCCGTCGTACGTCAAGCAGGCGCGTGCGGGCGATTATATCGTGATGGCGGGAGGGCGCGTCGGGCAAGACGGCATCCACGGAGCAACCTTTTCTTCGGAGGTGATGGATTCCGGGAGTCCCGCGACCGCGGTGCAGATCGGCGACCCCATCACGCAGAAAAAAATGAGTGATGCCCTCATCAAAGAAGTAAGGGACAGGGGATGGTACCACAGCATCACCGACAACGGCGCGGGCGGCCTCTCCTGTTCGGTGGCGGAAATGGCGAAAGAGTCGGGAGGATGCCTCGTGCATCTGGAAAAAGTGCCGCTCAAGTATCCGGGGCTTCAGCCGTGGCAGACCTGGATCTCCGAATCGCAGGAGCGGATGACGCTCGCGGTGCCGAAAGCGAAATGGAAAAAACTTAGCGCGCTTCTTGCAAAACGCGGCGTGGAAGCAACCGTTATCGGCGAGTTTACCGCCTCGGGAAATGCAATTGTGAAATACCGCGGGAAAACAATTATGGATATCGGGCTTGAATTTTTGCATAACGGCCTTCCCCGCCGGCAACTTACTACGCGGTGTCCCGCTCCGACGTTGCTCGCCCGAATGAATAACGAATATAATCGAATCTTACCCGAATATTCGTCTGACATTCGTTCCGATTCGTTTTCCATTCGGGCGATATTAAGAATGCTTGCGCGCGTGAATATCGCAAGCTATGAATTCCTATCTTGCCAATATGACCACGAAGTGCAGGCAGGCTCCGTCTTGAAGCCTCTGCAAGGGAGGGGACGGGTGAATGCGGACGCGAGCGTCCTGCGGCCCGTGCTCAATTCGCAAAAGGGAATTATCCTTTCTTTGGGCATCGCGCCGTCCTATTCGGAGATTGATGCGTATCATATGGCCGCTTCCGCGATTGACACGGCGGTCCGCTCTGCGGTCGCGGCGGGCGCGGATATTGATTATCTGGCGCTCTTGGATAATTTCTGCTGGTGCAGTTCAAACGAGCCGGAGCGCTTGTTCCAGCTGAAGCGCGCCGCGGAGGCCTGCTACGATTATGCGGTTGCCTACGGAACCCCCTTTATTTCCGGCAAGGACAGCATGTTCAATGATTTTAAGGGATATGACGCGAACGGAGACGCGATAAAAATTTCCGTGCCGCCGACACTCTTAATCTCCTCGATCGGCGTCGTGCCCGACGTGCGCAAAACCGTATCGCTTGACCTGAAGCGCGCAGGGGATTTGCTCTACGTGCTTGGCGAGACGCATGACGAGCTTGGCGGAAGCGAATATGCCGCGGCATGCGCGGAGGAGAATAACAATAACAATGACAATGACGGGGTTTTTGTCGGCGGAGAGGTGCCGCAAGTGAACGCGGTAAAAAACAAAAAAATGTACCGGGCATTCCACGTGGCAACACGAAAAGGGCTTGTCGCATCCGCCGTGAGCGTCGGAAAAGGAGGGCTTGCGGTTGCACTGCTTCGGACAGCAATGGCGGGCAAGCTCGGCTTGGATATCTCGCTTAAAAACCTGCCGGGAGATTTTTCCGGCGATACTTCAGCGCTTTTTTCGGAAAGCCAGGGGAGAATCGTGGCGAGCATCGCGCCCGCGCGCCGGAAAGAATTTGAGCGGGTGATGAAGGGAAATGCAATCGCCCGCCTCGGTGCGGTGACGAGCAAGGAAACGGTTCTGGTCCGCGGTATGAAAAAACGCCTCACGCTACCCTTGAAGGATGCGCTTACCGCGTATCGGTCAACATTCAAAAATTTCTAGGTATTTACCTGTCGCATGTCGCTTGTCACATTTCACCAACCCTATGACTAGAACCCATCTCAAAAATATCTCTGTCCGCGATATCGGCCAATCGAGAGCGGAAGCCCGAAGCAAGTCAGAAGGCGTACCAAAAGGTACGCCGAGGATGAAG
>Ga0209541_10013509_pt1 | contig 12464 bp, 11 predicted proteins | sample RifCSPlowO2_01_FD_184027 | JGI IMG/M metagenome (GOLD analysis project Ga0209541, IMG submission 184027) | Groundwater microbial communities from Rifle, Colorado - Rifle CSP2_plank lowO2_0.1 (SPAdes) (version 2) | ecosystem: Environmental > Aquatic > Deep subsurface > Groundwater | place...
AAACAACAAAATTCATTCATAAAGACTTACTCTAATTATAACCATTTGCCCAACATCCAGTTCAGAAGTTCTGTACATACTGAAGGTTCTGCCAGGGTATTTTTCTTCAAGCTCTCTTTCTATATCCCTTTCAAGAATGCTTTGCTGGCCAACAACATCTAAATTTTGCCAAAGTCTTGCATCGTATCCTAAAGAGAAAGCAGCATTTGTACCGATGCCATTAGGTATAGTTATTCTTTGGCCACGAAGATCAGCAGCGCCTATAGCATCATCTATTCTTTGCAGTCTTCTACCTCGAATCTTATCAGAGTGCAGTACATGTGTACTTCCTCCTTCATTTTCCCATGCGTCAAGTCCATGCGAATTTACCATTAGTTGTGTAATATTTAACTGGTATAAAAATGTCGCGGTTTTCTACCAGTGTATTCACTGGCCATTGGCCAACTCAGCGTGAGATTTAAAAACACGTAAAATAGATTATAATGTTATGAGATGCTTATATTGTTATAAAATATTGAAGGACCATAAGGACACTTATTGCTCTAAACTCTGCAAAAACCTGTTTGAAGAGAAAAATGCTTGAACAATCATTTATTTTTCTTCCCAATATGGGAAAAAAGAGCGAAATTAAATTATGGATGCATGGAATTAAATCATGGAATGATTTTGTCAACAAGAAAGAGATATCTGGAATTGGAAGCAAAGCAAAATATTTTTATGACAGGTTCTTAATTAAGGCAAAAGACGAATTGGATAATGACAATCATCAGTTTTTTGCAAGATACCTCCCTTCAAAAGAAGCTTGGAGGGCGTATCCTCATTTTAAGGACAGCATATGTTATCTTGATATTGAAACATCAGGCTATTATGGAGATATAACTGTAATTGGAATATACGACGGTTTTGAAACAAAAATCATGGTAAAGGGATTCAACTTATTCAAACCTCTGCTGATTGACGAATTAAGAAAATATAAAATAATTGTAACATTTAATGGAAGCTCATTTGACATGCCTGTTATCAAAAGATGCTTTGGCGATATCTTTTGCGAGCATCTCCATATAGACTTAAGGCATGCCTGCTCGCAAATAGGGCTTACTGGGGGATTAAAAAAAATAGAAAAAGTTTTGGGAATAGAAAGGGAAGAGGAAGTTGAAGGCATAAATGGAGGAGATGCAGTTTATTTATGGCAGATGTGGAAGGCAACTGGAAACAGGAAATACATTGATTTGCTTGTCAAGTATAATGAAGAAGACGTTATTAATTTGAAACCATTGATGGAATATACATATAACCTGCTGAAGACTAGCAAATTTGATGGATGTATGCAATAAGAAGAAGATATATTATATCCACCAAATTACAATAAACCTTTATATACCATTGCAGTACCTCAATATTATGCGTGCATTTGTCATTTATCCAACCTATCGTATAATTGATGGAGAAGCTTATGTTTATTTATTTGGGAGGCTGGAGAACGGAGAAAGCTTCTTGACGATGAACAAGTTCAGACCTTATTTTTACATAAAGAACTCAGACTTAAAAAAAGCAGAACAAGTTTCCCAAGGAAATAATTTATCATTTTTGTCTGAAATTGGCAATTTTAAGAATTTCAATGGAGACGATGTTGTAAAAATAATTGTTTCAATTCCTAAACAAGTTCCGCCTTTAAGACAGGTGCTTGAGGAAAATGGGATAGAATGCTACGAAGCAGATATAAGGTTTCCATATCGGTTTATGCTCGACAATAATATAAAAACAGCAACTGATATAGAAGGAGAGCACAAAAAAGGGGCGTATGTTTCAAGAATATACGAAGAGCCTAAATTTAAAGGATGCGAAGATTTCAGTCCTCCATTAAGCATCATGTCATTTGACATTGAAACGGATGAAAAATTCAACATTTTTTCAATTGCATATTATTTTGTAAAGAGCAATGAGAAGCATAAAAAAGCATTTATAGTAAAAGACAGTCAAGTCAATGGCGCAGAAAATTTCAAGAAAGAAAGAGATGTTATAATTGCTTTCTTGGAAGATATAAAAAAATATGATCCCGACATAATTATGGGATGGAATGTCATTGACTTCGACTTACTGAATATAAGGGAGAGATGCAAGAGACACGGTATTCCTTTTGTTCTTGGACGTGCTGATTGGGAGTCAAAACTGACAATACAGTCTGATTTTTTTAGAAGCTCGTCTGCTGACATCGCGGGGAGGCAGGTTTTAGACGGAATAGACGTCTTAAGAGGTTCATTCATCAAGCTTGAAGATTACAAGCTTGAGACTGCTGCAAAAGCATTTTTGGGGAGAAGCAAGCTTCATAATTTTGACGGCGAAGACAAGGTTGAAACAATCAAGAAATTATATCTCGAAAATCCAGAAAGCTTGGTCGAATATAATATTCTGGATGCAGAGCTTGCATATGATATCCTTAACAAGAAGAAATTGTTCGACCTGACTGTGCAGCGTTCTCTGCTCACAGGCATGCCTCTTGAAAGAGTCAATGCATCAATAGCTTCATTGGATTATCTGTACATCAGCGAAACTATTAAAAGAAATATTGTATGTCCGTCGAATATCCGCATCGAAAGCGATAAGAGAATTACGGGTGGATATGTAAAAGATTCCACCCCAGGCATTTACAATTATGTAATAGTGCTTGACTACAAAAGCCTGTACCCAAGCATAATAAGGACATTCAATATTGATCCATATTCATTTGATGACGATGGAGAAATTGAAGCGCCGAATGGCGCAAGATTTAGAAATGAAGCTGGAATACTTCCGATGCTTATCCAGAGATTATGGGAGCAGAGGGACATTGCAAAAAGAGAAAAGAACGATGTCTCAAGCCTCGCAATTAAGATAACAATGAACAGCTTTTTCGGAGTGCTTGCAAATGTAAACTGCAGATTTTACAATCTTAAGGTTGCAAATGCAATAACTTATTTTGGAAGGAAGATAGTTCAGGAAACCGCAAACAATGTTGAAGCCATGGGCTATAAGGTTATATATTCTGATACCGACAGTATATTCGTTGACATTTCTTCGGGTTCTTACGATGAATGCGTAAAAGCTGGAAAAAAGATACAAGACGAAGTAAATGCATATTATAACAAATTTGTCAATGAAACCTATGGCAGAAAATCATTTCTTGAATTAGAATTTGAAAAAGTCTATAAGAAATTCCTTATGCCTAAGATAAGAGGCAGCGAGAAGGGAGCAAAAAAGAGATATGCAGGAATAATCGAAAAAGATGGAGTTGAAAAATTGGACATTGTCGGCCTTGAGTTTGTGAGAAGGGATTGGACTGAACTGGCAAAACAATTCCAAGAAAACCTATTAAACAAGATATTTGCTGGAAAGGAAATAGAGAAATATATCAAGGATACTGTAAGGCAACTAAAAGAGGGTGAATATGACAAAATGCTTATTTACAGAAAATCCATAAGAAAATCACTCAGCGAATACACCAAAACAACTCCGCCGCATGTAAAGGCGGCAAGACAGCTTGATAATTTTAAAGGTGTTATCGTTGAATACGTCATGACAAAAGACGGGCCACAGCCTATCCAAAAGAAAACTTCTGCGCTTGATTATGAACATTATATCGACAAGCAATTGAAACCTATAGCTGAATCAGTTCTTGTATTTTATGATAAGAATTTTGATGATGTGATAAAGGGAAGCTCTCAATCCAGTTTAAGTGATTTTTAGGTAATTATTGATGGAAATATTTATATCTTCCACTATATCTACATCAGTATGCAGTGCGATATGTGCGGAAAGCTGGCTCCATTAGCAGTTGCAGAAATTGAAGGAATAGAATTAAATGTATGTTCTAATTGCAGCGGATTTGGGAAAGTTATACGCAGACTTAGTTCTCATCCTCTAAAAGGACATTCTGAATCTAAAAGAAATATGGAAATGAAAAAAGCATCAGACGATGAAGAAATCAAAGAGATGATTGTGGACGATTATGCAGAAACGATTAAGAGAAAAAGGGAGTCCATGAATTTAACACAAGAGCAGTTTGCAAAAAAAATAAATGTGAGGGAATCATTATTGCAGAATATAGAATGCGGCAAGTTCGTTCCACAAATAGATCTTGCAAAAAGGCTTGAAAAAGAGCTGAACCTCAAGCTTGTTGAAGAGTATAAAGAAGCGCCTATAATTCAGGAAAGAAAGAGTTCTGGGCCGTTGACAATAGGTGACATCATAAAGAAGAAATTCGAATTGTCAAAGTGAATAATCATAATTTAGATTAATCTTTTTCTAGATGTCTTAATTAGAATCATTAAATTACAACCAATGATGCAACTGCAATTATAATACATACACAGATTATCTCAAACCATGCTCTTTTCTTTCAAAATGCATACCTAAAATCCCCATAGCGCTCGCAAAAAGAGCAAATATAGACAATTTTGCAGGTATGCGGAAATCAGAATCCCTCACTTGGTCTATGTTAAGCTTTAATTGTATAATTTCCTCTCCAACTTCATCAGTTGCCAGAGCCATAGACCCTGTAAGCGAAGGCAATGCATTGACAACTATCAATCCAAATAATAAAACCAAAAAAACACTGAATGTTATTCTGGTAAGGATCCTATGTGACTCGTTGTCTATTGCCATTTATCATTTAAAGCAATGTATATTTTTAAAGTTATTGCTCGAATATAGGTAAAATTAATATAAAAATTTGAATATGCTAACTTATTGCGCAAACTCTATCAATCTACTGTTCTACTGCTTCCTTATTTGAAAAGATTACATCATCTATCCTTAAAAGCATTATGGCAACTTCAGTGGCAGAGCTTATTGCCTGAATTTTTGTCTGCAATGGTTCAATGACATTTTCCTCCCATGCATCCATTACTTTTCCAGTATAAACATTAATTCCTGCTGAAAGCATTCCAGAATCATTTGATGCTCTTAAGGAAGTCAATACATCAATAGTGTCAAGTCCAGCATTTTCTGCAAGCGTCTGAGGAATTATTTCCATCGATTTTGCAAATGCCTGGACGGCCAATTGCTCTTTTCCTGACAATGTTCCAGCAAAAAGGTATAATCTTCTTGATAATGCAATTTCTGCAGAACCTGCTCCTGCAATTGCACTTCCGCTTTTTATTACCGTACTTACATCTCCTATTGCATCTTCCAATGCTCTTACTACTTCTGCAGTGACATGCTCTGTTCCTCCCCTCACTAAAATAGATACCGCCTTAGGATTTGAGCACTGCTCGACAAAAGTCATCCATTCGTCTCCAATTTTATCCTCTCTTACAATACCTGCAGTTCCCAAATCTTCATATGCTAAATCATCTAAATTATTGCATATCTTCCCTTTTGTTGCCAACGCAAGAGCCTGCATATCTGATTTTTTAATTCTTCTAACTGCATATATATTTCTCTTTGCCAAGAAATGCTGCACTGTTTCGTCTATGCCTTTCTGGCAGAAAACAACATTAACTCCTAATGAGGAAACTTTTTCAACCATCTGCCTTAGAAGACGCTCTTCCTGATCAAGAAATGCCTTCATCTGTTCAGGAGAGCTTATCTGTATTTTCGCATCGATTTCTGTTGTATTTATTTCCAATGGAATATCCAATAATGCTATCTTAGCATCCGCAACTGATTTAGGCATTTCGCTATGGACTTTTTCTTTGTCTATAACAATCCCATGAATTAATCTTGTATCTCCTACTCTACCTCCATTCCTCTTTTCAATTTTTATGTTTTCAATATTTACCTTGTTATCTCTCTTATTGTTATCTGCTTTATCTGAATCATTTAATTTACTAGACTCGTTTAATCTATTATTATAATTTAATCCGTTATTATAATCTGCTAAATTATTATTACTATAATTACCATTATTATAATCCTCTATGTTGTAATCTATTTTATTGCTTTCAGAAATCTGACTTACTGCGCTTACGACTATGTCTGAAAGATGCTCCTTGTCATTTTCCGCGCATTTGCCTGTCATTGCTGTTGATGCGATGTGCTTTAAGATCATGCAGTCGTCGCCTGTAACTTTATTTGACAATCCTTTTAATATCTGATACGATTTTTCTGCTGCAAGCCTATATCCTTTGATTATGACTGTTGGATGGATATTCTGGTCCAGAAGTATTTCCGCCTGCTTGAGAAGTTCGCCTGCCAAGACAACTGCAGTTGTTGTTCCATCTCCGACTTCCTGCTCCTGCGTTTTTGCAATTTCAACAAGCATCTTAGCAGCAGGGTGTTCGATATGCATCTCCTTGAGTATTGTTGCCCCGTCATTTGTTACAGTAACATTCCCAAGAGAATCAACAAGCATCTTGTCCATCCCTTTTGGTCCTAAAGTAGTTCTTACAGTGCCTGCAAGCAATTGAGCGGCAAGTATATTATTCCTCTGCGCATCCCTCCCTATTCTTCTTTTTGTATTTTCTGATGTGACTTCTTCCATAAATTTATGGAAAATAAAAGAGTTATTTAAAGGTTTGGTATGTAATTATCGAGAATTTTGAAATTACTAACTTATTATATACCCTATTATATACCCTATTTGGAAAATATACCATATTTGGAAATATTTATATTTAAGATATATTTCTTTAACTTTGTTATGATAAGAGTCAAGGAACCTAATCGAGTTACAGAGTATGAACATGGCATAAGCCAATATGAGTTTGAAAGGTTAATATCAGCAGGAATAGATGCTCAAGTACATACGGCTATGCGAAATGATGGTCGATGGAATGTTATTTCTCCAACTAATTTAGAGTTTCGCCTTAATAAATTGTGGAAAAGAAGAACTCTTAATAGACACTTTGAAAAATTCAAGAAACTTAAAGTTAGATATGCTTCTCGTTCAGATGGTGATTCTTTTAATGGAAAATTTATAGATTTACTGATGAGGGAGCTTTACCTATTACAAGAATCGAGGGATGATGTTGAATTAGAAAATGTGAAATATATGTGGTTCAAAGGTTCAAAAATACATGGTCTTGGAATGAATATGCGTATTGGTGAAATAAACTACGATATTAAGATGGATATAATCAAATCAGGAATTTTTGGCGAGAATGATTGTGTTGTATATAGTACAATTAAAGTAAGTGGTTTAATGGACAATCCCACGCAGAGAGGAAGCGAAATGTTCAGGGATTTAAGTTACAATGTTCTTCATTCAAATTATCCAACTCTCGTTGTAGAAGAAAATTTCTCAACTTCATATTCAGATATTATATCGCATATCGTAAGGAAGTTTTCATACATTAATGATGCGCTTAAAATAGGAAGACATATGGAAGATGATTTAGAAGCATTGACAGGAAGAGCAGAAGCTATTGTTAAAGGAGAATTTGATGAGTTTACAGGTGATGATTTGCAGAGCTTAGGATATGTTGAAGGAGTAGTTTATGATAAATATGAATTGTCATCAAGGACAACTCCAAATGATGCAGTGACCTTTAAATATGCAGGAGCGCCTGCATATTATCGGAGAGTTAATGGCGTAAATATGGAATTTAAATTTCACACAAGTATTGCCATAAATTATACTCCTTATGGAGTTAGAATCTCACAATCTTTTGATTCTTCTGCAAAACCTTCAATTAGAATAACCTTTGACGATGACAAAGATACGCTGAAGGCTAAAGAGGATATTTTAGAAATTTTAGAACAGTATAATTTGTTATCTTCAGTTGGTTCAAATGCGCCATCATTAGCGGGTTCAGGTACTTTTGTATGTAATGAAAAAAATATGCCAATGAGAGATAAATATGCAATAACAAAAGCAGCAGCATTAAGTATTGACAGATATCTCTCAAAACTTGAAAGTGCTTCTGTAGTCGAACCTCAGCCAGTAGCTTATGAACTTCAGCCAACAGATGAAGAAATAGAACATGCAATTGATTCTCTCTCTACTTAATATTCTTAATGGACGTTTATCTTAATGAACATTCATATTCATTTATATTTTAATCCTATTTTAATCCTATTCTCTTCTGTGTTTCTGATTCTTGCAAATAATTCTCGGATGTTACTACACTCTCACGGGCTTCAAGCTCAAGCTTTTTTCTTGCATCGCCTGCTATTTTTCCGCCTTTTTTAGCAGCGCTCTTATTCTCAGAAAATCCTAATGCATTTCTGCTTTGCGCTATCTTTGTGGTAGAAGCTTCTCCTAACATAGTAAATATAAGTTCTAGGTCCGTCATATGATCCCGTAAATTCTCTTTTTTAAGAGCTTTAAATTGTTTGTACTCATCAACAGTTTTGCCAAAAGTTGCTTTACTGATTTCATTCGTAAGAATGGCAAAATCTTTTCCTTCTTTTACACTGCGCTTTTCCCATTCATCAGTTAGTTCTTGTCTTACAGCAATCCCTCTAATTCTTTTTTCAATCCAATCTTCAGAATAGCCTTTTTGTTGATACAGCTCTTTCATGCGCTTTTGAGCAAGCTCAGGGTTTTCTATTTCTTGTACTCTTTCATAGCCAACTTGAGCTAGCCATAATTTTAGTGGTTCTGCCTTCTTTGATGGCACAGACTGGATTATCCTGAAAATAGTTTTCGTATTAGCACAGTCTGTTTCATAAAATTTACCATCTGCTGCATGTAATTTCAGTCGGTGACAATTTGTCACCGCCTCACTTCCTTCTTCCCGAAGCCGTTGGCTGAGCTTATTCCAGTACTTTCTGGAAGTTTGAAAGTTATTTTGCTCAGTTAAAAATGCAATAATATCAATAACGGAATAGTACCATTCATCATTCAACCAAGTCCTTCGTAACCCTTTTCCCTGAAAAACTATTAAAGATGATTCTTTATCCATTAAATATTTTCAAATGACTACCCTTTAAATATTTTATTCAGACTTGTCCAGTGTGTAGTATCTGGAAATTATTTCGCCAACCATTTTTATATCAGGATGTTTCTCCTGATATGGTTAAGTTAAACAAAAAGAGGATAAAATGGTTGGTGGATCAAGTGACGAAATACGGCAAAAAACCAAATGAAGTAGCACCAATCTACAACATAAGTGAGCGAAGAGTGCAGCAGCTGGTGAAGCAATTTAGCGAAACGAAAAAATAATCAGATACTACACAGAGTCTTTTTTAGCACAATATTTATAAACAAAACTCAACTACTTGTAGATAGTAATTGTTTTGGGGGAATAATATGGCTAACAAAATAAAAGAAGCATTTGCTATGGTTAAGAAAGATACTACTGTGCTACATACAATGGTAAACCAATTGGCTAATTCATTGCGGGAAGTCATGGAGAGGCAGAAAAAACTTGAACAGGAATTGGATAAATCAAACTGCTGCAAATGCATGGATGCAAAATCTAAAAGCTCTAAATCAGCTAAAAGTAATTCTAAGAGAAGGAAATAAAAGAGAAGAAATAACTCTAAGAGAAGAAAATAAACATAAGAAACGTAAGAATAGATACAGATATTGAATCCCAATATTAGTTGAAGCAATTCCTAAAAAGGAAATAAACTCCTAAGAAGAAAATAACCCTAAGGGGAATGAAGAATAAAAGAAATAATAACAGGAATAACAACTATAAAAAATAATAACTATAAGAAAAAATACACAAACTTTTTAAGATATATCTTTTTCTATGATTTTTATGGAAAAGCACATATTAATGATAGCTAAAAAGCACGCTGGAAAAAGCTCTGCATCTGCAGGTGTTTCAAGGTTAAGCAATGGAGCAATTGAACACGTTATTACAAGAGTTCCAAATATAATAATACCCTTGATATTAAAATATGGAGATACAATCACAGAATCAGTTTCAAGTGTAGAAATTCCTTTAGAATATAAACATGGCGGATATACCTTTCCAGAAGATCGTGTAGAACACATCATGAATGTTGTCAGCTCTGGAATAAATATTTGCAATGACGATTTATTGCGCATAGACGAACTTCAGATATTTTCTCCCGAAGATTATCAGAAGATAGCAGAAGAGCTAAAACAAAGATATGGTCCTGAAATAATGTGGATGGCTGCAAGTGCGTATGCAGATGAACATTACACTGGCAAGCCATGCATTTTAGATGGAGTTAGATATCATGGAGCATTGGAATCTGCAAGAATAGAAGGGCATTTTTTAGTTTATCTTCATGTCGATGAAAGCGAATTAATAATGAGAATAGTAAGCAATAACCTGCCTATCGACACAGTGGAAGGAGCAGAAGGATTGTTAGCGGAAGAAGAAAGATTGTACGAGACAGAAAAGTGCATAAATCTTGCGCATTTACAAGTGGAAGGCATGGATGAAAATAGAAGGAAAACTGTTGATGAAATTGCTTCTGAAATTTTAGAAGGATATTCTCATTTTATTGAATAAGATTATTTATAAACATCTATTCGAAACATATTTAAACTGATGTTCTTTCATCTTTTCATGGAAAAAGGCAGTTATCGCGCGGAAAATATACAAGTTCTTGAAGGATTGGAAGCCGTCAGAAAAAGGCCTGGAATGTACATAGGAACTACAGGCCTGAAAGGCCTTCACCATTTAGTATATGAAGTAGTAGACAATTCTGTCGATGAAGCTCTTGCAGGATATTGCGACCAGATAAAAGTAATAATACATAACGACAAATCTCTTACTGTAGTGGATAATGGAAGAGGAATCCCTGTAGATATTCATCCTAAATTAAATGTTCCTGCAGTTGAAGTTGTAATGACAAAATTGCACGCTGGTGGAAAATTTGACAAAGACACTTACAAGGTTTCAGGCGGACTGCATGGTGTCGGAGTAAGCGTTGTAAATGCCCTGTCATCCAAATTAATTGTTGAAATTAAAAGAGATGGAAAAGTTTACTATCAAGAATATGAACATGGTGTTCCAAAAACTCAATTGCTGACAAAAGGCGATACGGACGAAACAGGCACAACAGTAAGATTTTACCCAAACATGGAAATACTTGAAACTTCTGATTTTCATTTTGAAACATTAGCTGCAAGAATGAGAGAGCTTGCATTCTTAAACAAGGGTTTGTCCATATCAATTCTTGACGAAAGAACTGACAAAAGGTATGATTTTTATTATGAAGGGGGAATAGTCTCATTTGTCGAGCATTTGAACAAAAACAAGAATCCACTGGACGGAATAATCTACCTGCATAAATCAAAAGATAATGTTGATGTTGAGATAGCCTTGCAGTACCAGGATGGCTACAATGAAACAATATTTTCATTTGTAAATAATGTAAACACAGTAGACGGCGGGACGCATCTGACAGGATTTAAAACTGCATTGACAAGAGTAGCAAATAAATATGCGCAGATGCACAAGTATGAAGAAAAAATAATAAGCGAGGACACAAGGGAAGGAATCACAGCCGTAATTTCAGTTAAAGTTCCTGAACCACAGTTTGAAGGGCAGACAAAAGCAAAGCTTGGCAATTCTGATGTGAAAGGGATTGTCGATTCTGTAACTACTGAAAAGCTTGGCGAATTTTTTGAAGAAAATCCAAAAGAAGCAAAGCTTATTCTTGAAAAAATCGCTTCTGCCGCCAGAGCAAGAGAAGCTGCAAAAAAAGCAAAAGATCTTGTCAGAAGAAAATCCGCTCTTGAATTTACTTCGCTGCCAGGTAAGTTAGCAGACTGCAGCGAAAAAGATCCAGCAAAATGCGAGCTATTTTTAGTAGAGGGAGATTCAGCAGGAGGAAGCGCAAAACAGGCAAGGAACAGGAATTTCCAGGCTATTCTTCCATTAAAAGGAAAAATATTGAATGTAGAAAAAGCAAGGCTGGCAAAAATATTGTCAAATGAGGAAATAACAACAATGATTACAGCATTGGGATGCAATGTAGGGGAAGAATTTGACATTTCAAGATTAAGATACAATAGACTTATAATCATGACTGATGCAGATGTCGACGGCCAGCATATCGCATGCCTCTTATTGACATTTTTCTTCAGGTTCATGAAGCCTTTGATTGAACATGGTCATTTATTCATAGCAAAGCCTCCTTTATATAAATTAAAGCATGGAAAGAGAGAATTTTATGTTTACAATGATGAAGAGCTGCAGAAAGTATTGAAGGAATTTGAAGACAAAAAATCAGTAAATCTTCAGAGATACAAAGGTTTAGGAGAGATGAATCCAGATCAGTTATGGGAAACTACTTTAAATCCAGAGAACAGGTTCCTTAAGCTTATGACAATAGAAGATGCAGTAAAAGCAGACGAGATATTCACAATTCTAATGGGAGATGAGGTTGCCCCAAGAAGGGAATTCATTGAAGAAAATGCAAAGAAGGTAGTTAATCTGGATGTGTAATTGAGAAATACATGGGATTTAAGATAATTTTTTATACGCTAAAAATATCACCACTCAATAGAGTGGTGGTTTACTCGGTAAACCACATATTACTTCGGTGGTATTTTGGCGTGCTCAAAAGGTCGGCTGGGGTGAGCGAAGCGAACATGCCACCAGCATATTGGA
>Ga0209541_10013512_pt1 | contig 12463 bp, 15 predicted proteins | sample RifCSPlowO2_01_FD_184027 | JGI IMG/M metagenome (GOLD analysis project Ga0209541, IMG submission 184027) | Groundwater microbial communities from Rifle, Colorado - Rifle CSP2_plank lowO2_0.1 (SPAdes) (version 2) | ecosystem: Environmental > Aquatic > Deep subsurface > Groundwater | place...
CCATGCAATTGAAACTGGATTAAGTAGTACTCCTGAAATGAATAGAAGAGTTTCAAATTTAGATAGGTACAATTTAGTTTCTTTTTCTGATAATCACTCCTACCATAATTATAGGTTAGGAAGAGAAGCTACAATTTTTGATTTGCAAAAAATTAGCTATAAAGAGATTTTGAATGCAATAAGAACTGGAGAAGGATTGAAAGGGACTATTGAAGTAACTCCCGAATATGGAAAGTATCATATTGATGGTCATAGGAGTTGTAATGTTTTTTTGGAACCTTTTGAAAGTAAGAAGTTAAATGGAATTTGTCCGAAATGTAATAAGCCTTTAACTTTGGGTGTTTTATACAGAGTAGAGGAATTGGCTGATAGAAAGGAAGCTGTAAATATACCTTACTTTAAAGAACTAATTCCCTTAAGTGAATTGATTGCATCTGTTTATGATATTAAATTATTAAACTCAAAGAATGTGTTAGAAATTTATAATAAATTAATACATAACTTTGATAATGAATATAATGTTTTAATGAATGTCATATTTGAAGATTTATGTAAAATTGTTGATAGTAGATTGGCTAATGTTATAATTAAATGTAGGGAAGGAAAATTGAGAATACAAGCTGGATTTGATGGGGTGTATGGAAAGATAATATTAGACAAAGGAGATTTAGTTGTTAAACAGAAAAGCATTGGGGAGTTTTAGATATTCTTTGTTATGAATATTTTTAATTTGTCACAAGTTATAAATATCTATACTTAGTATTGTTATAGCAATCATGAAGTAAAATGGAAATAAAAAATAAAGTGATTATTATTACTGGAGCTTCTGAAGGAATTGGATTTTCTACTGCAAAGCATCTTTCAAAAAAAGGTGCCCACACTATTACTTTATCCTAAGGATTAACTCTCCAACGTTTTCCTCGTAATATTGGATTTATAAAATAGTTTAATCACTAATAAATAAACTATGTAATAAGATAAATAAAATCACAAGCAAACCTATGACCACTGATGAATAGACTAAAACTGAAGGGTCTTTTTTCTTTATAGCCATTATTCCTAAAATAAAAGCAATGATGCTTGCCGGAAAAATAATAGCTGCACTCACATCCCACCAGTGATCATCATAAGAAAGTATTCCTAAGACATTAACTAAAGTAACAGAAATAATTATTACTATCAAGAAAAAGATGTTTAAACCTACTGACCACTTACCTAATTTTGTCTCTGGTTTTATTCTCATACTATATTTAATATAAATTGTATTATAAATCTTGTCATAAATAGTGTAACACAAAATGTAACAAAAAGTGTAACACGCCCCCACGAGATGTTTAACCTTAGGTTAAGGTTCTCCCGCTAAATTTAAAATTTTTATCGACGCTGACTAAAAAGCACTAAAAAAGTTAGGTGTCAAAATTAGATAGAGTTAAACTCTGCAAAAATGGGCAGTTAAGTGCTCCCCTGACCCGATTTATTTGTGCCAAGATAAAATTTTATATAGTTAATTTTATATAGATTGTTATTATTATTATTTTTTAATGAAAAGAGGAATAATAATATTTATTAATATAATTTTTCTATTTGGGGTACTTTTAAGCTCTATTGCAGTTGCTGCTGAAGAATTTAAGTCATGCTCTCAAAATTCTGATTGTAAAGTTGATAGTTGCAATGAAAATTCGTGCATAAATCAATCTTATCAGATTCCTGAATGCGTTAAGCCCAATTTACAAGCAAAAGAATGCCATTGTGTTGAAAATATTTGCACTGTATTAGTGGGCTCTGTTACTCCTCCTGCTATCATTATTCCTCCTGGTATCATTACTCCTGTTCAACCAACTGGTCAACCCACTGTTCAACCAATTCAAATATGTACTGATAGTGATAATGGTAATTTTTATGAAAAAGGTATTATGAAAGGTGCAGCAGATGAATTGGGACATACTGATTTGTGCGGGGATTATAATACTCTTACGGAATATTATTGTGAAAATAATGGAGCAAAAAAAACAGCATTTAATTGTCCAAATGGCTGCAAGGACGGAGCATGCCTAAAAGGCGAACCAATTTCAGAACAAATTACTTGTATTTTTAAAAATTCTGATACTGAGCAAAAGTGTTATCTTTCGGAGGATAATTCTAGGTTTTTTTGCTCAGGAAAAGATAGTTGTGTAATGACTGTTCAAGGATATAAAGACGAAAAAATGATATGGAAAAGCACTTGTGGAAGCTATATTCCAACTATAATTGATGGGCAAAATGAAAATGCTGAATTTGAATGTAAAATTGGAGAGACCACAACTACTCAGATAAAAAATAAAGGATTTAGAAATGTATACTTTCAGTGTTATGACGGGGAAGAAAGCAAGTCAACTGAAAGAGAAGCATGTAAGACAGTAGAATTCTGGAAAAAATTTACAGAAAATTTCTGCCAAAGTCATTGTAAAGATGAAAAATGTGGGGTGAATAGTTTTTCTGTGACAAATGAATGCTATATTGAAGAGTTAATTGAAACTCCTGCAATTTCTAATAATCCAAAAGAAATCCAGCAGACCCAAGGCATGATTTATTATTTTAAAAGTGAAGATTGCTCTCATTGTCAAGAGATGGATATAGAAATAGGAATACTGAAACAAAAAGGATTTTTTAATAGTTTTGGGATAATGGTTTATAACACAAAAGATAAAAATATCCCAGAGAAATTTGAAATTAAAACATTGCCTACTATTATTCTTTATAAAGATAAATGTCTTTTTAAAAAAGAAGGTTTTATGAAAAGTGAAGAAATTGAAAATTGGGCTTATGAATCTAAATGTAGTGAAGAAATTAAAGAAGAGAATGAATCAACAGCAGAACCAATTTTAGTTTGTAAAGATTCTTGTGCTTTAGAAGGAAAGTGCTATCCTTTTGGTTATAGAAAGGGTGGGAAATTTTGTTCTGATAATGGAGGGTTTGTTGAACAATTAAAAGGAGAATCAACCTGCGATAATAGTTTTGAGTGTTCAAGTAATGTTTGTGTTTCTGGAAATTGTATTAGTGAAGGGCTTATACAAAAAGTATTAAATTGGTTTAAAAGAATGTTTAGCGGTTAATTCTTTAATTAATTTTCTCAGGGATTGTGTCTCCTTTTTCTAAAATCATCTTATCGTCGGTGATGAATAGACGCCCCCACAGGGTATTTAACCAATATAATCTGTTTCACTACCTTTATTAATTTTAGTTATAAATGGTTTTTTCATTAACTTTTTTAATTTTTGGTTATCTATAACTTTTCTATTATTATCATTAGACTCAGAATCATCAATTTGATTTAAATCAAGTTTTAAAGAAAGTTTTTCGTTTAAATATGTTAGAATTTCTTTTGCTTCTTTTAATCCTACATGAGCTGGATGGGCATATGTTTCTGCTAATATTGATATTGCCGGAATTTTTCTAGTTTTTGCTAATCCTAGTAATAAGCCACTTACACCCATAATAGGCCCAACAACACCATATAAATTATTATTTAATATGGAGGAGTAATACTTTTTAATTATATTTTTTGTATTACCTGTGTAATAAAGCTTTGGAGATTTAGGGACTTCTTGTTGACCTATGCCCCCTAAAGTAATTATTTCCTTACCATTGTTTCTTTCAAAAGTATCAAGTAATATATTACAAAATTCATAGCAAGAAACTTCATCTAGTGGTTGGACATCACCAGCAATTAACAATAAAGTCTTGTCCTTAAGTGGTTTTTGATAAACTTCGATTTTTGGTAAATCTATTAGATTTTCTTCATTTACAAGAACACAATGTGGAAATGAGTGGGAATATATTTCAATAACTTTTTCAGCCTTTAAGTTTTCAATTATAAAGTCGGTGGCTATCTTTCCAACGTTTCCCATTCCGGGAAGCCCCTCTATCATAATCAAATTTTTTTTATTAATACTTTTTAGCTTATTGACTTGCCATTTCTTTTTTGTATAATCTTCTATATTTACCATATTTATCTAAAGGACTGAATTTTGCTGGTTTTGGAGATTCTGTTTTCTTATTACACAATTTACATGTGTTTTTTAAAGTATAGCACTCGCAATTTGAGCAATATAATATTTCTTGGCTCATTTCTTTTTATCTCTTACTAAATCCCCTGAGCATCCTTCCTCATGGATTAACTTTTCTAGTTTTTCTTTTATATTAATTAATTTATTCTCCGCTATCTTATAATCCTCTGCAGTTATTAAAACTTTATATTTTGGTGCGCTTATATAGTTAACTTTTGTAGTTTCGTCAATTAGACTTCCTAATATTTTTTTTATTTTTATTATCCCATTTGGGGCTGTTGAAGATAATTCAATTGTAGCGGATATATTTACTTCAGGCTTTTTAATTTTTTCCTTTATTGACTCAAGTAAAGTGGATTCATAAATCTTAGGAAGTGCCAGCGTTTTAATTTTTGAATTATCTTCTGACAATTCTGATAGGCCTTTGTTGATTGAACCGAATTCTTTAATTAGTTTGCTGCCTATTTCATTTAGAATTACTGAGTTTTCTTTTTTTAATTTCTTAGCAACAGAGTCAAGCAATTTTTCTGCTTTAATCTCTTGCTTATACTCATATGTTTTGTTAATTGATTCTGATCTACCAACTCTTCTTAATGATAAATCAATATGACCTCTTTCAGTGTTTACTTTTAGAACCTTGCAAACTATTTTTTTTCCTTCCCTAACAAAGTCTCTTATGTTTCTAATTCTACCCGGAGATATCTCCGAAATATGAATCATTCCTTCTATGTTTTGATATTCGTCTAAGTCAACAAAAACAGAATGAAATAATATTTTTTTAACTGTACAAATTACAAGATCATTTGTTTCAGGAAGCCCTTGCTTTTTTTGCATTTACTCTAAGACCTCAAGAATTCTAGCTTTTATTCTACCTTTACCGCCGCTTGTATCAGAGATTACTTTATCACATACAAGGCATTTAACAATTGTACTGTTTTTGCCAAAGATTATCTGTTCATTTTTACATTTTGTACACCTTACTTTGATAAATTTTGATCTTGGTATATAGTCTTTCATTTTACTTTATTTCTATTTTTTTGGTTCTAACTCCTTGTTTTTGAACTATAGTTTTTTTGCAAATTTCGCACATATATTGAAGGTTTGTTTTTTTACTTATTTTTTTACCTGTTCTTTTCCATTTTGAAATTGCTGGTTTTGAACCCCATTTACCTTTATTACCGAAGCCAATTCCTAGCCCTCTTAATCTAGCTCTTTGAATAGACCCTCTTTTTAAGGCACTTCTTTCTCTACCTTTAACTTGTATAATCTTATGAACTGTATGAGTTTTGCACCAATAGCAAAACATTCTTCTTGTTTTATTAAGTTTCATTTTGTTGAATTTCTATTGCTCTATTGTTATTAATTAAGACCTCAGCAATTTTATTAGGTAAATTTGCTACTTCTTCACTGTCAAAAGGACCATATGTGTTTAAGTCTAAGCCTATAAACTTAGGAATGGGGTTTGTTATTCTTAATAGCTTATTTTTTTGTTCACTTTGAGTAGTATTTATATCTTTTGTTTTTTCAATTATTTGTTTTTCGGGGTTAAATAAGCTTACAAGGTTAGTTTCTCTGTTTGTGGTAAGGAAATCTAGTATTTGAGTATAGAGGATATTCTCAGCTTGAATTTGGGTGTCTATTTCTTTGTTTTCTGGGTTAGTTTTAGAGCATAATAAGGCTAAAAGTAGTATTTTTTGCTCTCTTTTTTCAAATAATTCATTTATTATTTTTCTGGTTGTATCTATTTGTTTTTTAGTGTTTTCTAGCTCAATTTTTGAAAAAATAGTAGATTTATCTTTTTGAGAGTCTATTATTATTTTCTTTTCTTGGATATATGATTTAACTTTATCATAGAAATTAGATTCTAATTGCTGAAGTTCTGACCTAGATTTTTCTTTTCTTAGGATTTCATACAATTTTTCATTTGTTATTAAATCTTCTGGCATGGTTTTAATAAAATTACACTGTTTTTAAAGATTAGGTATTTTTAACCTTAAATTTTATTAGTCAATTATTATAATATAAAAATATTTATATAGTAGACTTTTTTAAAATCCATATGTCAAATAGGGGTTTCTGGTTATTTTTCGTTTTGTTATACTTGGCTTTGGCAATTGGATTGACTATGGGCTCTAATGATGAATTATCAACCCAATCTCTTGTACCTTCATGTCCAAATTGTGATATATAACTTCCATTTAAATCAAATTTCTACACCCTACTAATTTCGGCATCAGATACAAGAAGAACTGGAAAATCACATTTGTTTATGGCCATTGTGTCTTTAATAGCGGATTCTACTGGAGCAGATAATAAGAATACTGCCAAGAGAAAAACTACGCCAAAACGTGTTGTGGTAATCATTTCTGTTGCCTAATTCCATGTAGAATAATCCCTAAATATTTAAAACTATCTGCAACTATGACATTGCTCTATGTACAATATTAAATTAAGAATTAAAGATTTTGTAGTTAAGGAAGTTTTGGATTTCAATTCAATTGGAGATGGAGATTATGGTTATTTTATACTAAATAAAATTGGTTTAAATACAATTGATGCTATTAGTTTATTATCTAGATATTTGAAGACTAATAGGAAAAATATTGGTTATGCTGGGTTAAAAGATAAAAATGCCGAAACATATCAATACATTTCTATATTTAAGCCGGATTTAAATAAAATAAGCAAGTTACAACTGGAGAATATGTCTTTAGAGTTTGTCGGTTATGGAAAGGATCCAATCAGTATTGGGTGCTTGGAAGGAAACGACTTTATTATAACTGTTAGAAATTTAGATTGTAAATATAAAAAAATTAAATTCTTTGAGAATTATTTTGATGAACAAAGATTCAGTTCACATAATGTTGAGATAGGCAGAAATATTGTTAAAAGAAATTATCAAATTGTTTCTAATTTATTAAAATTAGATAGTAGTGATGTAAACTCTATAAAAAAACACGACAAGAATATACTTAAATTTTATATTAATGCCTATCAAAGCTATTTGTGGAATCGTGTCGTGGCCGAATTACTAAGAAAAAATAAAGACTATTCTGAAGTTGATTATTCATTAGGAAAATTTGTTTTCTTGAAAAATAAAATTAAGAATTTTAAGGTGCCTTTATTAAATTTTGATACTGAGTTCAATAATAAATTAATAGAAGAAGTTTATAATAATATAATGAAAATTGAAGGAATTTCTAAGGGCTCTTTTTTGATAAGGGAGGTTCCAGAACTAATAAATGAAGGCGTTGAAAGAGATGTATTTGTTGATGTTAAAATTAAGTCTAGTTTTATGGAAGATGAACTAGATAAAGGGAAATTTAAGCAAATTTTAGAATTTAAATTGCCTAAAGGAAGTTATGCTACTCTTTTAGTTAAAAAAATGTTTTCTTTTTAAGTATAATGATATTAGTTAGAATATGTTTATTTCCAAATAGATTTAAGATTTTTTAATCCTTCTTTGTAATATTCTAAAGAAAGATTTAATTCAATACCTTTACTCTTTAACAATTCTAAAAATTCTCCAATATAAATCTCTGCAAATTTAGATGCTCTTTCTATAGATAATACTCTTTTCAAAAGATTCTATTATAAATGCAATGTTACTAGCTGTTTTTATTCCAATAGCCATTTCCACAAAGGCATAAATTTTATAGTTGCTTTATCTCCAAACCATTCTACTTTTTCTTCAACTTCATTACTTTCCGTTAAAACTAGAAGGTCATTACATTTCAATTCTTTTCCGGCCTTAATTAACGCTCTTATTTCTCTATTTTTGGTTTCTAAATTATTTATATTAAAGCATACCTGTATTAATTGCTTAACTTTTGTTCCTTCTTCTATAACAAAATCAACTTCTTCTTGCTGCTGATTTTTCCAGTAATAAAACCTTAATTTTCCATCTACTTCTTGTTTTTTTAATTCTAAAGCAACAGCATTTTCATATAGCTTGCCTAAATCTGGACTTGCCTTGAAAGCTTTAGTGTGAATAAATCCGTTATCTATACAATAAATTTTTTTATTGGAAGTTATTTGTTCTTTTGCTTTATAGGAGAATTTTTTTAAACTAAAGAAAATAAATGCCTCTTCAAGATAGTTAAGATATTTTTCAACTGTATGAACACTTTGTATTTTTGTCATTTTTGAAAGTGCAGTATAAGAATATTCGTTTGCAATATTTGACATAAGATAAAATGCTAAATCTTCTATCCCTTGTGCAAACCTTATTTTATGTCTTTTAACTATATCTTTATAAACAATTGAATTAAAAAGTGTTGATAAGTAATCTCTATAATCCATATTTCTTATTAAAGGTTCTGGGTAGCCTCCATAAATTAAATAATTATAAAGTTTTTCTTTAATTTGATGAGATGTCAATTCTTTTTTATTTACTTCTAAATATTCCTTGAAAGAAAATGGGAAAATATTTATTAAAAAATGCCTGCCTGTTAAATGAGTTGCGAGTTCTTCACTCAATAACTTTGAATTGCTACCTGTAATTATTAGGTTTAGATTTTGTCTTTGTAACCTATTTACAAATAATTCCCATTTAGGAAGATTTTGAATTTCATCAAAAAGAATGTATTTAGGATTGTTGTATATCGTATTCATTGCTTCAACAATTGTATCATAGTCTTTTAGTTCAGTTAGTCTTTCGTCATCAAAATTAATATAACCAAAATTTCCAATTTTCTTTAAAAATTGCAAAGCAAAGAACGATTTTCCGGCCCTTCTTGGACCTACAATTACCTTTATTAGTGGATTTTCTAGTTTCTTTAAATCTGCTTTTCTTTCTATATATGGCTCTTTTAGTTTATTATCTAATTCTTGTTTCTGAGCTATAAGTATGTTTTTAACCATAATTATTATATTACATAAAAGTATTTAAATTTATGCATTATATACTATCTATTTTTCATTTGTTATTAAGAAAATGTTTTCTTTTTGACTACTGCCTAAGTATTAATTCTAACACGTCTTTAAACTAGGAATGCATACAACAGGGGGTTGGTATTATAATATTAAATTTAGTACCATTTTTAGTTAAAAAACCAAAATATTTGTTTTTAACCATACTTATGCCTTTGATAATGTTGTTTTTATTACTTTATTTCCAAATAGATTTAAGATTTTTTAATCCTTCTTTATAATCCTCTAAAGAAAGATTTAATTCAATACCTTTACTCTTTAACAATTCTAAAAATTCTCCAATATAAATATCTGCAAATTTAGCTGCTCCTTCTATAGATAATTCTCTTTTCAAATATAGTTCTATAGCACTTTCTTTTTTATCTTCTTCAATACCTTTTGTTAATATTCTTCTTAAAGCTGTTGATCTGTCTAATTTAAACTCTTTACTTATTTTATCTAAATACAAAAGACTTTCTTTATCCATTCTTGTACTTATAGTTACTAATTTTTCTTCATTCATTTTTATCACCACCAATTTTGTTAAGTGCTTCAAATATTATTTCATATTTATAACGACCTTCGCTTGCAAGTATTTTTATCATATTATCTGCAGTTATTTTGTCAATAATCCCTTTTTCAAAAGATTCTATTATAAATGCAATGCTGCTAGCTGTTTTTATTCCAATAGACTTACATGCATTTATTGCAAGTCTATCATCAGTGGCTAGTATATCTCCTTTGTTTTCTAAAAATAACGCCATTGATTCTGATTCACCGGCACCTAAATTAAATGATTTACTAATTTCTTCTACCATATTTTATTGCTCACCTCCAAGCAACCATTTCCATAAGGGCATAAATTTAATTTTTGCGCCATCTATAACATCTTCTCCTTCTTTATCCCTACTTATTATAATTAAATCTTTACATTTCAATTCTTTACTAGCTTTTAATATTGCCTTTATTTCTCTTTCTTTTGTCTCCTGCTCGGAGAGATCTTGACATACTTGAATTAGAGTTTTTATCTTTGTTCCTTCTTTAACTACAAAATCTACTTCATTTTGCTGGTAATCTTTCCAGTAATAAATCTCTAGATTGGAATTAACAGACTTTCTTCTTAAAAGTTCTATACAAGTAATATTTTCAAGAAGCTTTCCGCTATCTTTTGATAATTTAAAACTTAAAAAATTACAAATGCCATGGTCTATTACATATGCTTTTTTTGGTGAAATTACTTGTTGTTTTAATTTTGGGGAAAATCTATCAATAACAATTATAACAAATGATTCTTTTAAGTAATCTACATAGTTTTTAACAGTATGCACATCTTTTACATTAAAAATGCTCGATAGTTTAGAATAGGTAAATTCACTTGAAAAATTTGATGTTAAATATTTTGAAAGTTCTTTAAAAGTCTTCTTATTTTTAATATTATATCTATCTAAGCAATCCTTATTTATTATGTCTTGATATATGATTTCTACAATTTTAGACCCGAAGTTTCTAAATTCTGGAAAGCCACTTTCTTTGAGATAATTATTTAATTGTCTTTGCACTTTTGCTATATCTTCTACTAAATAAATATTTGGCTTGAAGTTTAAAATTTCTTTGAATGAAAGTGGATATAATGTAAAATCTATATATCTTCCTGTCAAATGCGTTGCTAATTCTCCTGAGAGAAGATTTGAATTGCTTCCAGTAATAACTACTTTTTTAGTCCTTCTTAGCCTATTTACAAATAATTCCCACCCTATAACATTTCGAGGTTCATCAAGTATAATTAGTCTAATCTCCCCGTATAGCTCATAAAACGCCTGTAAAATTTTATCTAAATCTTCTGTTTTTAAACTCATTAATCTTTCATCATCAAAATTAATATACCCGAAATTTTCTTTTAATTCTTTAGCTAAGAGTACAGAAAAAACAGATTTCCCAGACCTCCTAACTCCAAGAATAGCCAGTATATTTGGATGTGATAGGAAAGGCTTCACATAATCCAAATTATCTCTCTTTATAATAGGAAATTCTTTAAAAGTTTTCTCAAACTCTTCTCTTTGACTGGTTATTATTCTCTTTAAAATTTCTATTTCCATAAATATCTGACTGCAACCATCCTTATAAATCTTGTGGTTATAACTACAAGCTTTTGATTAAAGTCTGTTGTTACATATTTTCTCTTTTTAGAGCCTATTGCTATTCTGTTCATAAAAAACATGTAAATCTGTTTACGATGCTAAAACGAGCAAACCTCGGGAGATTATGAACCTTATGTGACATGCCTCCACGAAGATTTTACCTACACAGATTTTATTGTAAGGCAAGAAATTCAATTGGACTAAGTGGAAGTGGTAATTATGAGTACTTCTTAATAAAAAATTGGAGCAAATACTAGATATTCTATCTCTAAATAGATTTAAGATTTTTTAATCCTTCTTTATAATCCTCTAAAGAAAGATTTAATTCAATACCTTTACTCTTTAACAATTCTAAAAATTCTCCAATATAAATACCTGCAAATTTAGCTATTCTTTTTACACTAATTAATTGGCAGTTCTATCTTGCTTAGGTCATATAAACCAAAGAGCTTTGCTTAAGGCTTATTTTTCTTCTAAAAACCATTTCCAAAGCGGAATAAATTTTATTTTTATACCATCAATTTTTTCCTCTTTTTCTAAATCCTTATTTATTATCAGTCCCTCTTTAAATTTGAATTCTCTAGCGCATGAAATTAGACTTTTTAGTTCTCTATTCTTAGTTTTTTCTTCACTAACATCATATGACACCTGAATAATCTTTTTAATCTTTAATCCTTCCCTTATAATAAAATCTACTTCTTCTTGTTTTATATTTTTCCAATAATTTATTTCTTGATTTTCTTTGATTCTTATTTTAAGCTCCAGATATACAGCATTTTCATATAATTTTCCATAATCTTTCTTTCCACTAATTGCATTTATTAATCCTGTATCACCCACATAGCACTTTCTTGGATATTGGGCCCTATCTTTTATATTATATGAAAAAATAGGAATAAAAAATAATAGGTAACTCAATTGAGAATATTTCTCTAGATTTAATATACTCTGTTTTGAAATTTTAAAGCCTAAAGTTTTCATAAAATTAAGGCATTTTGATGCTGAAAAATGAGTTGATTCAATTACATATCTTGAAAATGTTTCTACAATATTTATTTCTTCTTTTGATACTTCAGCAATATCTAGGCCTATTATGTCCTTAAAATAAGAATTTAAGATTCTTATTTTGTCTACTTCATTATCAGTCAAGACTATCTCAGGAAATCCACCGTAAATAAGATAATTTAATAGTTGTTTTTCAATTTTTCCAATTCCCGCAGTTGTTTTTTCTAATTTTAAATCTTTGAAGTCCAAAAATTCTTTGAAACTCATGGGATAAAATTCATAAGCAAGAATTCTACCTCTTAGTGGTTTATTTGGGATAATCAGGCTTTTCCTTGAAGAACTTACAATTAAATTTAATTTTCC
>Ga0209541_10013513_pt1 | contig 12462 bp, 13 predicted proteins | sample RifCSPlowO2_01_FD_184027 | JGI IMG/M metagenome (GOLD analysis project Ga0209541, IMG submission 184027) | Groundwater microbial communities from Rifle, Colorado - Rifle CSP2_plank lowO2_0.1 (SPAdes) (version 2) | ecosystem: Environmental > Aquatic > Deep subsurface > Groundwater | place...
GCAAGATTGATATACTTTTTCTCTTTTTTCTTATTCATGGTGGACACCTCGAATGTCCACCCCCTAGCACAGCCTAACGGCTGGCTAGGTTTTAAATTTAACTAGGATTTCTACTGAGCTGTTTAAGGCTGCAAAATTGTATGACATATAGAAGTTCTTGTTATATTCCCGAGCCTACGAAGTGGGCGAGACGAGCGAACGTAGTGAGCGAAGAGTAAATCAGGAGTCAGTCTTTCACAGAGTGAATACGATGCATTCAACAAAAAAATCAAAAGGCAATTTCTATTTTATCACGATAGAATTTACTATGCCGTTTATATTCAATAAATCATATTGTTTATAAGTATATTCGTATTCTCCACACCGTACATGCCAGATTCAAATTTAGAAAAACTCATTCAGTATATTGAAATGAGGAAAGAGCAGATATTTTCAGAAGATAGCATAATTTCTTTTGTTCATGGACTCAGGGAAACCGGGCTTTCTCATTGGAGACTATATGACGATGGTGAGAGCTTTGCAGCGTTTAATAAATATATCTTTGAGCTCACGGTAGAAAAAGAAGCAGAAACTGGGAATTACTCTAGTATTCCTTATACTTACGTTGGAACTATTTTACTGGAAAACTACTTAGAAGACTTTAAGCCAGATACCAGAGACCAATTTTATGTGTTTCTTAGGGAGTCCGGAGTTCATTTAGGAAACTATTGGAAAGAGGTATATAGAGCGGAAAATAATGAACATAAAACGTGGTTGATTAATAAAAAGTATGGGAAATTAACTCAGAAAAGAGTAGATAGCCTTGCAATGTCAATGGGTAGAGAAACACTTATTGCATTATCAGACAAGGTTAAGAACTTCATCACCTATATAAGACGGCCTAGTAGCGACTGGGGAAAGGGGCTCAATCAGGAAAAATACAGTGAGACTGACAGGAGCACTTATGGGCGCTGTTGCGGCCTTTGGTTGCATAATGGTGGAGAGGTGATTGCTCCCCTTTTTAAGTTCTTAGCTGATGTAAACCCCATTAGGCAAGGATAATGCCCCATCCAGAAATTGCCTCTTCTCGTTTTTAAGACTCCAGATTTATTGAATATAACATCTTCTTAAAGAGAGGTTTTAAATAGCCTCTGTTTTTCCCAAGAGATAGGGGAGAGTAAAATGAATCCTATAAGAAATTTTGATCCTATGCAATATATTAGGGGCCTGAAAACAAGAGATAAGATTCTTTATGCTATTGTAGCTGTTGGGGCACTATATTTTGCTAAAAAAATGATGGAAACATACCCTACTAAAAAGACATTGGCTTTAACTGGCTCCACATTACCACCTACAGGCCCAGATTCTATAGATGAGATCAATGGTGATGTTCCTTATATCCCAGAAGGTTCTTTTAATTCAAGAAGCCAAACAGGCCCTTCTAAACGCCAAAAAAGAGACCATTCTCGATACCATGTACCATACGAATTTGATCCTGCTAATATATTTTGACATTAACTCTAATCATCTTTAGAAAACTTTATAAACTTCTTCTATCAGAAAATAATTATGGGCCTTGAAATCAACTTTTTCGATTCAGTGGAGCATCTGGAGCCTAGGTGCCCTAAATGCAGGAACAAGATTGAGTATGATGTCTCTACAAAATATGACTCCAGGCTGAGAAGCCATGTCTGCGTTAAGTGCGGGCATATCCTGAAGTAATGTTTATATATAGCATTCTGTTTCTTTCTTGCGATGAATAACAAAATAAGGGTGGTTCATTACTTTTTGGCTAATCACATTTCTATCATTATTAAATAGAAGAGGCTTTTTATAAAATGTCTTCAATTGGCTGGTGATAGAAATATATATAAATCAATGAATGGCAGAATAGATAACTATGGCGCGCAATTATAACCCAAAAGAGCAGGAGCCGGAAGTTCTTGACTTCTGGAAGAAAAACAATACTTATGAGAAGGCTAAATCCAAAAACAATGGGAAAAAACCATTTTATTTTCTTGACGGACCGCCTTATACATCCGGGAAAGTCCATTTGGGGACAGCCTGGAACAAGGTCCTGAAGGACTCATTCCTGCGCTACAAGCGCATGGCAGGCTTTGATGTATGGGACAGGGCAGGCTATGACATGCACGGCCTGCCTACTGAAAATGCTGCAGAAAAAAAGCTTGGCCTGAAGAGCAAGGAGGACATCCAAAAGTTCGGTATCGGGAAATTCATAACAGCCTGCAAAAACCTTTCTGTTGAAAATATGGAGCTGATGAACCAGGATTTCCAGCGCCTGGGCGTCTGGATGGGCTTTGAGAATGCCTACCAGTCCATAAAGCAGGAATTTGTTGAGGGAGTCTGGTGGCTGATAAAGAAGGCATATGAGAACAAGCGCTTATACGAGGGACTGCGCACTATGCACTGGTCTCCAAAAAATGGAACAGCTCTTGCAAAGCATGAGCTGGAATATTTAACTGTAAAGGACGAATCCATTTTTGTCAAGTTTCCTGTTAAAAAGGAAAAAGATACTTTCCTTCTTGTATGGACTACAACTCCATGGACAATACCGTACAACATGGCTGTGATGGCTGGTCCTGACATAGACTATGTCAAGGCACAGGTAGGGAAGGAAAAATGGATCCTGGCCAAAGCACTGGCAGGGCTCGTGATACAAGGAGTTGCAAATAAAACATTCAAGGTGCTTGAGGAATTCAGGGGTGAAAAGCTGGAAGGCCTGAAATATGAGCATCCACTGAAAGAAGAGATAAAATTCTTTGAGGAAAACAAAGGCAACCCTAAACTGCATACAGTGGTGCTGAGCGAAGAGTACGTAGATACAAGCGCAGGAACAGGGCTGGTGCACTGCGCGCCTGGCTGCGGGCCGGAAGATTATGAAATCGGACATCGGAACGGGCTGCCGCCGTTCAATACACTGGATGAGAAGGGGGTCATTACAAATCTTGGCAGATTCACCGGCCTGAAGGCAAGAAAGGATGACAAATTATTCACCAAGGCCCTTGAAGAAAAAGGCGTTCTTATAGCAACCAGCGAAGTAGAGCACGAATATCCGCATGACCAGCGCAGCCATGAGCCTGTAGTTTTCCGCACTACGAAACAATGGTTTTTCAAAGTAGAGGACATGAAGGAAAAGATGATAGCGGAGAACGATAAGGTTGCATGGGTGCCTAAGACAGCCTATAACGCGTTTAATTCATGGCTGACAAACCTGCGCGACAATTCAATATCCAAACAGCGCTACTGGGGCACTCCGCTGCCTATATGGCGCCACGAGGAAAGCAGCGAGCTCATTGTCGTGGATTCAGTGGCTGAGCTGGAGAAGTTATCAGGGCAGAAGGTGAAGGATGTGCATCTGCCGTGGATTGATGAAATCACAATAAAGAATGAAGGCAAGGTGTTCAGGCGTGTTCCTGACATACTTGATGTATGGGTAGATGCGGGAACTGTATCATGGAATTGCCTGGATTATCCCAAGCAAAAGCCATTGTTCAACAAATTGTTTCCTGCAGATTTTATTCTGGAAGGGAAGGACCAGATACGCGGATGGTTTAACCTGCTCATGGTGGCTTCAATGGTCGGCATGCAGAAGCCTTCTTTCAAGGCAGTCTATATGCATGGATTCGTGCAGGATGCCCAGGGAAGGAAAATGTCCAAAAGCCTCGGCAACTACATACTTCCACAGGAGGTTGTCGGCGAATATGGTGCTGACACTTTCAGGTTCTACAGCATAGGGGGCGCTAATCCCGGCATTGACCTAAACTACAATCCGGAAGACGTTAAATTAAGGCACAAAAACCTGTTTGTCCTCTGGAATCTTCATCTGTATGTGATGGAGATGGCAAAAATGGCAAATGCCAACCCGTCAAAATTGAAGCTAACTGCACCCGGGCTGGAGGAAAAATACATACTTTCCAAGCTGCATTCCACGATAAAGAAGGTTACAGGGCAATTTGATAATTATCTCTTAAACGAGGTTCCTTCAAGCGTAGAGAGTCTTTTCCTTGAATTGAGCAGGACTTACGTGCAGTTAGTCCGGGAAAAAGCATCTGTGGGAACGGAAAAAGAAAAAAAGCTTGTGCTTGTCACTTTACACAATGTTTTGATGGATACGCTGACCTTGTTTGCACCTATTGCTCCATTCATAACAGAGTCTATTTACCAGAATCTCAGAAAGGAATTTTCGCTTGAAGAGGAAAGCATTCACCTGCGCTCCTGGCCAAAGGCAGATGCGAAGAAGATTGATGCAAAGCTTGAATCGGACATGGAGATTGCACAGCGCATAATGCAAAGCATTCTGGCAGGCCGTGAAAAAATGCAGCTCGGCGTGAGATGGCCGCTAAAGGATGCGGTTATTGTGACAAATGATGGGGAAACAGCTAAGGCTGTTGACAGCCTGTCTTACCTCATCAAGCTGCAGACCAATATAAAAGAGCTCAAATGCCAGAAATCAGATTCCGGGCTTGAATCTTTTGAAAAGGCCGAATTCCAGAAAGGTTTTGTTTATCTGGACAAAACGCGTACGCCAGAGCTTGAGGCAGAGGGATTTGCAAGGGAAATAATGAGAAGGATACAGGCTCTGCGCAAGAAGAACGGCTTTCAGAAGACTGAGAAAATCAGCTTGACAATAAAAACAGACGCAAATCTGCAGGATTGGGAGAAATCAATTGCCGAAAAGGTAAATGCTGAAAAAATCACGATTTCAGGGAAAATAGCGGATGGAAAATACGAGTTTAAATCAAAAGAAGCCATAAAAGGCAAAACATTCGAGATAGGGTTTGACAGGGTATAATTCTTAAGGAAATATATGGGATAATGCACAACTATTGATAATACTTTTAAACTTGCTGCTATTATCAACCTTATGGCAACAGAGATAAATGGGAAATATAGCGGTTCTAATTCATATGCCGTAATAAAAGAGAAGGGCACTTACCATGTCCAATCTGCACCCGACTCTGGAACAATGAGTAGATTTTTGGAAAATATGAGGCTTTCGAATGTGAAATGGTCGGACTATAAGTTCTTAATAATCTTCAATGGGGTTAATAGGCGTGGCGAGGAGAAAATCAGGGATGCTGTGGACAGATTAAATCACAATGGGCGAATCAAAAAGAAAGAGTTAGAAATGCTTCTGGCGTAACTATCAAGAGCGCAAGATTTTTATACTTACAATGCCTTGCTATTCCTAAAGGGGGTGTACCATATGGCCGATACCAATCTTTTAGTTTCCCACGATCCGGGGCATACAGCTACTGCAAAGGCTTCTGTTGAAAATGCGCTGAAAGAGGTCAAGGAGAGCCCTAAATTTCTCAAGTCAAATGCAGAAGGGCTCTTTTTCCTGCGTGTCAAGAATCCCAGGACAGCCATCAAATCCCTTAGCAAACTGCTCGGAAAGAAGCCTGAGCTTTTTTCCTATACCCATCACTGGATGCCTGTTGATGTATGGTGCAGTTCAGGCATTCCTGCCATGAAAGAAGCTGTCAAGAAGCTGCAGGCAGGAATCAAGAAGGAAGAGAAGTGGAAAATGGAATTAAACAAGCGCAATTACGACAAGGGCAACACTGTTGAGCTGATACTGCGCCTGACAGAAGGGGTGGACAGGCCTAACGTTGACCTGGAAAAGCCGAAAAAAATCCTGAAGGTGGAAATCTCAGGAAGCAAGGCAGGAATATCGCTTATAACCCCTGAAGAGATGCTGGCTATACCTGCATCTGAATAGACATACATATCAAAAACTATTTAAATCTGCGAATTCTTAAATCATTTAGGCAAAGATGGGCTATTTTATGAAAACGATAATCTCCAGGGACACTCCTTTGGCAGAGATTACATTGCGTAGGTACGAAAAGCCATCCCAATTGGAAGAGCGCGATTTGATAAGGAAAGTATGCTTGTCTGTTGGCCTTCTGCAGCCTGGCGATTCAAGGGATGTTGTTGTGGATATCCTGCTTGTGCTGCTGAAGCAGCGCGGCAAAAAACAGCTTGAGTGCCCTGAAATAGAAAAACTAGTCATAGAGTCCAGAAAGAAATACAAAATGCCTGTGCTCGGGGTTGCGCCCTCCAACATAAGGAGGCAGCTGAAACGCCTTCGCGACCTATTCCTTGTCGAGAAAATTGCCAACAGCTACAGAATAACCGAAAATGCCCATTTATCTGAGATTTTCGAGGAAAAGATACTTAAATATTATCTGGACAGCATCATTTCCAGAGTGAAGGAATATTTTGAGAAAGTAGGTTAAGGAATTCTATCTGACGACTTTGGCGGTAACATCAGTAATATTGGCTAGTACTATCCGTTGGTTAATTTCCATAACTAATTGCCCCAGCTCTTTTTTAGGAATAGGTTTCACTGCGTCAGATTGATTATTTGCCCTGAAGAGCAGTCGTATCCCAGTATTATTGCTCTCTCCATTATACAATTCGTGAAGCTCCTTTGCGTGTTCAATTAATTGTCCTATCAGTCCATCTCTTGAACTAAATAGCTCTGAGCCAGCACCAGTTGGGTCCTGTTCGACTCGTGTCAAACCATAACCCATTCCATCATTTCTTTTAGAAACCATATACACTTCCTCGACACTGGAACCTCCATAATTGGTACTACCACCTTCAGAAATATCCTGACCTCCAGCATGCAAATCTTCAAATATATTATCAAAAAATACTCTTCGCATATTTCTATAGTAACTTTGCAGTTGTATATAAGCTTTTTTCTTCATTCCATGCATATAGGAATTCCAGAGTTATACCACAGTACAAATCATTATGCAATTTATTTCTTTTGGAATCTGTTCTATCCCAAAACTATTTCCTGACGATAAAAAAAGTTGGGTTTCTATGAAACTCAACAACGCAAAAATCGTGGAAATCATCAGGAAAAGGAACAATGGCTGGAGCACCAACCATATCAGGAAGAAGTTTGAAGTCACCGAAAGAAGAGTCAACCAGGTTCTCTTTCATTACAAGATTACAGGAGAGGCTCCTGTAATAAGCAAGAAGATCGGAAGGCCTTCAAAGAAGATTTCCGACAAGGAAATCGGAATAGTGCTGGAATGCTACAATAAATACCGCTTCAGTGCCAGCCTATTGGAACCGATATTGCAGCGAGACTACAAGATTCACATTCCGCACAATAGGATACACAAGATACTCTTAACGAATGGGAAAGCAAAGAAGCTTGACAGCGAAGTTATCAGAAGAAGATTCATTGTCAGATATGAAAGAAAGCATAGCCTTTCTCTAGGGCATATGGATTGGCATCAAAGGCCGAATGACGGCATTTGGGTAGGAGCTTTGGAAGATGATGCCAGCAGAGCATTGCTGTCTCTTTTAGAGACAGACAGCCCAACAGCAGCAGCCAGTGCGTTTATTGTAAAGCAGGCAACTCAAGCTTATGGCAAGTTCAGGCAAATCATAACAGACAGGGGAAGCCAGTTTACCTGCAATCATAAAGGTTTTGTCGATAGCAGCTCATTCGAGCAGCATTTGCAAAGGGAGGACATAGAGCATATCCGGTGCAGGCCAAAGCATCCGCAGACTAATGGAAAAGTTGAGAAGTGGTTTGACACTTATGAAAGGCATCGAGATGCCTTTAAAGGCAGTGAGGAGTTCAGGCATTGGTACAATGTCGTTAGGCCCCATACAGCGCTGAAATGGGGAGATTTAGAGACTCCAATGCAGGCTTTTGGGAGAAAATTTAAAAAATGAAAACCGTTACTAAAGTGTCGTCAGGAAATAGTTTTGGGATAGAACAATTTCTTTTGGAATCCAAATATTTATAAAGGCAGTTTTCTTTCTTCTTTTGGTACCAAATCAGATTTCTGTAGGCTAAACCTTTTTTCTTTGGAAAACTTTCAAATAGCAAAACTTATAAACACAGTCTCATTTGTTATTTTTTTAAGATGCCGTTCAAAAACAGGGATATAATCTCCATATACGATTTCTCCAAGAGTGATTTATTGCATGTGTTGAAAGTGGCCAGTGCGATGGAGAAAGCTCCACGCTCCAATCTTCTACGCGGTAAAATCATGGGCGCCTTGTTCTTCGAGCCTTCTACAAGGACACGGCTGAGCTTCATATCATCCATGGAGCAGCTAAGCGGCCAGGCAATGGGCTTTGCAACCGCCAAGGTGACTTCCACAAGAAAAGGCGAGACATTGTGGGACAGCATCAAGATGATTGAGCAGTATGTGGATATCATCGTAATTCGTCATCATCTTGAGGGAGCTGCCAGGCTGGCTTCAGAAGCAGCAAAAATACCTGTCATTAACGCAGGAGACGGCTCAAACCAGCATCCTACGCAGACATTACTTGATTTATATACTATCCAAAAGACAAAAGGCAGGCTTGACAACCTCAAGGTCGGCATGCTTGGTGACCTGAAATACGGTCGCACTGTCCATTCCCTGGCAATTGCATTAAGCCATTTCTCAAATATCAAGCTTTACTTCATAGCTCCTGATGCCCTGAGGATGCCGAAGGAATATAGGGATGCGCTGTCTGAAAAAGGGATTCCATTTGAGGAGACAGAAAACCTTTTCGATGTCAGCAAGGAGCTGGACGTGCTTTACGCCACTAGAATACAGCAGGAGCGCTTTCCAGACCCGCTGGAATATGAGAAATACAAAGGCATCTACCGTCTGGACAAGACATTGCTGAACCATATCAAGCCTGAACTGAAGATTATGCATCCGCTGCCGAGAGTGGATGAGATAAGCCCTGAACTGGATAACACAAAGCATGCGGTGTATTTCGAGCAGGCAGGCAATGGAATACCTGTCAGAAAAGCAATATTATCATTGGTCCTGGGTGCAGTGAAATGAAAAAAGAGCTGAAAGTAAGCGCGATTGAGAACGGAACTGTGATTGACCATATCCCTGCAGATGCAGCCCTGAAAGTTGCCAGGCTGCTGGATTTGGAGAACCATGCAGAGCTCTTCTCTATAGCGTCCAACCTTCAGAGCAAGAGGCAGGGGAAAAAAGCCATCATAAAGATAAGCGGAAAATACCTTACCAGCGAAGAAGTCAACAAGATTGCACTTGTTGCACCGGATGTTACAGTAAACATCATAACTAATTTTGAGGTGAAGAAAAAGACAGAGGTCCAATTACCAAATCTGCTATTGAACCTCATACAATGCTCAAATCCTAACTGCATCACCAATCATGAGTCTGTTACAACGAAGTTTTACGTATTGGGGAAAGAGCCCATGAAGGTAAAATGCCATTACTGCGAGCATGTATTCGGAGCCAAGGATATTGAGCTGATGTGAATGCTATCCACCTCATTATGCGGAATTAAACTTGCGAACCCTACTGTGCTGGCTTCAGGAATTCTCGGAATTTCCAAGGATCTGGCAAAGCGCATTGGCTCGTCAGGCGCAGGAGCAGTTACCCTGAAATCATTATGCCATGAGCCGCGCAAAGGCAATCCCAACCCGACAATGGCTGTTTTTGAAGGAGGAATGCTCAATGCAGTGGGCCTTCCAGGCCAGGGCATTGACAATGCATTGAAAGAATTCAAGTCATTAAATGACCTGGGTGTTCCGGTCATAGGCAGCATTTTTGCCTACAAAATTGAGGATTTCGGGAAAGTGGCCAAAAAAATGGCCATGCTTAAGCCGTCTATGATTGAGGTTGATATCTCCTGCCCGCACATGGATTACGGAAAGCCAATTGCATCTGACCCTTTGTTAGCAGCCAAAGTGACAAAAGAAGTAAAGAAAAACACTAACATTCCTGTAACCATAAAATTAAGCCCTAATGTTTCTGACATAAGGGAAATGGCGCATGCTGTTGAAAAAGCAGGCGCAGATGCCATAACAGCCATCAACACAGCACATGGCATGCTCATCAATGTGGATGCAAGAAAGCCTGTTCTCGGAAACAAAAGCGGCGGGATTTCAGGGCCTGCATTGAAGCCAATTGCGGTTAAATGCGTATATGACATTTACGAGACTGTGAAAATACCGCTCATAGGCACTGGCGGGGTAACAAGCGGAAAAGATGCGTTAGAGATGATAATGGCCGGAGCTACTGCCGTGGGTGTTGGAACAGCATGCTATTACCACGGAATTGGCGTATTCAGGAAAATCTGCAGCGAAATGGAAATATGGATGAAGAAGAATAATGTCCACTCACTTAAAGAGATACAAGGGGTGGCGCATAAATAAATAGGATATAAAAAAGCCAATATATCCAATAAATTAATCATTTTTTATAGCGCCAAGGCGGGTGCAAAAATTTCCGAAGGAAATTTTTGGATTGAGCACAACTTCCAAAAAAATAAAATTTCCCAATAATGCGTCTTTCAAAACTGATATAAATTGTGGGATAACTACTAATAATCATTATGATCACTAAAAATGTCAGAATTTTCCATCCAGTCTCTGACTGGTGGAGTGAATTCACAATCAACTGTTTGGAAAATTCTGAGCACACTGGGAAATTCGCCATACGAATTTCCGGTGCACCAAAAATGCAAAGCATTTTTTAGTGTGCTCAAAAACCACCGCAAAATTAAGGTGGCTTCAAAACATGCCACCCGTCTATGACGGGTGGTTTTTGACACAATGGAAAAATTAAAATTAACTAAAAAAGAATGGAAGACAGAAATGCCTGAGATTGTTTCGATAACAAAAGTTATCCAGGAAGCCAAGGAAGTCAAATCATTTTTCTTCAGATTTGATAAAGAGGTAAAGCCCGGGCAGTTCATCATGCTCTGGATTCCTGGTGTGGATGAGAAGCCTTATGCAATCTCCTATCAGAATGGCAAAGAAATGGCCATCACCTCGCATGCCATAGGCCCTTTTACAAAGGTACTGGATAAGATGAAGAAGGGTGACAAGATCGGCGTCAGGGGGCCTTACGGCAAGGGCTTTTCCATCAAGAAGAATGCATGCGTAATAGGCGGCGGCGTTGGAATGGCATCTGTCAGCACATTAATCGATGCGCTGCATAATCCAACCCTTCTTATAGGTGCACGCTCTAAAGAGCATATTGTCTTCAAAAAGCGCTATCCAAAAGCCATGATTGCAACAGATGACGGAAGCGAAGGATTCAATGGTTTTGTTACGGAATTGTTCAGGAAAACACTTCCAAAAAAGAGATTCAGCATGGTGTACACATGCGGGCCTGAAATTATGATGAAGAAGATAATTGAGATATGCAATTCACATAATATTGATTGCGAAGCTTCTGTAGAGAGGTACATGAAATGCGGCTACGGCATATGCGGCAACTGCGTAATGGATGACAAACTGGTTTGCGTTGACGGGTCTGTTTTCAACAGGAGTCAGCTGAACAGCTCCAATGATTTTGGGAAATTTGCATGCCTGAAGACTGGGAAAAAAGTAACATTGCAGGAATATTACGGAGGCAGAGCATGAGCCTTTTGATAGAGGGCGGCCAGGTTTTAGTGGATGGGCGCCTGCTGAGAGAGAATGTCTTTATCGACAATGGCAAGATACAAAAAATAACCCCTCAGCGGCCTGAGGCTGATGAAGAGATAAATGCAAAGGGAAAAATAGTTTTGCCCGGCCTGATAGACTGCCATGTGCACTGCCGCGAGCCAGGGCTTACTTACAAAGAGGATTTCCTGACAGCGAGCAAGGCAGCTGCAGCAGGCGGGGTAACAACATTCTTTGACATGCCTAATACAAAACCCCCTACATTTGACATTGAGGATCTGGAGGCAAAGAGGCAGATGGCCAAGAAAGCCCTGGTGAATTACGGGTTCTATTTCGGAGCCTCTTCGGGTAATATCGAGCAGATAAAAAAGGCAAGGAACATTGCAGCTGTCAAGATTTACATGAACGAGACAACAGGCGACCTGCTAATCCAGGATGATGAAGCCCTTAAAAACATTTTCAAGAGCGCACAAAGAATAGCAGTCCATGCAGAAGGCGAAATGGTCAAGAAGGCAATTTACCTTGCCAAGAAATACAAAAAATTCCTGTATCTCTGCCATATAAGCTCAAAAAGCGTGCTGGGCATCATAAAAAAAGAGAAGAATAACAACATTTTCTGCGAGGTTACTCCGCATCACCTGTTCCTTACAGAGCAGGATTACAAAAGGCTGAAAGGGCTTGCATATATGAAGCCAATAGTCAAAAGCAGAAAAGACCAGCTTGCGCTGTGGGAAGGCATCAGCAGCAATGTTGTGGATACGATTGCGACGGACCATGCTCCGCATACATTATTGGAAAAGAAATCAAACAACCCTCCTGCAGGCGTCCCAGGCCTGGAAACAATGCTGCCATTGCTGCTTAATGCTGTGAATGAAAACAAATTATCACTGCAAAGGCTCTCGCAACTGACTGCTGCAAACCCTGCCAGAATCTTCGGCGTTAAAAATAAGGGAATTATCAAAGAAGGTTATGATGCTGACTTGGTTGTGGTGGACATGAGCAAAGAGTATAAAATTTCAAATGAAAAACTTTTTACCAAATGCAAATGGAGCCCG
>Ga0209541_10013515_pt1 | contig 12461 bp, 10 predicted proteins | sample RifCSPlowO2_01_FD_184027 | JGI IMG/M metagenome (GOLD analysis project Ga0209541, IMG submission 184027) | Groundwater microbial communities from Rifle, Colorado - Rifle CSP2_plank lowO2_0.1 (SPAdes) (version 2) | ecosystem: Environmental > Aquatic > Deep subsurface > Groundwater | place...
AAAGTTGGCTCCTGAAATTCCTTTGCTTACAGGCCAGAGGATATATGATGCACTTTTTCCATTAGCCAAAGGAGGCGTTGCTGCTATTCCAGGCGGATTCGGCACCGGAAAAACAGTCGCGCAGCAAACTTTAGCAAAATGGGCTGATGCTGATATAATTGTTTATGTCGGGTGCGGAGAAAGGGGCAATGAGATGACAGAGGTTCTAAAGGAATTCCCTGAGCTGATTGACCCAAGGACAAACAAGCCTTTAATGAACCGGACAGTTTTAATTGCCAATACAAGCAACATGCCTGTTGCAGCAAGGGAGGCAAGCATCTATACAGGCATTACAATAGCAGAGTATTTCAGGGACATGGGCTATAGTGTTGCGTTAATGGCTGACTCAACATCAAGATGGGCAGAGGCAATGCGGGAAATCTCTTCAAGGCTCGAGGAAATGCCGGGCGAAGAAGGCTATCCCGCATATCTTTCAACAAAGCTTGCAGAATTTTATGAAAGGGCATGCAGGGCTATTCCTTTAGGAGTTGAGCAGGAAGGCTCTGTCACAATTATCGGCGCAGTAAGCCCTCCTGGCGGAGACTTCTCAGAGCCAGTCACACAAAGCACACTTAGGGTCACAAAGGTATTTTGGGCTCTTGATTCAAAATTAGCGCAAAGAAGGCACTTTCCTGCAATCAACTGGCTGACATCATACTCATTGTATCATGACTCATTGGAGCCATGGTTTGAAAAAAACATGGGCGCTGACTGGCGGCCAATGGTTACAGAGATTATGGCAATACTTCAGGAAGAGGAAACGCTTCTTGAGATAGTCCAGCTTGTCGGCTCAGATGCTCTGCCTGAAAAGCAGCAGCTGGTATTAGAAGTGGCAAGGATGGTAAGGGAGTTCTTCCTCCAGCAGAATGCATTCCACGAAGTTGACACTTACTGCGAGCTTGAAAAGACAAAAACGCTTATGAAGATAATGCTGCACTATTCAAAACTGGCAGGCACTGCCCTTGAATCAGGAGCAAGAATCCAGAAACTTCTTGAAATAAAATCAAAGGACAAGATAGTCAATGCAAAATTCGAGAAAGACTACAAAACATTGCTCGCTGGTATCCAGAAGGAGATGGATGATGAATTCAGCAGTTTAAGGTGATTTCAGATGAAAGCATACTCCCCATCATTCGTAGCTTTCATTTTAACAGCCTATACTGCTGGAGGTAGTTCAAAATGAAAGAATACAGAACAATAACAAGGATTGCTGGCCCGCTTGTTTTCGTAGAAAAAACAGAGCCAATAGGTTATGCTGACTTAGTTCAGCTAAGGCTCCCAGATGGCTCTATAAAGAATGGCCAGGTTTTAGACACATCAGATGACGTGGTTGTTGTGCAGGTTTTTGAAGGCACATCAGGCATAGATAAAGACTCAAGGGTGAGGTTTCTGGGAGACACAATAAAGCTTTCTGTCTCAAAAGATATGCTTGGCAGAATCTTAAATGGGGCAGGAAAGCCTATTGACGGCGGCCCTGAAATTATCCCTGAAAAAAAGATGGATATAATCGGCGCTGCCATAAACCCATACTCAAGGGAGCCTCCCAAGGATTTTATACAGACAGGCATCTCAACAATAGATGCAATGAACACATTGGTAAGGGGGCAGAAACTCCCGTTATTCTCGGGCTCTGGATTGCCTCATAATGAGATTGCGCTGCAGATAGCAAGGCAGGCAAAAGTTATTGGGCAAAAAGAAAGCTTTGCAATTGTTTTTGCTGCAATGGGCATTACAAATGAAGAAGCGCAGTACTTTATGGCTGATTTTGAGCAGACAGGCGCTTTGGAAAGGGCAGTTGTTTTCCTCAACCTGGCAGATAACCCTGCTGTTGAAAGAATCATTACACCAAGAATGGCATTGACAGCGGCAGAATATCTTGCTTTTGAGCATGACATGCATGTCCTTGTCATACTGACTGATATGACAAATTACTGCGAGAGCCTCAGGGAGATAGGCGCTGCCCGCGAGGAGATTCCAGGCAGAAGAGGCTATCCCGGCTATATGTATACCGACCTCGCAACAATATACGAAAGGGCAGGAATGATAAAAGGCAAGAAAGGCTCTATAACCCAGATTCCGATACTGACTATGATTGGCGACGACATAACACATCCAATACCTGATCTTACTGGCTACATAACAGAAGGCCAGATTGTCCTTAGCAGGGAATTGCATAGAAAAGGAATCTATCCTCCAATAGATGTTTTGCCTTCGCTTTCGCGTTTGATGAATCTGGGCATAGGCAAGGAGAGAACAAGAGAAGACCACAAGCAGGTTTCTGACCAGATGTATGCTGGTTATGCTGAAGGCAGAGATTTAAGAGGTTTGGTTGCAATTGTCGGTGAAGACGCTTTGTCAGCAAGAGATAAGAGGCTGCTCAGCTTTGCTGCTGTTTTTGAGGGCAAGTTTGTAAGGCAGGCTAAAAAAGAAGACAGAAGCATACAAACCACGCTTGACCTAGGATGGGACCTTCTGGGCCCTATACCTGAAAACGAGCTTACAAGGATAAGCCCTGAAATGAAAAAGAAATATTACAGGTTCAAGGAAAATGCCAAAGAAGCAGAATAATGCCAAAGAACAAAACAACGCAATAGCCTATGTCGCTAAGCTGATACAAAAAGGCTACAAAGTTGGAATTTTTTCATGTGAAGATCCACTGAATACCCCATTCCATAAAGACATCTTATCCTTAAGAGGCTATACTCATTTAAGAACTGAAGCGGGCGCATTGGTGTCGCCGGCAACGCTGGAGCTGGGCATAACCCGCAAAGGTATAACTGCTTTCGGAATTTTTGCCCATTATGGCAACATTCATGGCCATGATGTATGCGGCGCGGTTAATGCAATAATTAAAGGCTACGAGAACGAGCAGCTTAATTTCAAAAGGCACCTTGACATGTCAGAAATCGCCACCCACAATATCCTTGCTTCAGCTCGGAGTAAGAGGGCGATTTCTGAGCATGAACTGAGAAATTCGCAAAGCGAATTTCTGGTTTGTCAAAAATCCACTAGGATTTTCGACACTCAAAAACACGCCCCGTGCTTTAGCACGGGGTCGGTTTTTGACAAGATAGAGCGAGTTTTTAAATTTGACAAGGCAAAGCCAGTTGAAGACAATCTTAAAATGTTTCTTAAAAGCCAGTTTGCTTATATGGCTGCTGAAATATCAAGAATAAAGCAGTCAGCAGGGATAGCTGCAGAGATAAGGGTGTTTGGTGGGATTGTTTACAATCTTTCTCCTGAAGAATACACTGCAAAAATAATTCATGGGGCTGCTGTCTGATGGCAATTGACATAAAACCAACAAGATCGGAATTAATGAAGCTTAAGAACAAGATAAAGCTTGCCAAGTCAGGCTACAACCTCCTGAAGAAAAAAAGAGACGGGCTTATACTGGATTTCTTTGAAATACTCAAAAAAGTCAGGACATTGAGGGCAGATATTGTAGTGGAATACAAAAAAGCGCTGCAAAAAATGAGCATGGCAAGGATTATAGAATCAGACTTAAAAATAAAGTCAATAGCAATGGCAATTTCGCAAGTTCCAGAGGTTGAACTGAAAACAAAGAATATAATGGGCGTTGTTGTGCCGAAGATAGAAAGCGCTTCGATACAAAAAAACTTCATGCAGCGCGGCTACGGCATATTCAATTCAGTCGCTATAGACGAGGCTGCGGAATCATACGAGAAGGTTGTTGAGAAGATAGTAACAGCAGCAGAAGTTGAAACATCAATGAGGAAGGTGCTCCAGGAAATTGAAAAAACAAAGAGAAGGGTAAATGCGCTGGAGTACTCGGTCATTCCGCAGATGGAAAAGACAAAGGATACAATAAGGCTCAGGCTGGAAGAGATGGAGCGCGAAAACACATTCAGGCTTAAAAGGATAAAAAAAAGGCTTGAAGCCCAATGAGAAATCCAGAAAAGAACAAAGCCAAAAAATTAAAAAAGCTTAGAAGAAGGTTTTGGACTTTTGTTATACTTCTCAATGCGTTTATTATTATTGGGCTCATTTATTTCCTTGTTCTGCTTTTCAGAGTGCTTAGAAGCTGACTGTCAGTTGTTAGCGAAACATAAATGCGAGCCATTTGGCCGAGCTGGCAAAGGTTAATAATCACAAATAAAGGTAAGGTCATTAAAAAATGATTTAATCAAACTAATCACCCACCCCTTACCAAAACATTTTTATACAACCGCGCTAATCTTTTTAATTGGATTAAAAGAGGCTGAAATGGCAATATACCTGTTGATTGTGATTATTGTTTCGATTCTATCCCTTCTTTCTGCAGCTTTTTTTGCTGCAGGGATACTTAAAAAGCCTGCTGGCACAGAAAAGATGCAGGAAATAGCCTATATGGTGCATAACGGCGCAATGGCCTTCCTTTACAAAGAGTACCAGGTGCTTGTTGTGTTTATTGTTGTTGTTTCAGCAATACTATACTTTGTAATAAGCAGGCAGATGGCAGCAGCGTTTGTCGTTGGCGGGATTCTCTCTGTTTTGTCGGGCAATATAGGCATGCGCATTGCAACAAGGGCAAATACAAGGACAGCAAACGCGTGCAAGACAGGCATTAACGAGGGGCTTAGGATAGCATTCCGCTCGGGCGCAGTTATGGGGCTGGGAGTTGTCGGGCTGGGCCTGCTGGGCGTTTCTGTTTTATACTGGATTTACAACGATCCAAACATAATATTTGGATTTGGCTTTGGCGCCTCGTCAATAGCATTGTTTGCAAGAGTTGGCGGAGGCATTTACACAAAAGCAGCAGATGTTGGCGCTGACCTTGTTGGCAAAGTTGAGAAAGGCATTCCAGAAGATGACCCAAGAAATCCTGCTGTTATAGCAGACAATGTCGGCGATAATGTAGGAGATGTTGCAGGAATGGGTGCTGACCTTTTTGAAAGCTATGTCAACAGCATCATAGCAGCAATGGTTCTGGGCGCTTCTGCAGCATTTGCAGCAAAAATTCCAAACAGCCTCGTTATGCTGCCTCTGGCTCTTTCAGCATTGGGCATTGTTTGCTCTATAGCGGGAGTCTTTTTTGTGAAAACAGGGAAAAGAACAGGACCCGAAAAAGCAATAAACAATGGCATTTTTGCCTCATCTTTGCTTATGGCAGTCGGCTCTTATTTTGTTATAAACTTTTTCAGCAAAGATACGGGCTTAGGAATATTCTATGCAACAATATCCGGCCTGATAGCAGGAATCATAATCGGGCTGTCAGCAGAGTATTTTACATCATCAAAACAAAAGCCAGCCATGTCAATAGCAACATCCTCGCAGACAGGAGCAGCAACAAATATAATAAGCGGACTGTCGGTAGGCATGATATCAACAATAATCCCTGTTTTGACTGTATGCGCCGCAATAATCATATCATTCAAGTTTGCGGGCTTGTACGGAATTGCAATCTCTGCTGTCGGGATGCTCTCAACTCTCGGCATAACACTTGCATCAGACACTTATGGACCAGTGGCTGACAATGCAGCAGGCATCGCAGAGATGGCTAAGTTAGGCCCTAAGATAAGAAAAAGAGCAGAAAGCCTTGACGCAGTTGGCAATACAACTGCCGCTATAGGCAAGGGCTTTGCAATTGGCTCAGCAGCCTTGACAGCGCTGGCTTTGTTTGCATCATACACACAGATAGCTAAAATTGAAACAATCAATATTGTAAATCCTCCTGTAATTGTAGGCTTGTTCATAGGCGCGCTCCTGCCTTTTGTTTTCTCTGCACTGACAATGAGCGCAGTTGGAAAAGCAGCATTCCAGATTGTCAACGAAGTAAGGAGGCAGTTCAGGCAGATAAAAGGGCTTATGCAGGGCAAGGCAAAGCCCGACTATAAAAAATGCATCCAGATAAGCACAGCATCAGCGCTGAAGCAGATGATTTTGCCGACTTTATTGGCAATATTTGTTCCTATTCTGGTTGGCTTGTGGAGCCTTGAGGCGCTCGGCGGCTTATTGGCTGGCTGCACAGCAACTGGCTTTTTGCTTGCAGTTTTCATGGCAAATTCTGGCGGAGCGTGGGATAATGCAAAAAAATACATAGAAGAAGGCAACTTCGGCGGAAAAGGAAGCTTTGCCCACAAGGCGGCAGTCGTTGGGGACACTGTCGGCGATCCGTTTAAGGATACGTCTGGTCCCAGCCTTAATATATTGATAAAGCTTATATCTATTGTGGCTTTGGTATTTTTGCCTTTGTTTTTATAATTCCACAAACTATATAAAACCAGTAAAAATTCCTTTTCTTATGGCTGCAAAAGTCTCTGTTGTAAAATGTAGTTCTTATAGCCAGGACGAAGTTAATGCTGCGGTAAAAAGAGCCATAGAACTTATTGGCGGAATTGACATAAAAGAAGGCAGCACAGTCCTATTAAAGCCGAATGTTCTGGGCAACAACAAGCCAGAGGATTGCATTACAACGCACCCCTCTGTTCTTGATGCGGTTTGCAGGCTGCTTAAAAACAAAAAATTAAAGCTGATAATTGGGGATTCTTCCGGGATGGGCATTGCCGGCGGAACAAAAGCTGCCATGATTACAGCAGGAATGGGGGAAATAGCAAAGAAATACGGCGCGCGGCTAATGCCTCTTGAATCTGCTGAATGCAGCATAATCAATAATAAAAACTACGGGGTTTTAAAAGAAATCAGCATTTCCTGCGTACCCTTAAAAGCAGGCTATATAATCAATCTTCCTAAACTGAAAACCCACACTCTTGTAAGATACACAGGCGCAGTAAAAAATATGTTTGGCGTTGTGCCGGGCGGCAATAAAACAAACTGCCATAAAATAGCAACAACAGAGGAAAGATTTGCCCATTTGTTACTGGATATATACCAAAATGTAATTCCTCATCTTACAATAATGGACGGCGTTTATGGCATAGAAGGCAATGGTCCTGGCTCAGGAGGCAGAAAAAGAAAAGCAGGAATCATTCTTGCAAGCAAAAATGGCATTGCGCTTGACTTTGTTGCTTCAAAAATAATAGGCTTTAAGCCATTGGATATAAAAACAAACAGGTTTGCGCTGCAAAGAAAGTTATTTGACGGAAAAATAGAAGTTCTTGGAGAAAAAAACCTTTCTGTTAATTTCAAAAAGCCAGTCAGCATAAGGCATTTTATACCGCCGTTTATGATAAAGCTTGTTTCAAAGCAGATTGTAGCTTACCCTGAAATCAACAATGAGAAATGTAAAGTTTGCATGACATGTGTCAAGGCATGCCCTGCAAAGACAATTAAGATGAAAGGCAAATACCCCTTTGTCTATAAAGAAAACTGCATTAATTGCTATTGCTGCCATGAGCTGTGCCCTTATAATGCAATAAATTTAAAAAGGTCTTTTATAATACAATTGTTGTCAAAATTAAAAAATAAGTTAAAACTGTAAAATCTGGCGGGGTGGTTAAGTTGTACAAAACAATAAGGGATATAAAAGATGTTGATGGGAAAAGGGTTCTTCTAAGGGTTGATTATAACGTCAAGGTAAAAGACGGCAAAATAAAAGATGACACAAGGATAACAGAATCTATTCCTACTATCAGCTATTTGATTGACAAGGGGGCAAAAATAATCATAATAGCCCATCTTGGAAGGCCGCAGGAAGAGCTTGCAGAAGGCAAAGCCTTTGACGAAGTTAAAAGAGAAAATACATTGGCTCCTGTTGCTGCTCATCTTGGCGAGCTTATCAATAGAGATGTTGGATTAGCCCCAGACTGCATAGGCTCAAAGGTTGAAGGAATAATTAGCAGAATGCATGGCGGGGATGTTGTCATACTCGAAAACTTAAGGCTGCACAAGGAAGAAGAGGGGAATAGTCCTGAATTTGCAAAGGCCTTGGCTGGCTTATGCGATGTTTATGTTTTTGATGGCTTTGGAGTAGCTCATAGAGCCCACGCATCAACAGTTGGTGTCCCGCTGTATATGCTCCAGCAGAATAAGCCCGTTGCTGCTGGCTTTTTAATGGACAAAGAATTAAAGCTTTGGGAAGAAGCAAGGAAAAAGCAAGGCTACAAGCTGTTGGTTATAGGGGGCGCAAAGCTTGAGGAAAAAACAAAAGCTGTTGGCAAACTTTACAATGCTGTTGATGCTGTTCTTGTTGGCGGAGCAGTATACAATGTTGTAATGGCTGGAAAAGGCATAGATGTTGGCAGCTCAATGGTTGAGGAAAAGGGTGGAGATTATACTGGAAAAGGCAAAGAGCTTGCAGATAGCGCAGACAATCTTTTGTTGCCAGAGCAGGCAGTAATAGCACAAAGTGATGGCTATGGCGATATAAGAACAATAAATATAAGTGATGGAGTTCCAGAAGGATATATGATAGCAGATATTGTGATAGACAAAAAAACAAAAGCAGCAATATCAAAAGCGCAGGTTGTGATATGGTTGGGCAATATAGGCATGTCTGATGTTGAGGTTGATGGAAAATTTCCGTTTGCAAAAGGAACAGATGAATTTAAAAAAGCAATCAGCAGAAACGCCTATGTCATAGTCGGCGGCGGCGACTCAGTAACTGCATCAGAAGGGCTTAGCAACAGGGTCATTTCAACAGGCGGCGGCGCAGCTATAGAGCTTTACACAAAAGGAACTTTGGATGCTTTGGAAGCCTTAAAAGGCAACGCAGAATATTTTAAGAGATAACAACTTTTATTTTTAACAAATTGTTTATCTTTTTTTGAATTTTTTCTTTTAAATTATCTATTTGCTCCTTGTCAATCTCTTTCTTTAAATTTTCTATTTCCTTATTAATATTCTCTAATCTTAATTCATTATTTTTTTTATCCTTATTTAACTCATTAATCCTATTTTGAATATCCATCTTATTAATTTTATCATTAATTTCTTTTAATTCTTCATTCAATTCTTTGTATTTTTTCAAAAAATCATCAAAAAACTCCCTGTCCATCCTTCTTGTCTCTTCCAATGTTTTTTCTTTTTTCCTGTCTTTTAACTCAATACCGTTATTCAGGATGTTTTTTTCAAGGCTTTTCAATACATCAATTATTTTTAACTCCTTATCTTCAACTAAAATTAATGGGTTTTCAAGATATTTGTCAATCAGCTTTTCATTCTCAAAAGCCATTCTTGAAAACTTCTTTAATGCCATCTCAATAACAGAAAAGGAATGAATCAATTTTTTTTTATGCTCATCAATGTTTTTTATCATTTTCTCTTTCTCAGATTCTAAACTCTCTAATCTTTCATATTCCTCATCTTTCTTCAAATTTTCAATATCTTCCGTAGTCTTTGTTAATGATTGAATTAATTTTTCTTTTTCTTTTATCCTATTCTCCAATTCCTTTTTATCACTCTCCCTTTCTTTTATCTTATTATTCAACAATGCAATATCTCCCTTCACTTTCTTAATAGAATCAATATCCGCTTCTTTTATCTTGTTTTTTGCCTCTTTAATCAAATTGTCCAAACTCTTGATATTCCTTGCTATGGCGCTGGACTCGTTTGCAAGAAATTCCTGCAGGATATGGTACGGTTTTAATGTGCTCTTGCCGAAATCATCAAGCATACTGTCAAAATTATTGCAGAAATCTAATAAATCATTATAATCTTTTTCTAAATCAATCTGTTTTATAAAAATGCCGACTCTTTTTATATAAGCCTCTCTGTTGCCTTCCATTAACTGCTTTGCCCTGAATGGTATCTTTGGGTTTCTTAATTCAGCGTTTCTTAAAGTTTCTGAATTCTGCTTTGTTTTCTCAATCTCTTCATTTATTTTGTCCTTAATTATTTTTATTGAACCATCTAATTGGGTTAGTATCTGCTTGGACTTATCCTCAAACCATTTATCCAATTCATTTACAGATACTTTTTCTTCTGGAATTTCCTCTTCCTTCCTAAATATCTTCTTTAAAAAATCAAGCATATTCTGTTTAAGGATTAAATATGCATTTATAAAAGTTCTTATAATAAAATTTATAAATGTCAATACCAATAAATATAAAATGAAAAAAAATCACCATAAAAAGCCGTCTTCTCATTCGAAAATAGCTAAGGAAAGAATTAATATTCTATTTAAGGAAGCTGCCTCAATGTTCAAGAAAGATTCTAAGCTTTCAAATAGGTATGTGGAGCTGGCAAGAAAGATAGCTATGAAGTACAAGGTTAAAATCCCGCCAGCCCTCAAAAGAAGGTTTTGCAAGCATTGCCATGCTTATCTCGTTCCTTCAAAAAACTGCAGGGTTAGGCTGACAAAGCATAAGGTCGTTTATTATTGCCTTAACTGCAAAAAATATATGAGGTTTCCCTACGCTAAAAAGAAAAGTATATAAATAAGTAAATTCAAGGATATAATGACAAAGAAAAAGGGGTTGTGTTTGGCGGTGTTGGGGAGAGGCCAGTTAATGTCCCTCAAGAAGAAAAATCTATTAAAGCTCAAAAAAAGAACGGCTTTTTCTTATTTATTTCTATGTAGCTTGGAGGTTGTATAATGCCGCAACCAGTTGTAGAAGCAATAGAACCACCCCATATAATCTTGCCAGAGCCATCTCTTCCTCCAATGGATAGGGAAATGATTTATACTCTTGCACTTAAACTTATTACCGCTGATAAAGGTCTTGGTTATAATCGCGCGATTTTATATCTTCGTAAAAATGGAGATATGCACTATCTAACAGCCGAGTCAGCAGTTGGTCCTCTTGGCATTTCAGACCTTGGAGCTGCATGGTCGGTTAGTTATTCAACTCTTGAAGGATATCTTACTGCAGCAGATGAAACTTCTCCAAGATTAAGAGCAGCAGTGAACGGTACCAGAATCAAGATTAAGGATCATAAATCATTAGAGTCAGCTATAAAGGGAGGTGAACCAGTTATATCCAAAGGGCATGACTCTTTTAATGAGGCAATGAGATTAATTGGTGTAGAGCTTCCCGGGCAATACGCATTTGTACCGTTGCCAACCCCTACTAGGTCTTCAGGCGCATATTTGCCTATTGGCGTCATAATGGTTGATAATAGCTTTAACGGCGCGCCTTTAGATGGTAAGTTAGAAGAATTAAGAGCGCTTTCTTATCTTGTAGCATCAGCTATAAGAGAGGAAATGAGTTACGATGGGTTATATCACACTATAATTCATAATGGAAGCACTCTTGCCGGAGTAGAAAGACAGGCGATTATTACTGATTTGTATAATAGAATTTCAGATGCTGTTAGAAATAGTGCTCAGGCTGCAAGTCTTAGCGCATTGCACCTAAAAAAACTATTGGCTGAAGGAAATGGTCTTTCTCCTGAACGACTTGACTTTTATATTGGCACAATTACTGGTGAAATGGATAAGCTAACTGCATTTCTAGATGAACTTGCTGGACAAGGAAAGGCAAAACATAATATTACTAAACAACCAGCCTAATCTTCTCGCCATCACTCATTGCCTGCATCAATCTCTTTCCAATATTATTATCTTTCTTTATGTTGATCACTCCTGAGCTGCCTGCTTTTGCAGTCATAAAATATGTATTTCCAATATAAACATCAACATCCTTGTTCTGCATCTTAATCCCCAGGTCAAAAGCAATATTCTTCTTCTTGGCATCTAATTCATACGGTATTTCCCTGTTTTTCTCTTCCTTATCGAGCTCCTGGACATCAATGCCTATTCCCAATCTTTTCTCTATCTCATTTATATGCTGCCCCTGCTTGCCTATGATTCTTGCTATGTCCCTCTCTGGAACCTTGACAATACATTTATTGTCAGAAACAACATCTACCTTTACATTATCAGAATATCTTGAAAATTCTCTTTTAATTGTTTCAGCAGCCAGCTTATGGGCGCCGCCTTTTTCACCAGCCTCTTGCACAGGAATAACGACAGTTTGCTCGCCGTAGCTATAGATTTCATATTCTAATTTGCCGGTTTCAAAATCATTAACAACAACAACTGGCCTTGCCAAATCCGCTTCAGTCATTCCAGAAGGCACCTTTACAGTCATTTTTAGATTCAAGACCTTTTGAATGTAGCCATTCTTGATAAAAACAACAGTGTCTATAACCTGCGGAATAACCCCCATCTCAACCCTTCCTATGAACCTTTGTATAGCATCTATTGGGTTTGTTGCATGAACAACACCAACCATTCCAACTCCTGCCAGGCGCAAATCCGCAAAAAGCTTGAAATCAGATGTATTCCTCATTTCATCAAAGATGGTGTAATCAGGTCTCGTCAAAAGCAGCACGTCATGGATTTCCTGGGCATCGCCATAGCTTATTGAGTATTGGGTTATATTGTCCGGCAGGATAAGGTCTCTTGGGGCCTCAACCGTCTTTACAATCTTTTCTTTTGACGCATAGAACTCAGCCAGCGCCTGGGCAAATGTTGTTTTTCCCATTCCAGGGCTTCCTGCAACTAAAATGCCTTCTGCCTGCTCGCGTATCCTTTTCATAAGCTTCTCGCTGAGCTTGTAATCATCTATATTAAGCTT
>Ga0209541_10013516_pt1 | contig 12460 bp, 13 predicted proteins | sample RifCSPlowO2_01_FD_184027 | JGI IMG/M metagenome (GOLD analysis project Ga0209541, IMG submission 184027) | Groundwater microbial communities from Rifle, Colorado - Rifle CSP2_plank lowO2_0.1 (SPAdes) (version 2) | ecosystem: Environmental > Aquatic > Deep subsurface > Groundwater | place...
AATATTCGCTGACAGATGCTTTCTTTTCAACATACTTAGCTTCCAGTTCAACTTCAACTCTTGTACCGTGTTCATTTTTCCAGTCTATGGTTGTTTGACTTAAAATTATTGGCTCATTTTTCATTACATCTATTTTTACTTCCACTACTGTCGCTTGTTTTGCTGATTTAGTTTTTGTAATAATTCTGGCAGGCTTGCCAGTTGTATTTTGAGCGTACAAAACTACTGCGGATATACCAATACCTTGCTGTCCTCTTCCTTGCTTTCCGCCAAAAGTCTGGAATTTTGAACCGAATAATAATTTAGCAAAAACCTCTCCTATTTTATTAGGAATTATTCCTGGACCATTATCTTCAACAATCATTTTGTATCTGTTTAATTCGATTTGCTGTATTTGTACAGAAATTTCTGGAAGGATATCCGCTTCTTCGCAGGCATCTAAACTGTTATCAACGGCCTCTTTTACAGATGTTAATAAAGCTCTTGTAAGATTATCAAAACCAAGTAAATGTTTATTTTTCTCGAAGAATTGGGCTACAGAAATTGCCCGCATCTCATCGCCAATTTTTTTTGCGAAATCTACACTTGCCATTTTTACTCCGTTTTTCGCTCCAAAAAGCGGTACACACTACCGTGCTCTGAGCCAGTTAAAAACATTTCTACCGCCTGCCGCGCCTTTTGAACACTTTCGATTGGACCTATAATTGAAACTGTTTTTCCGAAAATACATATATTTACACCTGTTGTCCGCTCCAAAGCGCGCTTTGTTTTACCTTGATCGCCGATTACTAGACCTTTAACTTGTATTCTTCGGCTTCGTGTCTTCGCTCCAAAATCAGTAACGCTCAATATTTCCAAGCCGTAATCTTCCTTAAATAATTTTATAGCCATCGCGGGATTAAAACCTCTGCCAACCGCCTCAACAACAGTTCTAGCAACAGATACTTCGAAAGCATCTTCGCCTTTAATTTGTACATCGCCGTCTTTTTGTATTAATAGTATTACTTTTCCGTTCTCTTCTATTTTCTTTTTGACGCTTCCGCCCTTACCAATTAAAATAGGTACGCGGACTTTCGGTATAAGAATATTATCTTCGAAGATCATTAGAATTCCTGCTGTTCAAGCGCCTTTAGGTAATTGTGTTTTCTTAGCCAATCTGCCTGGTTGTTTTGATATTTGTAAATTATATCGCCTTTTTCGTCGCCTTCGTATTCCCAAGGTTTAACTATAACTATATTGTCTGGTCTTACCCATAAATTTCTCTTCAAGTGCCCAGGTACTCTGCATATTCTCGTTTTACCGTCAGCACAAATAATTCTTGACTTGCCGAATCCAAGGCGGATTTCTACTATACCTAACATTTCCCCTTGTTTTGGCAGCCTAACTCTTGTAACTATTTCTTCGGTTTGCTCTCTATCTTTGTTAAATTTATTCATAAATGTATGTTAAATTCTAGCTTTATAAAGTCTTACTCGTAAAAATCGGTACTAAGCGCCTCAATTAGAATTTTTATATATTTTATGGAGTTTAGTTACATTTTTATCGCATACATAGTCGTGGTGACGGAATCCGCCGCCAAAACTTTTCGGTACGTGCATTAACTCGTGAATCAGTGTCTTGTCTTTTTCGTCTTCTGATAAGTTATCGTATTTCTCTGATAGAACTTCTATAATATAATGTGCTTTTGTATTCAGCGTTTTTTGCCAAATTGTTGAAAGAGCGTGACAGCGCGCAATTGTATTAGTGCTAGAAGAACCAAAACTTCTGAAACAGGCAACTCTGTTCATATCAACGTGTTTGAAATCTAATTTACTGCATATCTGCAAAACTTTTGATTTAATTTCTGGCGCATATTCGTATTTAATCATCTTGTCTCATCGAAACATTAATTCTGGTCTTAGGCCTGTCTTTGCTTTTGTCCCAGCTATATTGTCTATGACTTACATTGACAGATGAAAACTTAAAACGCTTTCTCAAATCACCCGCTAAATGACGCGCTGAATCTTTTGACAGCATAAATACATCAAAACCTTCTCTTTGATCATCTATTTTTATTACTTCGTTACGATAATTATTGTTTACGAAATCCAGAATTTTCTTTGCGTCTTTTTTGCATCTTATTTGTAAAATAGCTTTATGAGACTGCGATATCATATCGCCGCAGTCTTGGCATCTTGAATCACGTACATAAAGGTCAATTAATAATTCCTGTTCAAATTTTTTTCCGTCTAATTCAAAAGCGAAATCAGCCTGTCCTTTTCTTCCGAGTTTTTTAATGTCAATTTTTGTTATTACAGAGCCAGGAGGAAGTCTTGCTTCGTGCTCTATGTATCTAGCTAAATAAGTTTCTGGTGCTTCGTCTGTCTTTACCCATACACCTCTCCAATCTACTGCGCCGCAGTCTTTGCATACGCGCACGGTTACTTTCTCTGGTAGTTTAGGTTCGTTTTTCTCAACCTTACATACAGCGCATAAACCATCTGATATATTAGTTTTAGCGCCACAGCGAGGACAAAACCTTGATTTTATTCCCATAACAAACTAGAAATTTAGCTCAATAAAAGCTTACCCTATGATTAGTGGCTGCTGTAAAACATTATTTAGCTCGTTATTTTCTTGTAATAGGTTTGTTTGATCAACTGTTACTTTAACGATATAATCTCCTTTTGTCAAAGTTACTTGTGGCGTAATTAATGTCAGAGTTGTACCTTGTAGTATCTTCAAATCTTCGTATTTTTTGCTGGCTACAACTGTCGCTCTGTTAAAAGAATCCTGTGTTATTACTTCAAACAGCGCATTTACGTCAGTAGTATCTCTTACACCAATATTTGCTAATTCAATTTTAGTAGTAAAACCGTAATTGTTTTTTGGCGGTATAGAGTAAGTTATAGAATTTACTTTTAAGTCTGGAAGTTCTGTAACTGTTAATACTGAAGTTGATCTTTCTCCTTGTTCTATTAAATAGCCGTCTTTGTCTTTATCTACGCAAGCCGTAAGAGCATATTGCTTTGCAGAACCTTTGTAAAAAGTAACTTTATTATCGCAGTTTGCTGTTGTGCATTTGTAAGATGCTACAATTTGGCCGTTGCACAAATCACTGTCTTCTTTTATCAAAACTTGCTGGCCAAGGCAGTTATTCAATCCTTTTACGGTTGCGGTTATAGGCTCACCTACTTGAACTTTATTCGGACTTACTTCTAATATTGAATTGCCTGAACAGCTTGCTGCTGCAAAACCTGTTTGTCCTGAAAATGTTGAAAAGAATACATATCCGATTACTAATACTAAAGCTATAAGCGGTATATTGAATGAGCGGCCCATATTATTAGTTAATAAAGCCACTATATAAATTTAGCTAAGTTTTAACAGCTATTATTAGATCATCAAATAACATTACTCAAACTTCATAGATTCAAGTTTCTCTACTCTTGATTCCATAGGCGGATGAGTTTGAAAGAAACTCAAAAGCATACTTGGTTTCAATGGATTTGTTATAAATAAATGAGCTGTAGATTCCGTTGCGAATGGTATAAAATTTCTTTTGGAATGAGCGTGAAGTTTTCTCAAAGCTGAAGCTAATGGTTTTCCATCGCCGAGAAGTTTTGCTCCTGACGCATCTGCTTCATATTCTCTACTTCTTGAAATTGCTAATTGAATAAGCATAGCTATGAATGGAGTTAATATTGCCATAATAAGCAAGTGCATTGCATTTCCGCTGTTTTCATCTCTTGCACCTCCAAATATCGCTCCGAATCTGGCTATGTACGCAACGAAAGAAATTGCGCCGGCAATTGTTGCGACAATTGACATAATTAATATATCTCTGTTACTGACATGTGATATTTCGTGAGCTAGAACTCCTTTCAATTCTTCTTTAGTCATAATTTTCAAAATCCCTTCTGTGCACGCAACAACTGCGTGCTCTGGATTTCTTCCAGTTGCAAATGCATTTGCAGATTCATCTGGAATTATGTAAATTTTAGGTTTAGGAATATTTGCTCTTTTGGCTAAATCTTCAACTATATCGTGCAGGAATTTATATTCCCGCTCATCAGCGAGTTTAGCTCTGTAAAGTCTAAGGACAATTTTATCAGAGAAGTAATACGCGCCTAAGTTCATAGCTGCTGCAAGTCCGAGAGCTATTAGCATTCCGAGCTGGCCTCCGAATAGACCTCCCACATAGAGTAAGATGCCGGTAAGTATTCCTAAAAACAGCAGTGTCTTGAGCTGGTTTAACATAAGTGTAAATCGATGTATGGCGGCTTAAAAGGTTTTTCTAAACGCAAAGAAACTATTGAAACACTTCTCTGGCTTTTGTGTATTTTTCCAAAACTTCCTGCAATTTATCTGGAGATTTAAGTCCATATTTTTGTGCAATTGATTCGTAAGTATTAGCTGCGTCTGCATCTTTTTGTGAAGCTTGGGCGCTCGCCTTACGCACCCCACGCGCCCTGCCGTCGTGCAGGACCCTGAGGTCGCCATTCAAGCCAGACCTGTTGTTGCTGTTGTTGAGGATCAAAGCCCGCCCAGAATAGCCCACCAACTTAAACTATCACTGCCGCTTTAACATTCGCTGCTGCTACTAGTTATCGCGGCTGTACTTTATGTCTTCTGAAAAACAGAAGCACTATTGGTGAGCGTGTAGTCCAAGCTCACCTAATTTTCCGATTGTTGCGTAGTGATGCTGGGACTATAAAGTTAGAACTACTTTTGGACGCGCTCTTCGAGCGCACCACTCTGTACCCCGACCAGGCGAGCATCGCCGTAGTCAAAGTACCTGTCTTCGCAGATGGACCCGTTGCCGCTGTCGCTGCCGAGGATCAAAGCCCGCATTATTGGCTTGTCCTGTGAACTTAAAAGATAAACTCCCATTGCTCGTTCATTATCATATTTTGAAAATTGAGCATTTGCATATTGCTGCAGTAATTTCTTGTTGCCTGCAACTGCCTGCCAAATCGGATGTTTTAGAACTTGACTTTTTGGCAACCAATCATTTACGCCTGCTTTTTCCAATTGTTTCCCGGAAAAAGTTGGACCTTTTAGCCCATTGTATTGAGCTTCTGTCAATACCAGTGTGCCTTGAGGAAGTCTTGCTTCTGGAGTTATATCTAAAAGTGGTTGCGCATTCAGTATGACTTTAACTTCGTCGCCTTTGTATGCAACTCCATCTGGAGAATCAAAATAATGGTCCCACCAGACACTAACTAAATTTTTATTTCCGGATTTAAGAACTTGAAGCCTTCGTTTCATCAAGTCAGGAATAGACATTGCAGTTCTGTTGTCTGCTCTCAGAGCAGGCATTGCATCAACATATCTGCCTTGAAAAGTCTGATAAACTGATGCTGGAGCTATATCATCCAAACTTAGAGTTCCTGTTTGAACCTTTGTTGCCATTTTACATACGTTGTGAAAAATATAACTTTAAGAAGTTAGCGCCAGCGGCAGGACTTTCAATCTGTAAATCCGCGGAAGCGAACTTACACTATATTTGAACCTACAATCCCTTTCGGGAACAGTTATCTCAATAGCATATATGCTATGGCTTCTTTCTTTAGATGCCCGGGAGCGTTTCTTTCCGCAGAAGAAAGAAAAGCTGCCGTTCGAGACTGTCGCAATCTCCCGCAAAGGAGACTAGCAAAAAGCGTAGTCTTTTGCTTTGTACCGGGTTATGCGACGCTGGCACGCCTAGAAAGTGTTTTATTATACCTTTTAAAGTTAAAGCTTAATGGCATACGAGATAGTTGCTGGAAGAAGTTCTAAAGATAAAGAAAAATATGAACTTCACGGAACAATATTTATTGGAAAGAATTATGTAAAATTTGGTAAAGATATTTCTCTCGCAAATGAAGTTTACTTAGATGTTGCAAGTCCTCACGTAATTCTCGTCGCGGGTAAAAGAGGATCTGGAAAAAGCTACACACTATCTATAATCGCTGAAGGATTATTAGATTTGCCAAGAGATGTCAGCAAAAATATTTCTTCATTAATATTTGACACATTAGGAATTTTCTGGACTATGAAATATCCTAATTACAGAGATGATGCTTTGTTAAAAGAATGGCGCTTATCGCCTAAAAGTTATTCGCCTGTAATTTACGTTCCATTTGGATTATTCAAAACATATCAAGAAAAAGGTATACCAATTGATTTGCCTTTTGCATTAAAACCAAATGAAGTAAGTGCAGAAAGCTGGGCAGAAATGTTCAACATAGATTTGATTTCTGGTGAAGGAACATTAATAGAAAGAGCTGTTGATGCTGCTAATTTAACTCTAGGCAGCTACGATATTGATGATTTAATCGAACTTGTAGCTGCAGATCACAGATCAACAGACAAAGAAAGAAATGTAATAGAAAATAGATTCGGTGCCGCAAAGAAATGGGGACTTTTTAGTAAAAACGGAACTGATGTAGCTCAGTTGTTTAAAGGCGGAACAAATACTATAATAGATTTATCCGCTTATTCGCAAGTTGAAGGCGGACATAGAATCAAAGCTTTAGTAATTGGTTTGCTGTCTAAAAAAATATTGCAGCAAAGAATTCTTGCAAGGAAATCTGAAGAAATAGAGCTTATTTCAAGCGGCGGCTTTCTGTTAGGAAAAGAAACTGCTACGACTGGAGAAGAAGCACCTATGATTTGGATAATGATTGATGAAGCACACGAATTCATCCCGCACGAAAGTCAAACAAAAACTCTTGCGACGAATCCGCTAATGCAGTTACTTAGAGAAGGCAGACAGCCAGGAATATCAGTGGTATTAGCAACACAGCAGCCCGGTAAAATACACACAGATGTAATGACGCAGTCAGATATAGTAATTTCACATAGGATAACATCTAAAGTAGATATAGAATCCTTAAATTTAATAGCGTCAAGTTATCTGCCAAAAGATATACAATTATATATCGACGGATTACCTGCCACAAAAGGTTCTGCGCTATTAATTGACGACAAACAGGAACGTATATACCCTATACAGCTCAGACCTAAATTAAGCTGGCACGGCGGCGGAGATCCTACAGCCATTAAGGACTATATGAAAACTTTTAGGATAACGATTTAATCAATAAAACAAATTTTTATATGCTTTACTAAACCGCTTAAAGTGGTGATAATATGCAAAATATACCAATTTCTGAGATTATAGAGAGACTCCATCAAGAAACAGGGCTGTCTAAAGAGATGATTACAGACCAAATAAAATCTAAAGTGCATAATCTTGACGGTTTGGTATCAGAAGAAGGGGCCGCGTACATAGTAGCTTCAGAGCTTGGCGTACAATTACTAAAAGCTCAAATAAAAACTAGAAAAATTAGTGAACTTGAACCTGGCGATATTAACATAGATACTGCTGGCAAAATAACGAGAATATACCCTGTGAGAACTTTTGCACGGAAAGACGGCACATTAGGTGAAGTTGCATCAATTGTAATAAGCGATTCCAGCGGAGCTGCTAGAGTTGTTTTTTGGGACAAAAAAACTGATTTCATAAAAAATAGAAAAATAACTGAAGGCGATGTAATAAGGATAAAAGACGCCAATGTAAAACAAAATAATTTTGGCGGTAAAGAACTGCATTTAAACGTCAGAAGTTTTGTATCTATAAATCCCAAAGGACTTGAAATAACTGCCAGTTCGCCTGTAGTAAATAGAAAAACCATTTCTAAAATATCTGTTGGGGAAAGCGTAGCTATAATATGTTTAATTGTAAAAATATTTCCGCCGAGATTTTATTACGCGTGTAAAGAATGTGGCAAGAAAGTTACATTAACCCCTGAAGGCGCATTTTGTCCTAAACATAATAAAACACAAGTAGAACAAAATATGCTTGTAAGTTTTATTATAGATGATGAAACTGACACAATTAGATGTGTCGCGTTTAAACAGACTGCAGAAACGATTTGCGGATTTATGGCAAAAGAAGGATATGAAATAGTTGCAAAAGACGGCGAGAATGCGCTAGTTGCACGTTTAGAAGAATTCTTACTCGGCAGGATAGTAGAATGTTTCGGGCGGGCTAGAGAAAATAAAAACGTTTCTCAAGTTGAATTGACAATAAATAGTATTGACTTAAATCCAAATCCTATAGAAATAGCAGTTAAATTATTAGGTAAAAATGAATAAAATTGAAACAAAGAAAATAGATAGCATAAGCGACCTTCCAGGAATAGGTTCAACTACACTGCAGAAACTTGAAGAAGCTGGTTTCAACGACGTAATGTCTATAGCTACAGCGAGCGCATCAATATTAGTTGATGCAACAGGAATGTTAAAAGCGACTGCAGCAAAAGCTATTATGGCTGCTAGAGACGCTGTAGATTTAGGATTTCAAACTGGAGAGGAAGTTCTTGAACACAGAGCTACAACTGGTAAAGTAACTACAGGCAGTTTAGAATTAGATAAACTTTTGGGCGGCGGAATAGAAACTGCCGGCCTTAGCGAATTTTTTGGAGAATTTGGCTCGTCCAAATCACAAATTGGATTTCAATTAACTGTAAATGTGCAACTGCCAGTAGAAAAAGGCGGACTTGCTGCCGAAGCCGCATTCATAGATACCGAAGGTACATTTAGACCTGAAAGAATAAAGCAAATGGCTGAAAACAAAGGTCTTGATCCAGGCGAAACTCTGAAAAAAATTCACGTTGCAAGAGCATACAGCTCTGATCATCAGATGCTATTGGCAGAAAAAGTTGGCGATTTGATACAAAAAGACGGTAAAAATATAAAAGTTGTTGTTATTGATTCTCTCACTTCTTTATTTAGGTCGGAATATACTGGACGCGGAACATTAGCAGATAGACAGCAAAAGTTAAACAAGCATCTAAGAACCTTACAAAGACTCGCTGACAAACATAATGTTGCAGTTTATATGACAAATCAAGTTATGGCAAATCCAGCTATATTTTTTGGCAATCCTACAACCGCTATCGGCGGTCACATAATAGGACACGCATCAACATACAGAGTATTTTTACGCAAATCAAAAGGCGGTAAAAGAATAGCTAGGCTGATTGATTCGCCTCATTTACCAGAAGGCGAAGCTGTATTCCAAGTAAGCAATATAGGTATAAGCGATATAGAGTCGTAGCATCAAAATGTTAATTGAAGCGTATTATATTTTTGCAATCGTCGCTGTGATAGGTGCTGCGATAGGCGCATATATAGATGTTAAAGAAACATGGATTCCTGATTCTGTAAATTATTTTATGATTGCTTTTGGATTGTCTGGACACGTATTACTTTCATTTATTACAAATAACTGGAGTTTTATGATATATTCAGTTACGGCCTTTACAGTATTTTTCATATTCGGAAGCACGTTATATTATATTGGCGGCACTGGCGGCGGAGATGCAAAATTATTCGCTGGTTTAGCTGCACTGTTAGCTACCTATCCAGCACAAACTGTTTGGCCGTTCGTGTTAACTGTATTTATGAATGGATTAATTATAACGGCGGTAGTTGCTGCAATTATACTACTTCACAGATTTATTACTAAAAAAGGTCTTACTAAACACGTCAACCCTGGTAAGTTAATGGAAGGCGACTGGCTGACCGATGAAATACATATTGGTGAGTTACACTACATACCAAAAAGAACTGGGATAGATAAATATACTATTGAGAAATTAATAAAATTAGAATCAGAGGGTAAACTTGCAAACGTAAAAATTAAAGTTGGCTTTGCTACGGGATTATATTTCTTAATCGGCTTACTAATAAGTTTACTTTTCGGCGATTTATTAACTATGGGCGTCTCTTTTTTACTTTGATAATTTTTTCCTTCTTGGGTTTTGGTTTCGGCGCTTCTGGAATTTCTTTTTGCTTGACTGCCTGCTTGCCAGAAGCGAGTCCTTGTGCTGCGGCTATAATTCTTGACTGAAGATTTTCAAGCTGCTTTTCTGTAACTTTTTTAGCATCCCAATTTAGTTTTATTCCGTCATTCTCAAATCTCGGAATTATATGAATATGAACATGCGGAACTGCTTGTCCAGCAGCAACCCCATTATTTTGAATTATATTTACACCTTGTGCCTGCGTTGCTTCGAAAACTGCGGCTGCTAAAATTTTTAACAGTTTCATATACGCACCAAGCAGTTCGTCTGGAATTTGCGGTAAAACTTCATAATGTTGTTTAGGTATTACTAAAATATGACCTGGATTAGCAGGATTTATGTCTAAAAATGCTGAAAAATGTGCATCATCATAAACAATTTTTGCACGTACTTCTCCCTTAGCTATTGAACAAAAAACACAGCGCTGCATTCCGCCTTGCGACTGGGCGTTATGCCTTAAGAAGTCTAGCTCTTCCTTATCAAATAGTGTCTTTACAGCTGTAGCTTGTTCTTCCGGCGTCATTCCAGATAATTCTTTTAATTTTTTTTCAAGCTGGGCTTTATCCATTATAATTAGCGTAGTAAGCTCGTCTTAAAAAGTTAGCTATTAGAAACTTATTTTAATAAGCTAAGTTTAACGTTTGCTTATGTACGAAGATTTAGCCGAATTTGCTGTAAAATTTGCTACGAAAAGCGGAGCTAGTTACGCTGAAGCTAGAGCCGAGCAAACGCAGTCCAATGTTTTCGTCCTAAAAAACGGTACTTTAGATATTTCTGGATTTGAAGATTCATTTGGTATAGGAATACGAATGATAAACAAAGGTACTCTTGGTTTTGTGTCTACAAATTTAACTTCTAAAGATGCTATTAAAAAAATAATAGAAGAATCATTAAGTATAACTTCTGCAGCTCAAAAAATTAGTGAAAATACAAAACTATCCGAGGAAAAACCCGTAAAGAAATCTTATTCGGTACCGGAAAAGAAAAAAATAAACAATGTTAGTCCAAAAACTAAAATAGAACTTTTGAAAAGCATTGATGCAAAACTTAATGCTACTAAAATAAAAATGCCGACTTGTTATTTTTCTTTGAGTGACGAAACTATAGAAAAATATTATACGAACTCAGACGGTACTAGAATAAAATCAGTAATACCCAGGCCAAATATATTTTACATGTTTGCTGTCAAAGAAGGCGCTAAGACATCGCAAAGAATGTGGCAATACGGCGGAACTGGAGGCTGGGAAATAGTTGAGAAATGGAAACTACCATCTACAATTCAAAACGAAGCTAAAGATCTGCACAATGCGTTAGTAAATGGCGAAAATTGTCCTAAAGGTGAATTAGATGTTGTTGCGTCACCGCAAATAACTGGAATAATTTCGCACGAAAGCTGCGGACATCCTTTTGAAGCTGACAGAATTTTAGGTAGAGAGGCAGCGCAAGCCGGCGAATCATTCATAACAAAACAAATGCTTGGTACGCGCATAGGAAATAAAGCTGTAACACTTATTGAAGATCCGACTCTAAAAAATTCGTATGGTTTTTATTTATATGATGACGAAGGCGTAAAAGCTAGAAAAAGAATACTTGTAAATAAAGGAGTAATTAACGACTTTCTTCATAATAGAGAAACAGCTTACGAATTTGGAGTAAAAAGTAACGGCGCTGCAAGAGCCAGCGAATTTGATAAAGAAGCTATAGTGAGAATGGCTAATACTTTCATCGATAAAGGCGATTATAATTTTAAAGAACTAATAGAGGGTGTAAAAAAAGGAATTTATCTTAAGAGTTTTATGGAATGGAACATTGATGACAAACGTTACAACAATCGTTACGTAGGAAATGAAGCATACTTAATAGAAAACGGAAAAATAAAACATCCGGTAAAAAATCCTGCGATTGAAATTACAACTCCTGCTTTGTATATGTCAATTGATGCCTGCGGAAAAGATATGGAATGGCACTCTGCAACGTGCGGAAAAGGAGAACCTATGCAGGGAATACCTGTAACGCACGGCGGGCCTACAATTAGAATAAAAAATGTGAGGTTAAGTTCCTAATGAACAGCTTATTTGACTTGTCACATTATGCTATGAAAGAGCTCATAAAAAAAGGAGCTGACGAAGTTGTAATTAATGCAACAAAATCAAGCGGCTCACAAATTAAATTCGTTAATAACAAAATTGCAAAAATAGGTACGGAAGGACTAACAGGTATGTCTTTTTTTGTTGTAAAAGACAAGAAAATAATTTCAACATCCGTGAAAGATGTAATTGCCGGCACTGTTGATGACGTAATTGATCATTCTGATTTAAATGTAAGCCGAAAGAAAATAGACGAAGCTGTAGCAAAAACTATAAAATTTCTAAAGCTAACTACACCAAAAACTGATTACTACGGATTAGCAAAAGGTCCGTTCAAATATAAAACAATTAACGATTTGTACGATAAAAAAATTAGAAATTTATCTGGTAAAGAGCAAATTGATTACGTACTAGAAGGAATAAACGCTGCACAAAAAGAGGGCGCCAAGCGCTGTTCTGGTATATTTGAAACAAACTCAGTTAAATCTATTATGTTAACTTCAAATAAAGTTGAAACTTCATCAGAGGACAGCTCTG
>Ga0209541_10013517_pt1 | contig 12460 bp, 15 predicted proteins | sample RifCSPlowO2_01_FD_184027 | JGI IMG/M metagenome (GOLD analysis project Ga0209541, IMG submission 184027) | Groundwater microbial communities from Rifle, Colorado - Rifle CSP2_plank lowO2_0.1 (SPAdes) (version 2) | ecosystem: Environmental > Aquatic > Deep subsurface > Groundwater | place...
CAATTCGCGAGGATTGAAATGGAGGATTTGGAGGCAAAAGACAGCCTAAATTATCCCGCTTTGGCGGGAAGCGGATCGACCCATTGAAGGGTGGTGAGGATGGGGAAGGTCAAGAAAACGCTTTTTAGGATGTTTGGAATAGAAAATTAAGTAACCTGCGGAGATCTGATGCTGTTATCTTTTTATTTCAAAAAAGGTATAATGAAACTTACGCAGCGTCAGAAGTCAGCTGAGCCATAGTATCCCGCTTTCAGCGGGAGAAGGGCTCACTCAAAGCAATGTTCACAAAAGATTATATAGTTGGTTTGGTGGATGGCGAAGGAAGCTTCACGGCTTATGTTTTAAATCCGCAACAGCCGACTAAATCCAAAAGAAGAGTTAAGGTTGAACCAAGGTTTTATGTCAAGTTGATTGAAGAAGACAAGGCGATTCTTTATGAATTAAAAAAATACTTTGATTGCGGCAATGTCTATTTTCAAAAAGATAGCCGCAAAAATCATAAGAATTGTTACAGATTCGAGGTTACCGACAGAAAACAATTGTCAGAAAAAATAATCCCATTCTTTGAAGAAAATACTTTAAAGTTTTCCACAAAGAAAAGAGATTTTAAAATTTTTTGCCAAATAATGAAAATGGTTCAAGCCGGAAATCATCTTAATCGCAACGGATTAAAAAAAATCTTTAGGTTGAAACAAAAAATGCATTGAGCTCGCGTAGTGCGGGAAATCCGCTCGCTACGTGGGAACGTCAACTCTAAGTTTATAGAGGACAATCGCCCGTCAAGCCAAGTGTGGTGACAGGGGCTAAGTCGTAACAAGGCACGGGTAGCGGAAGCTGCTCGTGGAGTTTTAACTAAATTTTCCGCCTAATCGGCGGGAAGTTAGGCGATATCCGCCGAAGAGGCGGAAAAGTGTTGGTCTCGGAGCTTTGATTTGAGACCGGACGGAACAAAAGAAAAGGTATTAATGAGTTCAAAAAAGCGTGCAAAATGTTGTATTTTGAGCGCTTTTTTGATATGCTTTCTCAATGATATTCGGGTGTGTAGCTCAGGCGGTTAGAGCACGTCACTGATAATGACGAGGCCGGAGGTTCGAGTCCTCCCACACCCAAATGGGTAGTCGCCTCGTCGGCGACCTGCCGAAGAGGCAGGATAGAGGTCGAAGGTCCGATTCCTTCTGCGCCCAATAATATGAAAAAACTTACACTCAGAGAAAAATCAATATTAGCTGGTTTGTATTTATCAAAATTTGATACGGAAGGATTAAAATTTTTAGGGTTTGATAATTTTACAGAGGCCTTTAATGTAATTGGATTAGCGTTGGATATTAAACCAGCTTCAGTTAAAAATTACAGAGATGAATTTGATCCATTATTTCCAAATGAACGGCAAGGTTGGCATAAACGAGAAATTAGGCCATATTGCAAAGATATTTTTAATGCATTTAAGGATTTAGATATAGCGAATTTTTCAAATTTGCTAAAAGAAATAATTTACGAAAATCATGAACTGGATGTTTTGATGGAACAAATTGCCAAAAAAGAAGACAAAGAAAGCTCTTTTGCTAAACGGCTTATAACGGGACAAGCGGCGGAACAATATTTTAAGGATAATTTTTTGAGCGTTGATATTTTCAAAGGATATAATTTGGAAGACACGACAAAAATCGGGTGTGGTTTTGATTTTAAGTTGATAGCGGAAGAAAAAGAACGATATTTTGGCGTAGAAGTAAAAGGGCTTAATGAATCAAGCGGCAACATTGCTTTAACCAACAAAGAACATGCAGTCGCCGATTTTTTGAAAAACCGATATTTTATATTTGTTGTGAAAAATTTTAAAGAAAAACCATTTCATCAAATCTACCAAGACCCGATTAAAAATTTAAGTTTTAACAGAATTGAAAATAAAGTTGTGCAGATAAGTTGGAACACGGCAGTTTAGTTATGAAAATTTTTACGAAAGACAAAAGTTATTCTTTGCCAGAAATTATAGGCATTTGCAATAAAAACGGACTGATTACCGTTGATTGCTTGAAAGACGAGAATATGATTAGCGTTGAAAAAGAAGGTGCGGATGCATTATTTGAATTTCATAAAATTGGCGAAGATATTTTCAAATTAACATGGTTCGCAAACCACAAAGGGCGGATTTAGAAACGAGGACGATAAAAATAGCTGGAAAATTGTTAGGATTTGGGAACACGAAATACAAGATATTGCAAAAATTATGCGTAGAATAAAGCTATGACAAAAGAAGATTATTTTATGAAAAAATTAGTGGGCGTAGGAAATCAAATTAGCGAATTGAGCACTAAAATACTTTCTTTTACACATTTTGGTCATGGCGACCAAACAAAATACGAAATATGCGGAGGGTTACTCGTTAGAATCACAAAATTGCATCATACAATTTTGCAAATGGCGTGTGATAAAAAAGGAGAAATCATACCAATTTTGCAAAGACCTTTAATTGAAACATATTTAAGTTTGGCATATCTCCTGAAAAAAGATGATGCGAAAGTTTACCAAAAGTTTATAGAAAGAAACGCAATTGATGACAAGAGACAAAAACACGCCATTTTGCAAAAAGTATCTGGCAAAAAACAAATGCCAATAGAGAAAAGAATGCTTAGCTCAATAGCCAAACACGTGGCTAACGATAATATCGATTTTACTAAAATTCCAGATAAGCCGAGCGGGACGACATGGATTCCGGGGGTGGAGTATAAAGACATGGCAAAAGAAATAAAGTGGCCAGATCTTTATACTTTTTTCTATAAAACTGCTACGAGATTTTCGCATCCAAGCTGGCATGATATAAAGACCAATCATCTAAGTCCGTGCAAAAACCATGAGAAAGGTAAAGAGCATTATATTTTGGATAATCGGTATAGAAGCCCAAAACCTCAATTACTTGAAGCATCATTTGTTGTTACGTTAAAGGCACTGTGCATTTTCAATTTTAACTTTTGTGGCAACAATGAAGATTTCAATAAGACCGTAACAGAAATTGAAAATGTGGTTTTCCAAGAGATTCAAGAACACGAGGAGCATCTACAAAAAAGTAGCTTCAAGAAAAAATAACGTCGCCAAAAATTCCGTCCGTTCTCGCAAGAACATGACGGAAGGAGATGTGGGTAAGCTACCTTAGTTCATAAATTTCCGCTAAAATATGTTTGAGTTTGATTGTAAACCATACACCCACTATGTTCACTTTAATCATTGATATTTTGGCCGATGTCGTCGTTCGGACGATAGACGTTTTGGGATACCCGGGCGTGTTTTTCCTGATGCTTGTGGAAAGCTGCGGAATCCCCATGCCGTCGGAGATTATTATGCCGTTTTCCGGTTTTCTTGTTGCGGTTGGCAAGATGAATTTTTGGGTAGTGAGTTTCGTCGGCGCTTTCGCCAATCTGGCCGGTTCGCTTATCGCTTATTGGATAGGGTTGAAAGGCGGGCGGGCGCTGATTGAAAAGTACGGGAAATACGTTTTGATTTCAAAACATGACCTGGATTTGGCCGACAGGTGGTTTTTAAGATTCGGAAACTGGACGGTTTTTTTCGGCCGGCTTCTGCCCGTGGTCCGCACTTACATATCTTTTCCGGCCGGCGTCGCCAAAATGGAGATAAAACGCTTTTCGCTTTACACTTTCGCTGGAGCTCTCCCATGGTCAATTCTTTTCACTTGGCTCGGGGTAAAAATGGGCGATAACTGGGAGCAAATCAGAGAAAAACTGCATAATTTTGATTTAGCCATAGTCGTTCTGATTGTAATAGGAATTATTTGGTATGTTTGGAGACATATCAAACACAGAGTTCGTGAATAATACAGAGCGACTGTGGATAACTTTTTTGGCTATTTTTTTTCTCGCTGTATAATGAACGCAGAAGACAATTATTATTATAAAATCCTTTGCGGTCCCAAGGGATAAATTTTTATTCGGCGAAAGCTGAAATTTATAAATATGAACAAAAATTTTTCGGTGATATCAATAGTTCTGCTTGTTATCGGCGCAATCGGAGGGTATTGGTACGGCAGTTCCAAGACTTACGACAGGGGTTATCAGGCGGCCACGGCCGACATTAAGGCCCAGCAGGAGGAATCGGCCAAAAAAGCGTCGGAAGATGCCGCCAAAACAGCCAATCCGTTCCAGGTCAACAACCCATTAGAGGGAGTGGAAGCCAATCCTTTTGACAAAGCCAAAGACGCTCTTAATCCGTTTGCCAAATAAATACATATTAAACTCTTAAAATCATGAAAATACTTAATTTTAAAAAATTTTTCTGGCTAGCTTCTCTGCTGGCGGTTTTTTCTTTCCAGCTTGCTTTAGCTGAAAGCGAAATTCCGGAAAATTTAGTTCCTTTGGCCGAGGAGCTGGGATGCCAGACGAAAGAAGAGTGCGCCAAATCTTTTGATTCTAATTTTGAAAAAGGGATTGAATTGGCGGAAAAATACCAAGTTTACAGCAAAGAGCAAAGCGACATAGCCAAATCTTACAAACAAGAGGTAATTTCCAAGCTAAGCGGCATAACAGAAGATAATTTTGAAGAAGAAATCGTAAAAATCGCCAAAGAATTGCTGAAAAATCCGAAACTGGCCAAATCTTTCCAGCTTGACAAAGATTCGGTAAGCGCGTCCGAAACCATAGTTGCCGAAGTAAAAAATGCCGGAGTGGGCGTGGATATTTGCAGCCAGTCCGCGGAAACGCTTTCCCGGGAACAATTGATCGGCTGTTTGGAAGCGAGCAAAAAATTGGCGAAAAAAAGCGCCATTGTCCAAAAATATATACCCCGAGGAGTGATTGAGAAGACAAATATGGCTGATATGGCGGCCAGCCTGGGTGAAGCCTTGGCCAAGGGAGATTACCCGGAGCTGGGGAAAACGGCGGAAGAGGCAGGGCAGAAATGTTTGAATCCAGGATCGGAATCATTGAAATCTTGCGATGAAATCGCGCAAAAATTTTTCGGCCCCGAGGGGGTGAAAGAATTGGCGTCGGCCAGAGCTCAAACCAAGCAGGCGGGAGATTTTTATTTGAAAGGCTTGGAGAATCTGGAGCTCGTGACTTCCGACGGCAGAAAAATAGCGGGTAAGACGGCTATAAAAGATACTTGCGAAAAAGCTTTTGAAACAGGAGACGTGAAGCTGGCCAGGTCTTGCGGAGAATTTGCCGTCAAGAACGGCTTTACCAGTCAGAAAGAAATGGATGATGGGCTCAAGATTTTTGAATCTATGGCGGATAAAAACATAAATTTTGACCAGTGCCGAAGCAACCCGGAACTTTGCGAAGAATTCATTCCGGAAGAACACAGGAAAGAATTTGAGGGCAACAAAAAAATTTACGAAATTATGAAAGCCGAAGCGGGTTTTAATCCTCTTGAATGCGAAAGAGGAAATGTTGATTTTGAAATCGGCCGGAAATGTTTTGAAGCGTCCCAAAAAGCCCTGCCCAAGCTGAAAGAAATAGCCGCAGATTATCCGGAAGTCCAAAGAATGGTTTCTGAAATTGAATTCGGCATCAAAAGAGAAGGAGAACAAAAACAGAAAGGAGACGATTTTGGAAAATTTTTCAGCCAGCAGGCGGGACCGGGCGGATGTAAGAATGAGCAGGAGTGTTTCACTTATTGCAACGACCCGGCCCACGGAGCGGAGTGTATTTCTTTCGGCGCCAAACACGAAGTTTTCCAAGGAAACGAAGCGGTGGAAAGATACCAAAAATACAACAATATAATGACGAGCCCATCGCCGTCCGCTTATAATCAAGCGGGACAATACGGACAGCAAGGAGAAAATGGATTTAATCAAGGCGGGCAAAATGCAAACAGGCAGGTATTTCCTTATCCCGCCGGTGATAATCGCGGCGCTTACGCCAATACGGGTAACTTTGGCGGACCGGGACCGAGCCCGGAATGTTTTGCGGCCATTCAATCCGGAGATTTCGCCAAAGCCAAAGAAATTTGCAGCGTCCCGGCTAATCCTTATCAGTCCCAGCCGTCCCAGCCGCCTTATCAAGTTTATCCCGACTATCAGCAATCTTCCAATTCTTCATATTCAAGTTACGATGAGAAAGAAAAATGCTACAGAAACGGCGGTTTTTGGACGGGAAATTATTGCGATTATCAAAACAGAAGCGCTTCTTCTTACAGTTCCTACTATTACTCCTCTTCTCCCTCAAGCGCTTATTCTTCTTACCCTTCCAGCGCCTACTCCTACTCCTCCTACTCCTACAGCTCCTATCCATCTTATTCTTCCTGCACCAACGATATGATTTCCCTTCTCGGCACCGGTTGCCATTTTATGTATAACGATTCCTCCAACACCGCAATTTACTGCAACGGCGAGATGACCAAATCGGCCAAACTTGGAGACACGGCCGCTAAAGACGGCTGCCAATCCGGCAGTTATTCTTCATACTACAGTTCTTACTCTTCTTACCCATCAAGCGCTTACAGCTCATATTCTTACAGCTCTTATAATTATCCGCAGTGCGATTGGTCAACTCAATATCTGAAAAATTCAACCCAAACTTGCATGCCCAAAACAGATTGCTATGACACCGCTAATGCGGAATATAATTCTTCCGAATGCCAAGGAGTAAGAGGTTCTTCTTCATACAGCTCTTACAGTTACTCTTCTTATCCTTCCAGCGCTTACAGCTCCTATTCTTACAGTTCTTACAGTCCGGCCAGTTCGGAGGCCTCTTACAGCAGTTATAGTTCAGCCGCTTACAGCAGCGCTGATTATTCAACGGCTTGCGCTCAAGCTGGCGGAACATGGGACGGCTCTTACTGCCAGATGCCGCAATCGTCAAGCGCCGCCGCCTACAGTAGCGCCGCTTACAGCAGTTATGACCCCTCATCTTCATGCGCCCAAGCCGGAGGAACCTGGGACGGAAGCGTCTGCCAAATGCCGAACTCGGACAGTTCAAGCAGCGCCACTCAGAATCCCGCCGCCGCTGGCTGGTTATTCGGGAAAATAATAAATTTTTTCAGCCGATAAAAACATAAAAATTGCCTCACCGACAATAGTTTGATATATTCAATCAATGGCTTTTAGTTTTTGTTATTTTAACGGAAAAATTGTTTCGGCGGACAAGGCTTTGATTCATCTGGACGACCTCGGTGTTTTGCGCGGATACGGCGTTTTTGACGTGATGAAAACGGTCAACGGAAAAATCTTTTTGTTTGACGAGCACTTCAAGAGGCTAAGCGATTCCGCCTATTATTTAGGCGTTAAATTGCCAGTTAAAAAAAATGAAATTGAAGCCATAATTAAAAAATTAATTTCAAAAAACAAAATCAAGCAAGCTTCAATCAGAATCGTTTTGACCGGAGGTCGAAGCGCGGACGCGATGCATTTTGATTCAAAAACGCCGACTTTCTATATTTTGGTTTCTGAATTCAGGCCGTTGGGTTACGATTTGTTTAAAAACGGGATAAGATTGGCAATAGTTAATCGGGGTAGGGATATGGCCGAAATAAAAACGACTAATTATATCGCGGCCGTTAAAAATATAAACGAGTGCCAGAAAAAAGAAAATTTTTTTGAAATTCTTTATGTTTCAAACGGCCTTGTCTTGGAAGCGTCCACCAGCAACTTTTTCGCGTTTGTCGGAGACAAGCTTATTGCGCCAAAAGATAATATCTTGAAAGGCATAACGAGGAATTTAGTCATCAAGTTGGCCAAGAAAGAATTTGAAACGGAAGAAAGGGAATTAAAAAAAGAGGAATTAAATTTGATGACGGAAGCTTTCATCGCGGCCACCAACAAGGATATTGTTCCCGTTGTCCAAATTGATAACCTAAGAATCGGCGAAGGCAAGCCGGGCAAAAACACAAAAAAATTAATGCAAATTTTTCAGGAATTCGTAAGGAATTATTGATTAGCGCTTTGACAGCGGGATTACAGCTGATAGAATAATTTTACGTTATTATTAAATTATTTAATTATATATTTATGAGCAATAAAAAATTAGGAATAATATTGTTATTGTTGGTTTCGATTGCGGTCCCGTCTATCGGCTTTGCCGATAATTCCGCGTCAAGCAGTCTTTCAAAAAAAGAAGCGAGGCAAAACACGATAGGAGAAATAAAGGATGCCAGAATTCAGGCTAAGAATTCTATAAAAGAGGCTAAAACTGAAGCCAGAGAAAATATTAAAAAAGAGAGGGAAGAGTTCCGCGGCGAAGCCAAGAGCATTAGAGCGACCTCTACTCTTTCCGTTGAGGAGAAAAGAAGCAAAATAGAAGAAGAGTGGAAGAAAAAACAGATAGATCTTGATAAATTAAGAAACGAGAGGAATAAAAAGGCGCAAGACATCAGGTCTAATACCCAGAAAACCATTTTGGACAAAAGAGAAGCTCTCAAAATTGACCTGAAGAAAATAAAAGATGAAAGAAAATCCCAAATTGTTGAAAAAACGGATAAAAAGTTGGAAAAAATAAACGACGACAGGACCAACCATTTGCTTGATGTCCTCAATAATCTTGAAAAGGCGCTCGCTAAAATCAATGTAAGGATAAGCGCGGCACAAGGCAAAGGTGTTGATGTTTCTTCCGCCAAGAAAGCTTCTGATGATGCCGCTAAAGCGATAGCCGCGGCCAGAACGGCGGTGGAAGCGCAGGCCGCCAAAGTCTACAAGATGACTATAACCGAAGAAAACAAACTTAAGGCCGATGTGGGGAGTACGGTCAAAAAACTTCAAGATGATCTGAAACAGGTTAGAATTGTTGTTCAGTCCGCCCATGATGCCGTCAGAAAAGTGGCAGTGGATCTGGCTAAAGCGATTGGACTCGAAGATAAACCCAAGAGCAGTAGTTCTTCATCATCAGTATCATCAAGCAGTTCAGTTTCTTCCGTGGCGTCAAGTCAGTAATCAAGTTAAAATATTATTAGAATAATCAAAATAAAAAATGAAAAAAACAATAATCATAGTTATAATCTTAATTATTGCCGGAGCCATTTTTTGGATGTTTAAGTCTAAAACAAATACTCCAGCTACAGAAACGACAAATATGCCGACAACTCAAAATCAGGTTGACGATACGGAAATCACAACAATCAATAGCGATATTGAATCAATAGATGTAGGCGATACCGATCAAGAATTCAATGATCTAAACAAGGATTTGCAGGGATTATAATCGGTAGCTGTAATGAATTACAAAGATTTTTTTAGTCCGCCAGCTGGCGGAAAGAAAATTACGATGATGGGTTTGGGGATTCTTGGCAGAGGCGTGAATATCGCCAAGTTTTTGGCGGAATGCGGAACGGAATTGACAATAACGGATTTGAAGACGAAAGAACAATTAGCCTCATCGCTAAAAATTTTAACTCCTTATAAAAACATAAAATATGTTTTAGGCAGGCATGATCCAGTTGATTTCAGAGATAAGGATATGGTTATTAAGGCCGCCGGCGTGCCGCTTGATTCGCCGTATATCGCCGAAGCGAGAAAAAATAATATTCTCGTGGAAATGGACGCTTCTCTTTTTACCAAGCTGGCGAAAAATGTCGTGATTATTGGAATAACAGGCACGCGCGGGAAAAGCACGGTTACTCATTTAATTTACGTCATACTTAAAGAGTCTTTTAAAAACAGCAAGCGAAAAGTTTTTCTTGGAGGCAATGTAAAAGGTTTGGCCACTTTGCCGTTGCTGAAAAAAGTGAAATCAAAGGATATTGTCGTGATGGAACTGGATTCCTGGCAATTGCAGGGTTTTGGCGATGCGCGAATCAGTCCGAACATCGGCGTCTTTACGACTTTTTTGCCTGATCATCAGAATTATTACAAAAACGATATGGATAAATATTTTTCCGACAAGGCGAATATTTACCGCTGGCAAAAAGAAAACGACTTTCTTGTGGCGGGAGAAAAATTTTTTCACAACATTAAATCATTCGCTAAAAATGCTGGAGCAAAAATAGCGCAGGATTTTAAAAATAGCAGTAATAACGGTAACTTAAAAAGAAAAGCAGTAATTGCTAAAAGGAGCGATATTTCCAAAAAATGGAAAGTAAGATTGCTTGGCGAACACAATCTGGCAAACATCGCTCTGGCGGTTGAGGCGGTAAGAAAACTTGGCGTAAAAGAAGCTGTTATCAAAAAATCGGTGGAGAATTTCAAAGGCTTGCCCGGCCGGCTGGAATTTGTAAAAGAAGTCAGGGGCGTAAAATACTACAACGACACCACCGCCACTACGCCGGAAGCGGTGATGGCCGCTTTGGATTCACTAAAAGAAAGCAAAGGGAAAATCATTCTAATCGGCGGAGGAGCGGACAAAAATTTGGAATATGCTGGATACGCCAAGGTTGTGAAAAAATTCGTCAAAACCCTAGCTTTGTTCAGAGGTTTGGCTTCTAATAAAATAATTTCGGCGCTTGGCAAGACAAAATTTCCGGTGAAAATTTTTGACAATATGAAAGCCGCGATGAAATTCGCCTTTGCCAACGCCAAAAAAGGGGACATAGTTCTACTTTCCCCCGGCGCGGCCAGCTTCGGCGTGTTTAAAAACGAATTTGACCGGGGAGAACAATTCAACAAAGCGGTGAAAAAGTTAAAATAAAAAATATTGATTTGAGCTTGACCTAAGTATATCCAATGTATATACTTTAAATATGACGACAAAATTGCAAAAATGGGGAAATAGTTATGCGGTGAGAATTCCGAAAAATCTTATCCAAGACCTTGATTTGGAACAAGGGGCGGATATGGAGATAAAATATCATAATCAGTCGCTGGTTATAAAACCAAAAAAACAGAAAGAATACAGTTTAAAAGAGCTGATTCAAGGCATTACGCCGAAAAACAGGCATAAGGTTATTTTTGACGGGCAAGATGTCGGCAAAGAAAAAACGATATGGTAGATAGAACTCCGGATCAAGGCGATATCGTGTGGCTTTCTTTGAATCCGACAAAAGGACATGAGCAAAAGGGCAGACGCCCGGCATTTGTTCTTACGAAAAAAGAATATAATGAAGCGACCGGTTGTTTTCTTATGTGCCCGCTTACGACAAGAAGGAAAGGATATATGACGGAAGTTTTATGCGAGATTGACGGCAAAAATTCCGTTATTTTGTCCGATCAGATTCGTTGCGTTGATTTTACCGCGCGAAAGGCGGAACATATAACAACAGTTTCAACCGAAATAATATCCGAAGTTAAAGCTAAAATCCGCGCTTTGATTTTTGGCTAAACAATAAAAAACATAAACAAAAAATGTGTATCTTAAATCTGCGCCACAAAGAGCACTTCCATTTTTGTAATGCCTTCGGCTAACAAAAATTGGTCGCTCCAGCATAAATAGCGCAGGATTTTTTAAATACAAAATATGGGAGACGCAAGATTGACAAGATACTTTTTGTGTGTATAGTGCAAGCAGATAAAGCAACCTCTCCCTACCCCCAAATACGAACATTTGGAAAATTAATTGATAATGATTCCGCCACTATGCCATATCCTCCGATTTCCTTGGAAAAAGAAACCTCGTAAGCTGTTAGACCATCCAAGCACGCTCTCGGCTTGTGATTGAAATAATCTTCAATATCTGAAACAAAACCCGAATTGACCGACCCCAAGTCGGTCTTTTTCGGTATGAATTCTCGGATCCATCGATTGCAATTCTCAACCAATCCTTTCTCCCATGAATGATAAGGATGGCAGAAATATATTTTTGTTCCAAGGAGCGCTTCCAAATTTTTCCATTGCCTGAAAGCGATATCGTTATCGGCAGTGATTGTCTTGACCTCATATCCTTTAAGCAGGCGCTCGAGCGCTTCCCTCACCGTCTCCGCGGTCCGATTGGGGAGGAGAGCGAGTCGGATAACCTTGCTGTATTTCTCCACGCAGACCAGAAGAACCCATGAATTGAATTTTGACACAATGAAGTCCATTTCCCAGTGCCCATAATCATACAGGGCTTGAATAGGTCTCATTTCAATGAATTTCCGATCGGGATCAGTCAGATATATCTTGTTTCCTCTCTTGGTTCCGCTTTTCATATTGTTTCTGTTCCAGAACAAATATCGTTCCAAACCGGATCTTTTTTTAATGAATTTACGAATGCTCTTGGAGCTTGCGTAAGTTAATCCTGATTGTGTTTCCATCCGGCATGATATTGTCTCCGGCGACCAGCCTGCTTCAAGCTTTCTTTCCACAAATCGCGTCAGATGGCCGTCCATTGCCACCTTGTTGCAATTGCGTTTCTTGCGATATTGTTTCAAATACGCTTTGTTAACCGCCTTCTTCGCCTCATACCTGTCTCTGTCTCCGTTTGCGTTCACTTCCTCGCAGACGGTTGACCTGCCCCGACCCAGCGTCCTAGCTATCTCTTTGAATGTTTCTCCCGCGCCTAGCATCTTTTCAATACAAAACCTTTCTTCATCCGACAAATGTTTCTTCTTGTTTTTTTGATTTTTCGCCATAAATACATGGTATCCGAAGTTCGTATTTAAAGGTAGGTAGAAG
>Ga0209541_10013518_pt1 | contig 12460 bp, 16 predicted proteins | sample RifCSPlowO2_01_FD_184027 | JGI IMG/M metagenome (GOLD analysis project Ga0209541, IMG submission 184027) | Groundwater microbial communities from Rifle, Colorado - Rifle CSP2_plank lowO2_0.1 (SPAdes) (version 2) | ecosystem: Environmental > Aquatic > Deep subsurface > Groundwater | place...
CACCAGCAGAAGAGGCAGAGATTGATTTGAAATTGGGAAGAAATAAATTGCTAGAACTTATCCAAAAAAGAGCCCAGAAGAGCCATCATTCACTAAGATGACTGTATCCTCTGGAAGAACTATATCCAATGAACCTATTTTTAATTAACTTTAACTATTCTAACTATCCAATTATGTTATTCCATCTAAACCTTTTTAAACACCTTCTCATTTCTTAATAACATGAATTTATCAGAATTAGGATTAAAATGTGGAATTGAGATTCATCAGCAACTAGAAGGAAAGAAATTATTCTGCAGCTGCCCTACTATTCTAAGAGATGATAATCCTCATTTTAAAGTTAAGAGAAAACTTCGCGCTATGGAAGGAGAAGGTGGAAAAATTGATATTGCGGCCATGGCCGAACAAAACAAAAATAAGTTTTTTGTTTACGAGGGATATCACGATACTACTTGCTTAGTTGAAATTGATGAAGAACCACCCCATGAAATTAATCAAGAAGCTCTGTACACTACTTTACAATTATCCAAAATTATGAATGCAGATATTGCTTCCATTATCCAAGTAATGCGCAAAACAGTGGTTGATGGATCTAATACATCTGGATTTCAAAGAACCGCATTAGTGGCCAGAAATGGAAAGATTTCCACTAGTACCGGAGAAGTTCGTATTGATAATATTAATTTGGAAGAAGATTCTTGTAAAAATATTTCTGAAACTCCAGAAGAACGCACTTACCGCATGGATAGATTAGGAATACCTTTAATCGAAATAGGAACTGCTGCCGACATTACTTCTCCACAACAATGCCAGGAAGCAGCAAAGAAGATAGGATTACTTCTACGCTCACTTACGGGGGTTAAGAGAGGATTAGGAACAATTAGACAGGATGTTAATGTTTCCATAGCTGGAGGAAATAGAATTGAAATCAAAGGAGCTCAGGATCTACGTCAACTTCCTCTATTTGTTGAATATGAAGCAAAACGGCAGCAAGAATTACTTAAGATAAAAACCGAATTGAAAGGAATAAATTTAAATCCATTTCAAATCTCTGACTTAACTGGTCTATTTGCTAAAAGCACATCCAAAATAATCGAGAAGACCATTAAAGATAATGGTAAAGTGTTGGGAATTAAATTAAATGGTTTTGCCGGTTACATAGGCAGAGAATTAATGCCCAATTATCGTTTAGGTACAGAATTTTCGGGAAGAGCTAAAATTTATGCTGGAGTAGGGGGGATTTTTCATTCCGATGAATTACCTAATTATGGCATAAACGAAGAAGATGTAGTCAATATCAAGAAAATATTGCATTGTTTTTCTGAAGATGCTTTTGTTCTTATAACTCATAAAGAATCAAATGCCCGAATAGGTTTAGAAGCGGTCTATCAAAGAACACAAGAATTGTTTATCGGCATACCTAAAGAAGTACGTAAAGCAAATCAAGATGGAACTACTTCTTTTATCCGTCCACTATCAGGTTCAGCTAGAATGTACCCGGAAACTGATGTACCTTTGATAAAGCCAGATATAACTAAAATTAAACTTCCAGAATTATTGGAAGAAAAAATAGTGCGCTATCAACAAAAATTAGGAATAAGTAAAGATCTAGCAGAATTTGTAGCTAAATCAGATAAAATGCTTTTGTTTGAAGAATTGGTACAAACATATCCCACAATTAAACCAGCATTTATCGCTGAAACCATTACCTCTTCATTATTAGAGATTAAAAGAAAATATTCCATTAATCCTGATGTATTGGAAGAGGATCAATTCCGGGAGTTGTTCAAATATCTAATGGAAAATAAAATTCATAAAGATATTGTATTAGATGTTCTTATAGACATGTGTAAAGGAACGTTTAAGATTGAAAAATATGCAGCATTAGGAACAGAAAAGATTCATCAGGTTTTGAAAGAGATAGTTGAAAAGAATTCTAATGCGCCCTTTAGCGCATTAATGGGTATGGCCATGAAACAGTTAAGTGGGAAAGCTTCCGGTGAATTTATTTCTTCGGAACTGAGAAAGATAGTTGAGAAAGGACATAAGTGAAGTAGGACACACACATTTATAATAACTAAAATAATTCTAGAGACATGTTGAATAATTCAATAAAATGGTTAAAAGTTATTATAATATTAACATCAACAATTGTAGCTTTATTTTTAATAATATCGGCTTACAAAATATCTTTGCTCACCACTAAATTAGGCGTAGATCAAGAAAAAGTATTTGATTTTTTAGATAGTAAAGCCGATCTGCCCGAAGATTATACCACTAATGAAAAGTCCCATTTATTAGATGTAAAAAAAGTCATGCAGAAAACAGATTATCTATTCTATTTTGTGTTTTTTATTTCAGCGGTTATAATCATTTACGGATATAAACAGAAACAGATTTTGAAAGAAATATTACACTATTCAGGATTTATTACCTTAACTATAATAGTTATTATTCTACTGGGAATAATAATCAATTTTAATTTTATGTTTGAAATATTTCATCTACTTCTTTTTCCACAAGGAAATTGGCAGTTCCCGCTAGAATCGTTATTAATACGTACATTTCCCCTTGATTTTTTTGTGTGGATGGGGGCTAAAATAGTATTTTTCAGCCTCGTTTTTGGAGGAGGAGTTATGATAATCAGTAACTATTTTTCTAAGAAAATGATTATATCTTAAAAATGCATAAGAGGTAAATAAAAATTAAAGCATCAGCAAAGAGATATGTTTTTATACTCCCCATACATCCTTTTACAGATGAACGTAATTGCTAAAGGACCAAAAGCCTGGTTTATAGGTGTAGGGATAATTCTCTTAGGAATTATACTTGTAGTAATTGCTTTCAATCTTTTGATTTTACTGCTACCAATTATTCTGATCATTATGATACTTAGTTACTTATTTAGATCTTTAAATAAAATAAAGAACAAAAAAGGAAAAACAGAAAAAGGGTATGTGGATGTCAAGTTCAAAGTCAAAAAATAAACCGCTGGTTTTGGTCAATTTTAAAACGTATTTAGAAGTTTCTGGAGATAGAGCAGTTATTCTTTCTAAACAGATAGAAAAAGTCAAGAACAAAAAATATAGGTTAGCTATTGCTCCCCCAACATTATATCTTAAAGAAATTACTAAAATTACCAGTAAAATGCCCGTATTTACACAACATCTAGATCCAGAAGGGGAAGGAGCACACACAGGACATATTATCCCATATGAAGTTAAAAAAATAGGCGTAATTGGTACGATTCTTAATCATTCTGAGAAAAAACTGCCTTTTGATATATTGAAAAAAACAGTAGAAGCATGTAAACATCATCATCTTATTACTGTGGTTTGTGCCTCTACCTTAGCTGAAGTAAAGAATATAGCTGAGTTACATCCTGATTACATTGCTTATGAACCTGCTGAGTTAATTGGAGGAAACATTTCTGTTACAGATGCTAAGCCGGAGATAATAAGTAAAGCTGTTGCTTTGATTAAAAAAACATGTCCTAAAACTAAAGTACTATGCGGAGCAGGAGTCCATTCACGAGAAGATTTATTGCACGCTCTGAAGCTGGGAACGGATGGGATTTTAATCGCGCATGCAGTTGTAAAAGCAAAAAATCCCAAATTATTTTTAGAGAAGATGTTGAGTTGAATTTTTTAAATTAATAAATATTTTTTTAATTCAGAAAAGTACATATTCACTGCACCGTCACATAAAATTTCTGCACATTCCCGTATAAATTATTCTGAGCTAGAATCTTGGCATCAAAGATATAAATTCCTTTTGCCGCATCATTAGGAATATTTACTAATATCGGCTCGCTACGATGCTCACTCTCTTTTATGACCATATCCTCATTATTATAAATTAACCAGGATAAAATGTATTGACGCTGGGAGTTAGATGTAGTAATGGGAACTTGCTGCGGATCAATCATTTGAGATAAATCTACTTGTAATTTGAACGAATCCCCTACCCCGCCTATGTTAAGTATACCAATTCCAAATACATGACTCTCCCCACCAGCTAAAGTAGCTTGATGTAAAGGCAGAGCAACTTGTTTACCTTGATCAACGAGTAAACGTTGTAATTCTGCTTCTGTTTGTTCGTCGAGCTGCCCTTTGAGTTGTTCTCCGCTACTAACGAAAGAATATAATAATTTAACTCCTAAACCAAGCACTACGAGAGAAATAATTACTATTACTAAAGTACTCATAGATAATTCTATAGCCCCTTTTTTACTCATAGGTGAAATAAGAGTTATGAGGTTTATATTTCTTTCTGTGGATGGTAAATAGAATGTATAAATCATTCCTAATAAATTCATAAATTTCCCCCAATAATCTTTTAAATATCTGTATAATATACCACTAATATACCGTCACTATGACAAATTTAACCAACAGAATAAGAGAAAGTATAACCGCATCCGGTATTGCTTTAGTGGTAGCAGGACTCTTAGCTGCAAGTTGTAATAACAACAATAATAGTCAAAATTCCTGCGCTAAAGATACTGATTGCGCCGGAGATCAAGTATGTGAGTACAATGTTTGTGCGGATGTAATAGATGTTTCTCCTCGAACAGCACAACAAACTTGGGAGGGGTTATATACCGCTCTGCACAGTAATGATCTTAATCAGGTATTAAAATATTTTACCAAGGGTAGAAAAGAATATTGCACCCAATTATTGGAAGGAAGAGACCTGCCATCCATAGCTGATTCTATGCCTAGCTTACCTTTACAACCAACTTTCCAAAGAGGAAATTTGTCCCAATATGAAATAATTACTGATACTGGTAGATACGGGGTGAAAATGTACTGTCCCCATGACCACTGCATGCTCATCGATTTTTAGAAAAAGTATTTTGGCAGCAATTACAGCAGCCATAACTTTGACACCAGCATTAACTAGCGGTTATTCTATTAAAACTCATCCCCGTTTAACAGAGAGAGCAGTACAATTCTATTTAGAACAGAATGGTAATAGTAATAATCGAGTTGATCTAGACGCATTAAAACTAGGCAGCGTGAATGAAGATTCTCCTGACCTTTATATCCGTTCATATAACCACTTTGAAAATTGGGAAGATAAAAGTGGATTATGGGGATTCTCTAGCGCTGCAGATTGGGCAGAAAATGGAGAATTACAAAGGGGACAAGTACCATTAGATCATTTTCTCAATACTGGTTTACTCTGGACTAAACCATTAAAATATTATTATCAAGAAGCATTAGGAGATTTTGGAGGAGGTTATCCCTTTGGAGATCAAAGTTGGCAGCAAGCTATCAGAAATGATAATCAACAAGCTTTGGGACACATAGCACATTTAGAAGCAGATCTTACCGTGCCCGCACATGTTAGAATGGATCCACATGCTTTCCTTCCTGCCATAGTTAGAGAATTTGCTGATTTCGAGTTACATGAAGACTCTTATGAAATATGGGCCGCAAACTATCCTGAAGCTATTTCAGAATTAACTCCCACCAGAATTCCCAATTATGGTTCATTGAGAACTTTTTATGACGAAACTTCTCATTTCACTGGAGCTCATTTTTCTAGTGATAATAGAATTGATACCGCCAGAATATCTTCTTTAGAAAGAAGAGTAGAAGATGGAGCAACGTATTACTATGACACTATTGATGGAAAAGATGTCCCTATTGCTAGAAAAGGATTCTTAATGCCTTATGTGCTTGATTGGAGAGTATTAGAAGAACAATGGAAAATATCAGCAACCAGAGGAGTGGAAGGAATCGCAGGTATAATAACATTATATTTTGAGATAACTAATCCGACTGGTGATTGTACACCAAATCCTGTATCATATTGCGTAGGCAATAATGTTTATGTTGATGATAATTGTGGCAATGATACATTATATCAACAATGTGGTAATAGTTATTCATGCCAAGAAGGAGAATGTAATCCTATTTCAAATAATGGTCATCCTGATGGGGGTAGTGAATGTACTCCGGATCCTTATCTCCATTGTGTGGATAGGTGGAATGCTGTTTTTAGAAATGATCGCTGTGGATTGGATATTATAGTCCAGCAATGTACTCCTTCCCAAACCTGTCAAACAGATAGTTGTGTGACTAATACCTGTACTCCATCATCCACACTACATTGTGTGGGAAATAGTGTTTATAACAATGATGGGTGTGGACATGATACTGTAGTGCAAAATTGTACTTCTTCTCAAACTTGTCAAACAGATAGTTGTAGGGATAATCCGCCGGCAGAGTATGTAGATTCTAACACCAGATTACATTGGCAAGTGAACGTTGGTAGGGGCCCAATCGATGAGATTTCTGCAGAAAGTTACTGCCAATCTATTGGATGGAGATTACCAACTGTTAGCGAATTACGAAGTTTGATTCGAGGTTGTGCCACTACGGTAACTGGTGGAAGTTGTGAAATAACTAACGAATGTAATAGTTTTGATCATTGTAATACTGGTTGCCGACCTTGTGTTACAGGGAGCGGACCAGATAATGGTTGTTACTGGCCTAATCAGCTCCAAGGCACTTGTTCTTATTATTGGACGTCAACAGTCGACACTTTTGATACTAGGGCTAACTGGATGGTAGGATTCGAGAACGCGGAAATAAACTCTCATCTTAAGTGGGGTAGTACTAATGATGAAGGAAGTCATTCACATTATGTCCGTTGTGTTAAATAGATATTTTACTAGTGCTAACATACGCTGCTAATCACTTTCAAAAAATTAAAACATAAAAAAAATAATAAAAATCAAAGAAATTCTACCAAACTTCGTATTCTTTGATTATAAGTATCAAGAACAAGAACAATAACACTGCTCCTGTGCCCATATACCATACTCCGGCAGAGACACTAGCTTGACTTAATGATAAGTACATTCCCCATCCCATTACGATAAAACCGAGCCAAAGGAATTTGTCTAATACTAACTTCATTATTTCGAATTCTTGTCCACTTGTCATTCTTTTTTTAGATTTCATGTAAATCACCTAAGATGTTTTTATGAAAAATGTTCGTTCGTCGAATACTTTACCTGTAGTAACTATTTGTACTTTAAATAAATAAGTGCCAGTTTTATCAGGTGCGGTAATAGTTACAGGAACTACTCTAGATTCACCTGCTCCAAAATTTACTGCAGAATCATCCCAAATTATTTTAGTTACTGTATCAGTAGTACTCCCCGTAGTTCTAAACGTTTTAGGAGTTTCAGACAATATTTGTACAAATCCTTGATCAGTCTTAACAAAGAAAGCAACTTCTAGATTTAAAGCAGTATCCTCAGTATTCTTAACACCAATGGCTTGAACCGATTCATCACCATTCCCTAAAACAATAGTAGTAGCAGGGAAACTTAATTTCTTGTTTCCAGTCCTTAAATCATCAAGAACTTGCTGGCTTATCTGTTCTTGAACTGCAGTTGAAGTATCTTTAATTGTTCCTATCTGTTCTCGAACAAAACCTAAACCTAGACCTAGAACTACAAAAGCAATAACAACTATAACAATAGCTTCTATAGATAAATTTAATGATCCTTTACGATTCATCTTCACACCTCTTTAGCCGTATTTCTCTAGCTTGAGTAAAATGAATATTCTACTATATAAAAAGCTTTCTGCAGTAGAGTTCAATGGTTTTGAATAAAATATGAGAAAACCTTATAACTAATACAAATGTTTAAGATGTATGACATTACAATACGAAGAAAAATTCGGGGTAAAAGTAGATATCAGAATTCCAGAAGAAATTAAAGGAAGAATTTTATACCAACAGTGGGAACGTTGGAGAAATGGAGATACAAAGTGTTATACAAAATCAGAGAATACGTCTAATTTACTAACTAGATATGAGCATTTTACAATGGGGAGCGGAGTGGGTTTACCTCCAGATCCATTTAAACCATTAGCATTACAACATAAAGGGGCAGATTTAGAGGCAGTAATACAAGCAAGAAGAAGAATATTTCCTCCCGGCACAGAATATCGCCATATGTTATATCCATCGGTGGTAGCTAATTTTGAAGGATTAACTGGATTAAGAAAATTTGATCATGTTCTAGCAGCCCAGTATCCTGAAATTGATCCTCAAGGAAGAATTAAAATACCAAAGATAGTAGCTATTTACACTCATGGTGGTAAAAAGATAGAAGTAGAAGATAGTATAATAGATCAGTTACAATTACCTACATCTCGAAATGATCTCAAATTAGATGATGAGATAGTGGTGAGAGAAGTTTTTGATTTTGAAAATGGATACAGAATTGAATTAGTAGATTCTCCTGAATAATCATCCCAAAAATGCTTTAAAAAACAAATTGAAAAAGTATTGACTGCCAAAAATAAAAGCAACATACGCAAATAAGAAGCTGGGAACGAAAGGAATTCCTTCTTTGATAGCAACTTCTTTTATTCCTCCTTTTCTATATAATTCGGATAAATAGGCCATATCACTTTGTTCTAACGTTCGCTTTTCCATTATTTTCTTACCATCGATGTAAATACTTTCTGCCATCCAATCCCCTTCTTTTAATTTAGGAATAATAACATTTCTGACAAAGAAACCTTTTTCCACTGAATTTACAAACATTAAAACGTAAAATAGTCCTAATGGAATGAAAGCCAAAACTAAGAAGAGAGTGTCTTTAAAACTCATAACTAAGAAAAATATTGAAAATACTCCAACAAAGATATGATATCCTTTATATTTCTTCAAAATTTCTTTGAAACGTTCCATAAACAAATTTCGACGTTTGAAAGCAAGTACTACCATAAACAACAAGCCATATCCCGCACCTAGAATCATTAATAATACAAAATACCACAACAGATTGAAACTACTACCATTGAAAGGATATGTAATTCCCAACAACGCTCCCATCCCCATCAATAATTTACTATCTCCCCCGCCCCATTGATGGGTGTAGTAAAAGAAACAAGCAATTAGGAAACAAACACCAAAACCTAAAATCCCGCTGAGAATAACTGACCAGCCTTGATCTACAGCAAATACAGCCCTAATTCCTAAAGCAGCAAAGATCAATCCATAATTCAGCCAGTCAGGTACTTCTCTCTCAAGGATATCTGTATAAGATGCGATTAGTAAACAAATAAAAGCAAGAGGAATAAGCAAGTAATCTATCGTAACTGTAAACATAGATGAAAGTAAATAAATTGATTATATTAAAGTATTGGTTTATTTGTAATTAAGTCAAAGAAAACAGCCCGCCACCAGTGAAACTACACACTGTGAAAACTCATATTTTACTCCTGGAAGTTAAATTTGCCCGCAAAATAGGAAGTCTTTTATAATATGAATTCTTTCTGAAGAATAATAGAGGTGTTATGATTGTCCAGAGAAATGATTAAAACAGGAATCCCAGGATTGGATGATGTTTTGAAGGGGGGAGTTCTAGAGAAGAGTGCTGTTCTCATTTCTGGTGGTCCTGGAACGGGAAAATCCATTTTTATTATGCAATTCTTAGTAGAAGGAGCTAAGAAAGGAGAACCGGGCTTATGCATTTTATATGATACTGAAAAAGAAGAGTTACTCACCTACGCAGATAGTTTAGGTATCCCTCTCCGTAAATATGAGCAATCTGGTATGATTATCATACTGAAAGAGGAACTTTTGCTTAAGAGAGTCATTTCACTCAGTGCCCCATTAGATATCATCCGCAAGAAAAAAATCAAGAGAGTGGCATTAGACTCTTTGACCATGTTTTCATACATCCATGTTTCAGATGATCGTGATTATAGACGTAAAATTGTCGAATTCTTAGATGCAATGAAACTGGTTACTTTATTTGCAACTGCAGAAGGAACTGAATACAGTCTTGATGAACTTCAATTTAGTCCAGAAGATTTTCTTTTTGACGGAGTTATTTTCCTTTCAAAAGTTCGTCATGAATCTTCTTTTGAACGGGTTCTCCACGTCAGCAAGTTGAGAGGACAGGAACATAAATTAAACATTTACCCTTTTCACATTGGTAAAGGAGGTATTGAAGTATATCCAAACCAACTTCCATTCTCATTGATAGGTAAAGATGAAGATCACAAAAAAGAGAAATAGAAATAATAATCATTTTAAACTTATTTAAATCAGATTTAAATTTAATACAAAAAAATATAATAATTAATAAAAAAATTAAATAATAATTAAAAAATTATTTTCTCTTTTTATTCTTTGGTTTATCTTTAGAAAGAGATTCGGCTATCTTCTCCCCCATATCTTTAAAACCATAAGTTTCACTCATCTTGAAAATTGCTACTGCCCCTAATAAGAACAGAACATAAGTTAAAGCAACAAAGAAATATTCCGGTACTTCTGCAATAGCACCGTAAATATCTTTCAATTCGAATAGTTCTCTAACTGTATGCCATAGAGAAAAAAGTATTAAAGAAGTTATGGACCAATTTACAAATTTAATATAATTTAACAGAGGTGGATTAGAAAGTTTCTTACTAGCCAAGTGAGTGAAAATAACCGCATTGATTCCAATAGCTAAAGTTACAACCCCTATAATTATTTCAAAATTTTCCGTCATGTTTTTCCGCCTCCTAATTCAATACTCAAATCACAAAATTGTGCTAACTGATCAATCAAACTCTGTTCTGTTTCTCTTTCAAGAGAAATGATTACACCCATAACCCCCCATTCACGCATATTAGCAGTAAGAAAATGCGCAAATTGATTTACAGAACCGGCTGAATTATGTATAGATAAAGTTGATAAAGAGTCTAAAAATAAAAACTTTTTCTTAGTGGGTAGAGATTTGACCGCTTCATTCATGGCTACACTTAATCCAGTCAAATCATTAGGCATACCAATGAATAAACAGTCCGCAGTTTTCTTACTTTTATCGCCAGTCAGCTTAGAGATGGCATCGATAAAAATTATTGTCTTTGTATTTATTTTGTTCTGTTCCATTATCCTCTTAATAGTAGCATAGGGTTTATTGACCGTAACGTAAACACCGGGCAAATGTTTATCAACATTAAGGTATTTAATCAGTTCAATATTAACTTCATTATAATGTTTAGAATCAACCAGAATAAGAACCAAAGCATTGTCCAAATTAAGCTTACCAAGCTTTTGCTTGACTTGTTTATGTATATCCATCAACAACCTCTTTAATAACAAGGAGATATTAGGACTATATAAATATTTGTTTTAAGTTTATTTGAAATTAAAAAACAAAATAGAACTCATCTTTTTTTTCTTTTAGATTTTACCGTATTAAAATTCATCCGTGCGACTTGAGGTTTAAATCCAAATTGTCTTCCGAGATATAGAATCTTATAACTGGTAAACACAAATACTAGATAAGTTAGAGTGATCAAAATATATTTGAAATAAAGAGCTGAGGGGGCATTTAAATCAAAAAGGTCAATAATAGTATCCCAAATTGAAAAAGCAATAATTAACATTAACGAAAATAAGAAATAGCTAGCATACTCATGAAGAGAAGTTCCTTTTGACAAACTAGATCTGGCGCGTACAGTCCAAATTACCGCCAACACACCAAAAGTCAAACTTAAGAAACTGATAGCCAGATGCACATTAGGTACTAATTGGATTATAGCAAATATGCCAAAAAGCAAAGCTATAAACGCCGTGATTAACTTTCCAAAATCTTTATTCATAATCCTCACCTTCTTTGTTATTTTTTAAGATTAATAATTATGTCACAATACTCACGTAACTCTTCAATCAATTCTTTATCTTTCTCCCGACGAAGACTGATAATTATCCCTTTTACTTTCCAAATCCTCATCTTACCAGATATGAAATGAATAAATTTAGCTACCACATCAACACTATTATATAAAAGTAAAGTACTTAAACTATCAAAGAACAGAAATTTATCTTTTTTAGGGATAGCCATAATAGCTTGATCCATGGCTATGGATATATCACTTAGATTTTCTGGACTGCCGATAAATAGACAATCTTCCGTTTTCTTCATATTGCCACCTAAAGTTTTGGTAACGGCATCAATAAAAATAATTTTAGATATATCTACTGGTTCATCTTTCAAATAGTTACGAACATTTTCGTAAGGCTTATTTAAAGTGACATATACTCCAGGTATATTCTTACTTACTAACTCTGCAACAATTTTACGGTTGGTTTTTTGATAAATTTGCCCGTCTACTATAGCCAAAGCAACATAATCTTTCAGTTTATTTAGAGAAGCTAAATTTGTTTTATTTTGTTTTACCATAAAACCTCTTTGAATTAAGAAGGTCTAAGTAGGTATATAAATCTTATTATGGGTTTGTATCATTATTGATTATCTTCTTTTCAAAATGACTTTTGCTTTTTCATATAAGCCCAAAGGGTGCTGTCCAGAAAGTCATAAAAATGTATACTGATTAGTTTTGACTTATGACAACCAAAACTAAAAATCAGTATACGATAGACCAATTACAACAACTAGTTCATAAAATTTGCCATTTTCGGCAAA
>Ga0209541_10013519_pt1 | contig 12458 bp, 13 predicted proteins | sample RifCSPlowO2_01_FD_184027 | JGI IMG/M metagenome (GOLD analysis project Ga0209541, IMG submission 184027) | Groundwater microbial communities from Rifle, Colorado - Rifle CSP2_plank lowO2_0.1 (SPAdes) (version 2) | ecosystem: Environmental > Aquatic > Deep subsurface > Groundwater | place...
TCGAAACGATTGGCACCTGTACGGAACGGCTTCTGGATCTTACGAAAACAGGGCCTGTCCCTGTTCTTCGCGTAACGGAAAAACAGGGACAGGCCCTGTTCTTTGACATCATTCGTACCCACCATCGCGCGCAGTGCGACCTCGGCGTTGTCCCTCCGAAGGCAAAAACTTTGATCAAAAAAATTGAACGACTCGGCGGCGCAGCGAAGGCGATCGGGGCGGGAGGGAGAACCGGGGGCGGCGGGATGGTGCTGGCATTCGGGGTGCGGCCCGAACAGATCCCGCCTACGTTCAGGATTGTCCTGCCGCAGGACACTATCGTGAAAAGCCATGGATGAAAACATAAGTCCTTTGCACCGATCCCGGCCGATGATACTGTCCGAGAGCATCTTCAATATCTCCCCATGACCACCGCCCGCTCCACGCCGAATATCGCTCTCATCAAGTACTGGGGCAATCGCTCGAATGAGCTCCGACTCCCAATGGCCGACTCGCTCTCGATGACCCTCGACCGCCCGTGCGTCGACGTCACCGTCGGGCACAGAGACACTCTGCGCGTGGAATCCTTCCTCGCAGACGGAACCCGCAAAGAGCTGAAGGAGAAAGACATCGCGCGCTACGGGAAAGCCATCGAACTCGCGAAACGGTACCTCTCGGCACTGGGTGCCGCGGACGCGATCCCCGCTTCCCTCGCAATCGAGATCCGTTCGCAGATCCCCCCGAGCGTCGGCTTCGCATCCTCCGCGGCGGTCTTCAGCGCACTCGCGCGGGCGATTGCCGGTCTCATCGCGGACGAGATCCCGCTCACGAACGCGCAGACGAGTGTCATCGCGCGCCTCGGATCGGGATCCGCCTGCCGCGGCATCGGGGACGGATACGTCGCGATCAAGGCGGGCGAAGGAGACGCGATCGACAGCGCGTACGCCGTGCACGTCGCCGGACCGGGGCACTGGACGCTCCACGACATCATCATCGTGCCGAACATGGAAGAGAAGAAAGTCGGCTCGACGGAAGGCCACGCGACCGCCCATACGAGCCCGCATTACACGGCGCGCGTCGCGGCGATTCGGGAGCACCGCCAGCGCGACTGCATCGATGCAGTAATCCGCCGGGACTTCGAAAAGCTCCAGCGCGTCGCCGAGGAGGATTGCCTCGACATGCACCGCGTCATGCAAACGAGCACGCCCCCGCTCCAGTATCTGAACGACGAAACCTACCGCATCGTCGGTGAAGTACGATCTCTCCGGGAACGCGAGCACATCCCCGTCCTCTTCACGATGGACGCCGGGCCAACCGTCCACCTCTTCTGCCCGAACGAGGGGGTCGCCGCTGTGCGCGCCTACGCGCATGTACAGAGTAACTGCGCGATCTTCGAGACAAAAGTCGGAAAGGGGGCACATCTCGTTGAAGAGAAAGAATTCGCGCATCAGAGCGCCTGATCTTAGTCATGTCATACTGAACTCTGTCGAAGTGCCCAGCCCCCGCATGGATCTCCGCTCCCTCCCCCCCGGCCTCACTCCCTTTGAACGCGTCGAGGAGCGCCGCGCGCGCGTCGAACGGGAATGCGGTATCGACCTCGGGTATCTCTCCATGCTTCCCGAAAACGTCGGCAGCGCGGACGAAAAGAACTGCGAGCAGATGGTGGGGGCGGTGCCGGTCCCGGTCGGGTACGCGGGGCCGCTCACAGTCGCATTCAGCTCCGGCGATACGCAAGCCTTGCACCTCCCGCTCGCCACGACGGAAGGCGCGCTCGTCGCGAGCGTGAATAGAGGATGCAAAGCTATTGGAACGGTGAAAACGCACTCCATCTACCACGGCGTCTCGCGTTCCATCGCATTTAAAGATGCTTCCTCGGCCCACGGAGCTCTGCACAGAAAAGCGAAGTGGATCCGCTTAGCCTCAACCGAACAGGAATGGAAATCCGTTGGCGAATCCACCAGCCAACATTTAAAAATCCTCTCCTACGATACCGACGAAGAGGGCGACACCCTCTTCCTCACCATCCACGCGGACACGGACGAGGCCATGGGCATGAACATGGTGACCATCGCCGCGGAGGCGATCGGGCAGTGGATCGCAGAGCACCTCGATCTCCCATTCGTGACAGTCGCGGGCAACGTGGACAGCGATAAGAAGCCAAGCCGGCGCACACACGATCGGGGACGCGGGTACGAGGTGACGGCGGAGGCCGTCCTAGACGCCGCGGCGATCGCCGATGTTCTGAAAACGACCCCCGACGCGATGCTCCGCACCGCAGAAGCGAAGCTGCAACATGGTTCCAAAATCGCCGGGGCGATCGGTTCCAACCTCCACGCCGCGAATGTCATCGCCGCTCTCTATCTCGCAACCGGGCAGGACGCGGCGCACGTCGTAGAAGGATCGCTCGCGGACACGCATATCACGTTGCTCCCCATGCCGAAACAAGACAGCCAGAAACTTCACGTATCCACCCGCATCCCCGCCCTCCTCGTCGGCGTCCGCGGCGGCGGGGCGGAACTGCCCGCGCAGAGACAATGCCTGACGTTACTGCTTGGACAAACACGAGCGAGTCCTGCCTTTTTTGCGCGGGGGAAAAGCAGCCTCAAGCCTGTCACAGTTCCCTTATCGCCCCTCGCGCAAAAAAGCTGCAGGGCGAGCGGGCGCGCGTTCCATGAACACGCTTTACACCCCTGCGCCCGACTTGCCGAGAGCATCGCCGCCGCCGTCCTCGCCGGCGAAGTCTCCCTCCTCGCCGCTCTCAGCTCGCACCACCTCGCCAAGGCGCACACGCATTTCGCCCGTATCTCATAATGCTCTCCCGCTCTGCCATCATCGGTTTCGGGATGTATCTTCCCGCCAAGCGCATCAGAGCCGCAGAAATCGCGGCGCACTGGCGGCAGGATCCCCTCACTGTCCGCAAAGGACTCGGGATAGAGGAGAAGACTGTCCCCGACCGCGGGGAGGATTCCTTCACGTTCGCCTGCGAGGCGGGCAGGCAGGCGATCTCGCTCTCCGGCATCCAGAGCAGCGAAATCTCCGCCTGTTTCGTCGGGAGCGAATCGCACCCGTACGCCGTGAAACCAACGAGCGGCATGGTGGCGGCCGCGCTGACCCTCCACCCGTTCTGCCACTGCGCCGATCTGGAATTCGCCTGCAAGGCCGGCACGGCGGCCATCCAGATCATCGACGCATTCGTCCGGTCGAAACAGATCCGGTACGGCCTCGCCATCGGCGCGGACACCGCGCAGGCGAAACCCGGCGACGCGCTCGAGTACACGGCGGCGGCCGGCGCCGCGGCGTTCCTCCTCGGACCGGAGAACGCGAAGAACGCCCTCTGCCGGATCGATGCGACTCTCTCCTTTACGACCGACACGCCGGATTTCTGGCGGCCGGCCGGCCAGCAGCACCCCAGCCACGCCGGGCGTTTCACCGGAGAGCCCGCGTACTTCCGGCACGTCCGCGAGGCGCTCAAGGGCATGCTCGCGATCGGCAAGTACGAGCCGAAAGACATTGACCACGTCGTCCTCCACATGCCCAACGCCAAGTTCCCCGCACGCATCGCCGGGGAATTCGGGTTTACGGCCGAGCAGATGCGCCTGGGACTCATCGTCGAATGCATCGGAAACACCTACAGCGCCTGCTCTCCCATCGGCCTCGCGCACGTCCTCCAGCACGCGGGAAAAGGCGACACGATCCTCCTCGTTTCGTACGGCTCCGGCGCGGGAAGCGACGCGTTCCTGATGACCATGCTGAAAAACGGGGTGAAACTGCCGGCCGACAAGCGAAAACCGCAGTACCTTACCTACGCGGAATACTGGCAACTGGCGCGACAGAGGCATTAGGGAAGCCCCGAATAACTCCCTCGCGCGCGCGAGCATAAAGCTGTGCAGAGCGAGCGCGCCTCTGCTACACTTCTCCCTGGTGACCGCCGACATTTTCCTCGCGGGCGCAGGACAGACCGCTTTCGGCGAACACTGGGACCGGGGACTCCGGGAACTCATGGACGAAGCGGTCGACCGCGCGATCGCCGCCTCCCCCTGCACGGCCCTAGATATCGACTTCGTGATCGTCGCGAACATGCTCGCGGAATTCGCGAACGCCCAAGCGCACCTCGGAGCGATGGCGGCGTCGCTCCTGCCGCACCGGCCGCCCGCGATCCGTGTTGAAGCCGCTTGCGCATCGGGAGCGGTGGCCCTCCACACCGCCTGCGCGCTCCTCGAGAGCGGCCGGTGCGAGACCGTCCTCGTGATCGGCGTCGAGAAAATGACGGACGCGGACCCGGGCGTCATCGCGACGGGCCTGATGGGAGCGGCCGATACGGAACGCGACGTTCCTGTCGGCATGACCTTCCCCGGCATTTTCGGGATGATCGCGCTGCGGTACATGCACGAATACGGGCTCTCGCGCGAAGATCTGAGTCTCGTCAGCGCGTGCCATCACGACAACGCAATGGAAAACCCCTTTGCTCAATTCCACCGCAGAATCACGCGGGAGGCGGTTTCCGGGAGCACGATGGTCGCCGACCCCCTGCGGCTCCTCGACTGTTCCCCGATCAGCGACGGCGCTGCGGCGTGCATCCTCTCGACCAAACACCGCAGCCCCACGCGCATCGCCGCGTCCCAGATCGCAACGGACACGCTCAGCATCACGGAACGCGACTGCCTCACCTCGTTCCCGGCGACCCGGGAAGCGGCGCGGCGCGCGTGGAAGGAGGCGGGCATCCGGCCCGAGGACATCTCCCACATCGAGACACACGACTGCTTCTCGATCGCCGCGGTCATCAACCTCGAGGATCTCGGCTTCGCCGCGCCGGGGAAAGGGATCGGCCTCTACAAAATGGCCAACCCGCCCGTCACGGTCAACGGGAGCGGCGGCCTCAAGGCGTGCGGCCATCCGGTCGCCGCGACGGGCGTCAAGCAGATCTGCGACACGGCCAAACAGCTCGCCGCTTCCGGCAACCGGTACGGCCTAGCGCACAATTTCGGCGGCATCGCGGCCACCAGCTGCATCCATATCCTCGACCATGGCAATTCCTGACACCGCCCCCATCGTCTACCGCACGCACAGGCGTCTCCAGCACAAGATGCAGGCCGGGACGATCCTCTCCCTGACAACCATCGTCCACCCCCCCACGGGATTCGGCGTGAAACCGCGCTCTGTCGGCCTCATCCGGCTCGACGACGGAAGCCGCATCTGCGGGCAATTGATCCTCCCGGACCCGCACGCGGACTCCCGTGCCCTCATCGGCTGCCGCGTCCAGCCGTGTCTGCGCCTGCACCGCGTCAACGAACAGGGACTGCGCATCTATGATGTCGCGTACGACGTCCTGTCCGGCGTACGCGATGCCGATGCACCCTTCCCCGGTTACATCCTGGCACTGACCGGCCCCTCGGGCGTCGGGAAGACCACCATCTCGGAAGCGCTCACGCGGATCGCTTCCCAATACGCCGAGAGAGTCCCTATCGTGACGACACGCGTGCCGGCAGCGTCGGACAACGAGGAATACGTCCATGTCACAGACGGAGAGTTCCACGCGATGGAGACGGCCGGCAAACTCGCCGCCATCACGCAGATCGCCTCCACGGCGGAAGACCGCCGGTACGGGTACCGGTCAGCGGACATCGAACGCATCTGGCAGGAACGGAAGATCCCCGTCGTCGTGACCGAAATGCACCTCCTACAGGGACTCGCCGCCCGCTACGGGCGTCGCGCGATCCTCTCGTGCGGCCTGCTTCCGCCGGGCCGGAGCAGGCGCATGATGCTCAGCTGCCTCCTGCACCGGCTGCGCACGCGCGGCCGCGATAGCGCCGAGAGCATCGCCGATCGGATGAAGAACGCGGAAGGCGATCTCGCCTTACTGCACTCCCGCGGGGAACTCTTCGACCACATGATCGTCAACGACGATCTCGATACAGTCGTTTCCACACTGCAGGGGCACATGATGGAATTGCAGAAAATATAGTGTATTGACCCATTCTCTCACACTTCTGTCAATATTGACCGCCCTTGTACAATGGCATTCTTTCGATGTCCGACCACTCGCTCCGCCACCGGGTTGAGAGAACGCGAAACAAGCATTCCCGAGCCGTTTTCCGGGACAACACGATTGTGATCCGCCTCGCGCGCGGGCTCTCGAAAACCGAGGAAAGGGAGCATGTCGACGATCTTCTCGAACGCATGACACGTCAGGTGATCGAGGAACGGACCAAGCACATCATCGACCCGTTCCGCCCGCTCCTGAGCGGCGGACAGAGCGTGTCGATCACGCTCGCCGCAGGCAGGAGATATACCTTCGCCCTCTTCCCGGGCACGCGGAACAGTGTCCGGCGGATGCGCGGCGGGTTCCGGGTGACTATCGCGCCGCACGTGCGCCGCCGGAGCCTGCATCGGGCCCTCTGGAACATCCTCGCACGGGAAGAACTTCCGCGCGTCGAGCGAGCCGTGCGAGAGATCAACGAACGGACGTACGGGATCCGCATCTCCCGGGTGCGGCTGGCTTTCGCGTCCTCCCAGTGGGGAAGCTGCAGTCCGCGCGGCGGCGTCATGCTCAATGCGGCGCTCCTCTTCACCCCGCCCGGCGTCCTCAAGTACGTCACCGTCCACGAACTCGCGCACCGGAAGATCCCGAATCACAGCCCGCTCTACTGGGAGTGGGTGCGGTGGGCGATGCCACGGTACAAGGTGGCAAAAAAGATACTGGATGAGTATAGACTGCCCTCACTATGAACGACACGATTCCCATCAAACATCTCCTCGACGTCGCGAAGGAGACGGCGCGCATGGCCGGCGTTCTCCTCACGAAGGAATACCGGTCCGCGTTCCGGGATGGAAATGAACTCGCCGTCGCGGAAAAAACATCCCCGCAGGATCTGGTGACAGCGGTGGACGGACGGACGCAGGCCGCGATCATCGAACACATCCGGACGCATTTTCCAGATCACCGCTTCATCGCGGAGGAGAAGGGTGCCGATGCGCTGGGGAGTCCCGATTGCCCGTACGAATGGATCATTGACCCGCTGGACGGCACGACGAATTTCACACGCGCGCGGAAGAATTTCGGTTCCATCATTGCGGTGCAGAAAGCTGGCGTGTTCCTCGCGGGAGCGACGGTCATCCCGCTTGCGCAGCAATTCTTCTATGGAGCGAAAGGATGGGGGGCATTCGTCAATGACCAACCGGTGACGCTGCGCGCGACACGGGATCTGCGGCACGCGGTGCTTAATTCCAACGGCATCCGGCGCGGCATCGAGGGGCCGGACGGCGTCTATTACATCCCGTCTCCCTACTGCGCTTCGCTCCAGAATACCGGGTCGGCAGCCGACGAAATCGGCCTCCTGCTGACCGGCCATACGGACGGCGTCTTCTTCGACGGCGTCGGTCTCTGGGACATCGCAGCCGGATTCCTCATGATCGGGGAAGCAGGCGGGAAGATGCGGTACGAATACAAAGAACCCGGCAACGTCCGCGGCGGCCTGCGCGCCGTCGCCTCGACCGCGCCGATCTTCGAGGAATTGTGTGAGTTCACATTCGAAAAATTGCCGAAGATACGAAAGCTGGAAGCGAGAATCTAGAAACTGAAAGCTGTCAGCTTGCGAGTTTCATGCCGAACGGCGTCCCCGCCTCTTTCAGCAACCGCCCCAACAGGAACACCGGCAGCCCCACCACCCCCGTCCAATCCCCTTCCAGACGTTCGATCAGGAGTTGTCCCGGGCCGTCGATCTGAAACGCACCCGAGCGGTCCCGCCAGAGACCCGTAGAGATCCACCACTCGACATCGGCATCCGTGAGCGCCCGGAATCGGACACCGGATGCGTTGCGTCCGAAATACGCGCCGCCGCCGCGCCCGGGAACGATCAGGTGCAACGCCGAGTGAACCGTCGCCTCCTGCCCGCCGAGGAACCGGAGCATCCGCCGCGCGTTCCGCGCATCGACCGGTTTCTCGAGAAGCGTTCCATCGGCAGCCGCGACGAGCGTGTCGCACCCGAGGACCGCGGCATCCAGATGCTTCGCGGATACATCCTCCGCTTTCATCTTCGCAAGCGCGGAGCATCGCTTCGCCGGATCCGTCTCCGCAGAGTCCGATTCGAGACACCCGGGAGGAACGACCTCGAACGCCATACCAAGCCCTTCGAGAAGCGATTTCCGTTGCGGACTTGCCGATGCGAGAATGAATCGCGGACGCACAGACGGCATCGTACTCCCCCTCTCCCCTCTCTGAAGGGAAATCCGAATGACCCTGCGTCGCTGCGGAGGCGCATATCCACGAGCGAGCCCTATGCGAAGCGCGCGAAGGAGCTATTCGGAGTTTTCCTATCTCACCATACTCTCCAACCCCCCGCCGTACGGCGCGGGCCTCCCGGGTCCCGGACCGCTCTCGCGCCGGTTGCCGCGGTCGTGCGCTTCCTCCACCATGCGCAGGCGCGCCTTCATGCTCTTCGGCTCCGCGAGGCGCGCGCGCCGGAGCTGGACCTTATCACTCAGCATTCCCTGCGGGAGCTCCGCGGCGACGTGTTCCCCGACGAGCGCGCGACAGAGATCATAGAAACCGGGGATGTCCGACTCCTTCAGATTCTCCGGACAGGCCCCCGCACGGACATAGCTGCGGAGCAACTTGCGCTCGGCCGCGGGCCATGTGTTCTCATCGGCGACCGTTTCTGCACCCCCAACCGCCGCATCCGCGGAGAGATGCTGCTCATATGCCTCTACCCCCTCCCCCTTCAGAAACGCCTCGACTTCTGCGGGGTCGTTGAAGTCGGGCTTCCGGACCTTCCTTCCCTGCTTCACATACTCCTGGTACCGGTCGATCGCCTGGTTGTACATCCGGCGCTGGAGCCGCACGCGCGAACGGTCTTCCGCCGCACGGCGCAGCAGATCCTCGGATGTTTCCGGATTCGTGTACCCGGCGTTTTGCGACGAGAACCTCCCGGTCATCAGAGCCGGAACGGCGAAGATCGCGGCAAACGCGAGAATCGCCGCCGCAAGAAGGACAATGGAAACGCGAGTGGGGATGGCTCTCGTATGCATGTTTCTGATTTCAAATTTCTGTTTTTCACTCGGTAACCTCCTCCGGCTTCTCCATCGCCCGATCCCGCCGCTGGTACGGCTCCGCCAAGGCGCTGCGTTTCAGCGAGTCGCCGAGGGACTGGAGACGTTCCCGGAGCGTCTGGTGCGCCGCCGACCGCCCGGGCTGGGAGTACCCGGGAATCGCCGCCGGGCGGCGCCCGTCTCCCGCACGGACAAGAGTCGCCTTCATCGCCGTGAGGTACTCGATGCAGAACTCGTAGAATCCGTTGCGGAAAAGCCTCTGCAGGCTCTGCGGGCAGTAGCCCATCTGCACGTACCCATCGAGGAGATCCCGCTCCCTCTCGAGAAGCATATCGTACTGCTCGAATACATTATCCCCCTCCTCCGCGGTCACCGCCGTCACGTCAACCGGCGCGGCCCCCTGCAGAAGGATGTTGCCGCTCAGGTACGGATCGACCGTGGACGTGTCATTGATGTCCGGCCGGACCAGATTCGTCTCCCCCTGTCGAAGGAATTCCCGGTACACGTTCATCGCCCGCCAGTAGCGGCGGTCCTGAGCCCGGCGTTCCACGCGATGCTCGAGCGCTTTCTCCGTGATATTGACGACGGATTCCAAATGGATGCCCGTGTCGTCCTGCGAACGCACCAGCGCAGTCGTTGTGAGCGGGACGGCGAAGAATCCGGCGACAATGGCCGCGACGACCTTCACGGCGGGAGCGGAAATCTTCTTCATGTGGGTCTGCGGAAAACACTACTATTGTACCAAATTTACGTGTTTAGCGCAATCCCACGGCCTTCCGGACCGTTTCCATCGTTTCCCCCGCGATGGCTGATGCCTTTTTCGCACCCCGGGCGAGCGCCGCCCGCGCGTCCTTCGCCGTCAGTTCCGCCCGTTTCGCGCGCATCGGAGAGAAATAATCCAGGTAATCCGCGAGGAGCTTCTTCTTTGCCTCGCCGTACGGGAGGCCGTCGCGGTAGGCGTCCGCGAGCGTCTCCGCCTCCCCCGCCGGGAGCAGGAGCTTGTGGATCTGGTAGACGGCACACCGGCCGGGATCCTTCGGATCGCGCGCGCCTTTCGAATCCGTCACGATCCCCATGACGCACCGCTCAATCGCCTTCTCCTCCGCGAAGAGCGGGATCGTGTTCCCGTAGCTCTTGCTCATCTTCTGTCCGTCGGTGCCGGGGACGACGGCGACGCCCTCCCGGATCACCGGCCCCGGGACCGTGAAGACCTCCCCGAAGACGTTGTTGAATTTGATCGCGATGTCCCGCGCCATCTCGACGTGCTGTTTCTGGTCCCGGCCCACGGGAACCGTATCCGCATGGTACAGGAGGATGTCCGCCGCCATGAGGACGGGGTAGAGGAAAAGCCCGGCGCTCGCGGGAATCCCCTTCTCCACCTTCTCCTTGTAGCTCACCGCCCGCGAGAGCAGCGACATCGGCGTCACGGTCGAAAGGATCCACATGAGTTCCGCGTGCGCGGGGACGTCCGACTGGTTGAAGACGATGAAATCCGGCGCGTCGTACCCGCACGCGAGGTAGTCGAGGATCGCCTCTTCCTTATTCCGGCGGAGCAGATCCGCATCCTGCACCGTCGTGAGGGCATGGAGATCCACGATGAAGAAGAAGCTCGCGTCCGCACCCGCGTGAAGCTCGAGATTCGGCTTCATGGACCCGAAGTAATTCCCGAGGTGGAGCTGGCCGCTTGGCTGCATGGCGGAGAGGATGCGCATGGAAACAGCTTACCGCTTCCCGCTTCCCGCTTCCAGCCTTCAGCTTCCCTGGCTCTCAGCACGCTCTGAGTTTCCGCAATACTTCCTCAAACACCCTCGGTAAAGGGACTGCGATAGCGACCCTCTCCCCCGTCACCGGATGCGGGAAGGACGCCTCCGCCGCGTGCAGGAAGAATTTCCGGTACCCGAATTCCCGGGTGAAGAGGGCGTTGAATTTCCGATCGCCGTACACGTGGTCGAGGACGAGCGGGTGCCCGATCGCGGCGAAATGCCGGCGAATCTGGTGGTGGCGGCCGGTTTCGATCACGGCTTCGACGGAGGTGGAATTGCCGAACCGCTCGAGGACGGTATAGGTGGTTTTCGCATCGACGAGATCCGCGGCATTCCGCGCGTCACGCGCGGAATGCCTCGTCGGCAACCTTTTCTGAATGACCCCGCCTCCACGTTCAATCCTCCCCGCGACGAGGCACCGGTACTTCTTCGTCCATTGATCAAATTTTGTATCCAGAATGTTGCGCGCCACCTCCTTCCTCTTCGCGAAGAGGAGTATCCCGGACGTCTCGAAGTCGAGCCGGTGCACCGTCGTGAGACCGGGGTAATCTTCCTTCAGGAAATCGAGGAGGGGCAGTTTCCCGACCGCCCCGCGCCCTTTCACGGCAAGCTCGCCACAGAGCTTGTTCACGGCGAGGAGATGCTCGTCTTCGAAGAGGACGCGATGCGGATCAATGGACATCGCGCAAAGGATACGCGCATCGTGCGCGGACCGGAATACCGCACGGGAAAGCGATCATTTGTCACCGAGATCATCCGCCATATACCCCAGATCAGCCGCGTGCGCTTCCGCACTTCCACGATTCCGGTCGAGCGCTACCCGAAGGATGTCCTCCTTCACACCCTTTCGCGCTGCCGACAACGACACCGCAGAAACGCCGGGGGGCGCGGCGGACGCTCCTTCCGTCTCATCGATCCCCTCCCCATGACCGCCCGCACCTTTGTACTGCCCCAGGACCGGTTCGAGTGGGTCCGGTTGAATGCCCCGCTGCACCGCTCTTCCACCCGCTGCAACTTCCAACAACGCTTCTTCCAGCCACTCTCCGGAACAGGAACACCGGCTACGGGACTCGTGGCGTGGCATCGGACGAAGGGGAAAAAGATTGGCACGCAGGATCACGGAAGGCGACGGCGCTGTCAACACTTCCCACGGACGAACCACTGCGACATTCGTAAATATGGCTAAAGAAAGCCATTTTCCATGAGCCGGACAACCTTCATCATCGCCACCGCCGCGTGCTGGTTGTGGTCCACGCGCAGGACGGGATCGTCCCGCGTGCGCGAACGCGGCGTAGCGCCCGTCCCCGGTGAACCGGGCGAGTTCCGTGATACTCCAGAGCGCGCCGAGCTTGCGCACTTCGTTGCTGCCTGACGCATAGCGCGCCTTTTCCGGCAGATACTTGTACCGGATGAATGCGTCCGGGTCCTTCTGCGCGAGGAGCCACTCTCCCGCCAGAGCGATGAATGCCCGCATCTCCCCCTCGTCCCCCACGGCACACCCCTAGAAGAGAATGGAGACTATGAGGACGACGGAAACGACGGGAGAAACCTTCATCTTGGTGGGCGGCATAGGAGTTGAACCTACGACCTTTCGGATGTGAACCGAACGCTCTAACCACTGAGCTAGCCGCCCAATGCAAACGCATCCTACAAGTTTCAAGTTTCAAGTTT
>Ga0209541_10013525_pt1 | contig 12455 bp, 9 predicted proteins | sample RifCSPlowO2_01_FD_184027 | JGI IMG/M metagenome (GOLD analysis project Ga0209541, IMG submission 184027) | Groundwater microbial communities from Rifle, Colorado - Rifle CSP2_plank lowO2_0.1 (SPAdes) (version 2) | ecosystem: Environmental > Aquatic > Deep subsurface > Groundwater | place: Rifle...
CTATTTCTCATAGTGTCGTACAAGCGCCGTTCTAAATAACCTAGATTACTAATGCTCCCGTTATCACCTCTTAATTGTTCCGGCAATTCAAAAAACTGGTTTAAACGGGTCCTGTCCCCTTGTGGAAGCTTTTCCAATATTCGATGGTTCAACCTGTGGGCATCAGATTTGATTTGTTCTTGTCTTTCCGATATTACATAGCCCGTATCAAACGCATGAAGATCTAAAATATGGGAAAGCAATGCAGCATAATCAAGCGGGTCATCCAATTGTCTGATTGCCTCCTTTTTCCAGATCCCCACGGCAGTTGCAATAGGATTTACATCAACCGCTATCACACTCTCCACATCGTCTCGTGCCAGAGAATGTATCGCAGGATCTATTTCTCCGGCATGTAAAACGTTTCTTGCATCGGGATGCACACGAGAAAGATAGCCAGATCTAAAGTTATTTATGGTATAAGGCACTTTGTCATGTACAAAGTCAATGCCTTTTAGAGTTTTGTGCATGCTTTAATTAAGCGATTCCATGTATATAAACATTTCGCTACTATAGAATAGTGAAAATTGAAAAATTTAAATGTAAGTAACTACTATATAGTGACTATATCAGTGGATTCGGAGTTGATGATAACAAACTGCCGGTAATAGGTTGATTAATGCTCATAGCCAGTTTTTACAAGAATAATTAATAGAAACTCAACAGTCACTATTCTTTACTAGAAGCGTTAAGGAAGCTAAATTCTTGTAGAATAGGATATATTATTTAAAGAAATCCGAAATGGCGTTGATGACCGCCTGTGAACCAATAAAAGCGGAGAAAACAAGAGGATAACGATGTACAAGCTCACAGAAGAAGGGCGAAAGTATCTTGAAAAAGGGCTGCCGGAGAAGCGGCTGATGGAGCTACTGGCAGGGGGTTCGGTGACGGTTGAAGAATCAAAGAAAATGGAGGATTTCGCCGTTGCGATGCAGTGGGCGAAGCGCAACGGCTGGATAAAAATGGAGAACGGAAAGATATCCGTTGGCAAATACGATGGAAAAGTGCCGCTGCAACAAGCTCTGGTTGACGTAAAAGCGGGCAAGACAGACGGCTTCCAATTGCAGATACTCCTGTCGCGCAACCTCGTAGAGAAAGAGCGGGACGATATAGTGAAGCAGGCATATGCTTATCTTGGCAGGGAGATAGCGACGCTTCCTTCGGCTCTCATCAAGACGGGATTATGGAGAGAAGCGAAACTGAAAAAGTACAACGTGGCGGCAACGGGCAAAACGATATATCCGGGAAGGAAGCATCACTACGCTGCGTTCTTGGATAACGTGAAACACAAGCTCGTTGCCATGGGATTCAAGGAGATGACCGGCCCGCTCGTGGAAACGGAGTTCTGGAACATGGACGCGCTCTTCATGCCGCAACATCATTCGGCGCGGGACATACACGACGCTTACTTCGTGAAGGAGCCGAAGTATGCTAAGGCTCTTGATAGTGATATTCTCAACGCCGTGAAAGCCGCTCACGAACGCGGCACTAAGGAGTCTCGTGGATGGCAATATCAATACGACGTGCAGCGGGCGCATCGCCACGTGCTCCGCACGCAGGGAACCGTGCTTTCAGCCAAGACGTTAGCGGCGAAGCCTGAGATACCGGGTAAATACTTCGCCGCGGCGCGTTGCTTCCGTTACGACGTGATAGACGCCACGCATCTGGCGGATTTCTTCCAAGTAGAAGGTATAGTGCTTGAAGAAGGGCTTACGTTGCGGCATCTGATAGGCATGCTGAAAATGTTCGGTAAGGAGTTCGCCAACGCGGAAAAAATTAAAGTTACGCCTAGTTATTTCCCGTTCACGGAGCCAAGCGCTGCACTGTATGCAAAGCACCCGGACATGGGATGGATTGAGCTGGGCGGAGCGGGAATATTCAGGGAGGAGATGCTGACACCGCTCGGCATAAGCGTGCCGGTGATAGCGTGGGGTATAGGGATAGACAGGATCGGGATGTTCAACATGGAAATAAAGGACATACGGGACCTGTTCAGCACTGACCTGAACTATTTGCGCAGCATGAGGGTGACGTACTGATGCCAACGATAGAAGTTTCCCGGAAGACGCTAGAAAGGCTGGCGGGAAAGAAGATAACCGAGGATATGCTTGACGCAGTTAAAGGCGATATAGAAGGGGAAAAAGAGGGCATACTGAAGATAGAAATAGGCGACACGAACCGCCCTGACTTGTGGAGCATTGAGGGTGTTGCGCGCGTTTTTCGCGAGCGCGGGATACCGAAACTGCGCGTAAAGAAAAGCGGAAAGAGCATAATCGTTAACGCGAACATACAGAAGATAAGGCCTTACATAGCCGGTTTCGTGGCTAAGAACGTGCCCATGAACGAAGAACTGCTTTTAGACATAATCCAGTTGCAGGAAAAAATAAGCGAGAATTTCGGGCGCAAGCGCGAGAAAATATCAATCGGCGTTTACAATTACAGGGATGCGAAATTCCCGCTGCATTACAAGGCTGTGGCACCGAAGAGCGTGCACTTCGCGCCGCTGGAGTTTACGGAGCCGTTAGATCTGGATGAAATACTGGATAAACATCCGAAAGGGCATCTGTACGGGCATATTGTCAAAAAACACAAGATGTATCCGCTATTCACCGACTCGGCAGAACAAGTACTGTCGTTTCCGCCGATAATAAACAGCAACTATCTCGGCAAAGTCCGTGAAGGCACAAGCGAAATATTCATTGAAGTCACGGGCAGCGACATAATGCCCGTGAATCTCGTAGTAAATATAATGGCGCTGGCGCTTCAGGACAGGGGCGCAACGATAGAGAGCGTGAATATTGGATATCCGTACGCGACGCCGCTCGGGAAAAGGCACGCGACGCCTTACGTCTTTGCGGAGAAACTCGCATTCCCCGAAGCGATGGTGAAGGAAAGGCTTGGGATTGTATTAAAGACAGGGCAGATAATTTCGCTGCTGCGCTCAATGCAGTACGACGCAACGAAAAAGGGAAATAAAATCGTGGCTACCGTTCCTTATTATCGGCGCGACGTGATGCATCCTTTTGACGCGATAGAAGACATTGCGATAGCATACGGCTACGATAAAATTGAACCTGCCAGTCTGGACAGCTTCACCGCGGGCGGGCTTGCGCCGCTCACCACGAGCACGGAGAAAGTCAGGCGCATCGCCATAGGAATGGGCTTCCAGGAAATAATGTCGCCCATTCTCTCCAATGCGGCTGATAACGAAAAGTCCCTGAATGAAACGAAGCTCATAGAGATAGACAATTACATGAGCAAAAACTACTCTGCCGTGCGCCCTTCCATAATCCCGTCGCTGCTTCTTGTGCTTAGCAAGAATTTACACGTTGAATATCCTCAAAAAATATTCGAGACGGGGGAATGCGCTTCTGTTGAAAACGACGAAATAAAAAATGCAACGAAGATAACGCTCTGCATTGCCGACGAATCCGCGGGCTATGAGGATATTTCTTCTGTAGCCGACGCAATGCTGCGCCTTCTTGGCGTGAAATATACTCTGGAATCATCAAAGAAAAAGATGTTCATAGACGGAAGGCAGGCGGCGATAAAAGCGAACGGAAAAGTTATAGGAGCTATGGGCGAGATACATCCGCAGGTTCTGGAAAACTGGGGCGTTGACAAACCCGTAGTTGCATTAGAGCTGGATGTGGAAACGCTGATAACCAGATAGGCGCGGTTACTCCCGCTCTTGGCTCGGTCTCCATCTCTGAGGGAGCATATCTTTTATCATTTCCTTGCGCCAGTGGCATATGTGGACATCTTTGAAGCACTTCTTCAACCGTTTGCACAAATCGCAATGGTCGCATTCAATATATATATTGTCAGCCATTCGCATCACCGATTGGTCAAAAGCTTCCACAACCGTTTCTTGAATGGGATTTTCTCCGTAAACGCAACGCCCGCCACGCCCGCGGCAAGGCGGCGCATGTGATAAGCGGCGTCGGAGTCGGGAGCATGAAGAACCACAGGACGCCGCGCAGCAACGCTTTTCTGCACGCTGACGTCTTCCGGTATCTCCGCCAGTATCTCTGCTCCGTCCAGCATCACCTGTATGTCTTCTGTCTTCATTTCGTGCTCAAGTCCTCTCCTCCTGTTTATGACCACGCCGGAAACGCGCGTGCCGACCTGCTCGGCCAGCTTCGCCGCTTTCAGCGCGTCCGTCACCGAAGTCATCTCTGGATTGACTACAAGAAGCATCTCGTCCGCCGCTTCCATTGCAGACATGGCCTCCTTTCCGAGACCGGCAGCTACGTCAACGAGAAGTATGTCCGTGCTTCCCAGAAGCTCTAGCATCGCTGTTGAAATGTCCCGCGAATCGACGCCACGTAAATCGCGGAGAGAGATACCTGCAGGCACGATGCGCAACCCGTTCTCGTGCTCATAAATCGCCTGACTCATAGACGCGCGCCCTTTCAGAACGTCGTGAAGTGTCACGGGATAAAGCGGCATTCCCAAATGCATGCTCAGGTTCGGCGTGGTAAGATTCGCGTCAAAAATTATAACATCCTTTCCCATCTTAGCAAGTTGCGAGCCAAGGTTTGCGGTAATGGTAGTCTTACCCACGCCGCCTTTCCCCGAACATACAGCAATAACACGTGTCATTCCCGCACCATCATAAAATAGTTGTCCTCTTGCTTTTAATGCTTTCCCCGCTTCATCCGAGCCGTATAGATGTCACCGTGTCCCTTACGCCGCGTATAGCCCGTATCCTGTCCATGGACTTGTTCAGGCTCTCAATGGAAATCGCCTTTATTATCGCCACGATATCGTAGCTCCCGGATATTTCGTAAACGTCGCTTGATAGTCCCTTAAGCGATGCTATTATGCGCTTTGCCCTCTTCGCATCCACGCTTATCATGACAGCAGCTTCAAAGGGGGCGCGGAAATCCACGGTGAATCTCCGTATATGCCCGCTTTCCATAAGCCTCGCCACCCTGTTCCTTATCGTGCCTTCCGTTACGCCAAGAGCCTCTGCTATGTCTACGAAGCTTTCCCTTGAGTCTTTCTCAAGCTTGCGCATTATTTTAAGGTCAATTTCGTCCATTATCTCACTACGATTTTCGTAATCTATTTACGAATTTCAAAATTTAAATAAGCATCCAACGAGAATAACGGTATGAGAACCGTGATAAAGGCAGGCGGCTCGTCACTGAAAGACGTGGCGGGCGTGAGAACGTTAATAGGGCAGGCGCGTGAAATAGCGGGTGACAGGCTCGTCGTCGTTTCCGCACAGGGTAAAGAAACTGACAGGATTATAGACGCTATTCAAAAGTCCGGGAATGGTGGAAAGCCGCCGAAGCCGGAGGAGATATTCCGTGAATTTGAGTCCATGGGCATCCCTTCGTCATACCATAGAGGCGTGAGGGATTCCATATACATGGCGTTTGGGAATGCGGCGAATTTGTCCATTCTGCCGGAGAGCCAGCGAACCGGCTTTTATCATATGGCAGGGGAAAGGCTGTCCGCCGTGGCGGCGGAATTCGTGGCGAATCAGGAGGGTATTGACGCGGCAATGGTGGATTTCATGGACGAAGACTTTCCTCTTGTCGTCCGGGGGCATTATCTCAACGCTTCACCCGATTATGGCGCGTCACGAGTCAACGCACAGACACTACTGGAAAAGCACAATGGCCGGATGATTATAGTTCCGGGATACGGCGGCATAGACTACCGGAGCCGTTCAATGAAAGCCCTTGGTAGGGGAGGCTCGGACACTGCAGCATTTGCCTACCTTTATGCTTTCAATGCAGACGAGCTTTACATCCTCACGGACGTCAATGGAATACTGGATGGCAATGTGGAAGGCGGGAAAACCGTGCCGGAACTGGACATAGACGAAGTGAAGGATGCCGCCACGCTGGGCGCGAAGCTTCCGGGCAGGAAGGCAGTGCAGGGGCTTGAGCTCTGCTACGCGGAAAATTCGCATCCCGGAGTCTACATAGCCAGAGATGTGCACGGAGAAAGAACTTCCATAAAGAAAGAAACCGAAAAATGCCCTGCGAGGCTTGTTGCCGGGAGAGAGGTGGCTGCATTCCATGTGGCCGGAAAACTGGCAGGCATGGAGGACGCCCTTAGAAAACACGGCATAGATTTTCCTCTCGGTGCGGGCAGCGACTATGCCCATATCGTCGTGGCCGGGGACGTGGCGAGCTATGCCCAAGAAGTCTTGTCTAACTTTGCCATGCGCAAAGGAGGAGACGTGACTGTAAACTCTGCTGTGCCTATGATATATGTAGGAGTGGTGGGCAATGGCATGCCGGACGCGGCTGGCTCTTTGAACAGGGCTGCAGGCACTTTAACGCACTCTGGAATGACGATAGCGTACGGCAGGGATCCCGGCAGGGTTTCGCTGGGATATCTTATAAACGGGGATGCCACGCGACCCCTGCTACAAGATGCCTTGACTGCCCTGCATAAAGAATTTATCAGAAAGTGACGGTCGTTTCTCATTGGCTTCCCTTTCTCCGTGACGAAAGCATACAAGAGGCATTGTGAAAGTGACTTTCCGTGCTCGTGGGTCGTCTTTGGCTTTACTTATTTTCCAAGAAACTCACGCTGGGGACATATGGGCGTGACGCGATTCGAACGCGCGACCCCCTGCTAACCTTTTCGGAAGCGGCAAAACCTTTTTCCGAATTAGAAGGCAGGTGCTCTATCCAAGCTGAGCTACACACCCTTGAAAACTGTTTATCAGCAAAGGAATTTAAGCATAGCCTGAATATAACAAAGCATGACTGTCAAAGTCCTTGTTAATGGCTTCGGAACCATCGGCAAGCGCGTTGCCTGGGCTGTTACGTTGCAGGACGATATGCAGCTCATAGGCGTTGCCAACCGCTCCTTAAACTCGAATATCAAAAGCATGATGGGCGCGCAGGGGCCGCTGAAAGGAACTAAAATATTCTCTATGGAGAACGGCGCGGGATTTGACGGAACGCTGGAAGATGCGCTGTCAAAGGCGGACGTCGTCGTGGACGGAATGCCCTCGGGCATCGAAGAAAAGTTCAAGCCGCTTTATGAAAAGTACGGCGTAAAAGCCGTTTATCAGGGAGGCGCGGACGAGACCATAGCTCCGGTCAGTTTTAATGCCGACGCTAACTATTCCGCTGCTTTCGGGAAGAAAGCCGTGCGCGTCGTAAGCTGCAATACGACTTCGCTGATAAGAACGATACATGCGCTGGACAAAGCATTCGGCGTAGACGAGATATTTGCCAGTCTTATACGCCGCGCCGTGGACCCGGCCGATGATAAAAAAGGGCCGGTGAACGCCGCCGTTCCTGAAACTGAGGTTCCTTCCCATCATGGACCGGACGTTAATACTGTTTTGCCGCACATCAATATTTCCACAGTCGCCGTGAAAGTCCCGACAACGATGGCACACCTTCACACTGTCGTGGGCAAAATGAAGCGGAACGTGACGACGGAGCATGTCGTAGAAGCTTTTCGTAACGCTAACCGCATCGCGCTTTTCAATGCCAAGGACGGCTATACGTCCACGACTGCCTTAATGGAGCACTACCGCGACATAAACCGCCCGCGCGGCGACATGTATGAAGCGGCAGTATGGAACGACTCAGTAAAAGCTGAAGGCAGGAAAGTCTACTGGATGCACGCCGTGCACTCGGAAGCGATAGTGATACCAGACAATATCGATGCCATCCGCGCACTGGCGGGCATTGAAAAAGACGCTACTAAATCTATAGCGAAGACGAACAGGACGCTCGGGATAATTTGATTATGGAGGCGTTGAAAGGTATGTGGGTTCCCAAGGACCTACTTATATATAGTGCTTGATTCTCGCCTGAATCCAGAGAAAATGCGCCCTTACCAACCTCGTAGCAATCTGATTTAAACATCGAATTCTCTGGAACTTGATGCGCAAATACACTGCGAAGAAGACCGACGCACGGCTGAGCGAAACTGTCATACAGCATCGGCGCGTCAATTCCCTCGCAGTGGATTTTTAAAGTTGCCGAGGAACTAAATTTATGGACGCCCACGTGATAGAGAAAAAGTGGCAGGAACGCTGGGAGAACGCGAAGCTGTTCGAGGCAAACGTAGACGCGACGAAAAAAAAATTCTTCGTCACGTTCCCCTACCCATACGTGAACGGCGCGCCGCACATCGGGCATTCCTACTCTTCCATGCGAACTGACGCTTACGCGCGATTCAAGCGGATGCAGGGCTATAACGTTCTCTACCCGCAGGGATTTCACGCCACGGGCGAGCCGATACTTGGCGTGATAGAGCGGCTGAAGAAAAACGACGCAAGCCAGATAGCCACGTTAAAGAGCTTCGGCGCGACGGACGCGGACATAGAAAAATTCAAAATGTCGCCGGAATACCTTGTGAATTTCTGGATAGACAAGTGGAAGCGCGCACTGAAGGCGGCGGGCTTCGCCATTGACTGGCGACGCAGCTTCGTCACGACGACGCTCACACCACAATACTCGCGATTCATAGAGTGGCAATACAACACGCTGAAGAAAAAAGGCTACGTGGTCCAGGGCACGCACCCCGTGATATGGTGCCCGCATGACCAGTCGCCCACGGGCGACCACGACAGACTGGAAGGCGAAGGCGAGAGTCCCGTGGAGTTCACGATACTCAAATTCGCATTCGGCGACAAATTCATATGCGCGGCGACGCTGAGACCGGAAACGGTATTCGGGCAAACCAACATGTGGGTAAACCCGGAAGTGGAATATGAAATCATACTTGTCAACGGTAAAGAAAAATGGATAGTCAGCATGGAATGCACCGAAAAACTGAAGGACCAGTTGAAAACGGTGAAACATATAGGCACTGTCAAAGGTGCGGAACTGGTAGGCAAGTATTGCAGGGCGCCTGTAATAGACAGAGAAATAATAATATTGCCTTCGTCGTTCACAGACCCGAAGATGGGCACAGGACTCGTCACCAGCGTGCCCTCCCACGCGCCGTTTGACTGGCAGGCACTGGAGGATTTAAAGAAAAACCCTTCCGCTCTCAAAAAATACGACATAGACCAGAACGCCGTGAATGCGCTCGTTCCGATTTCGCTGATAAAACTGGAAGGGTTCGGCGAGCATCCTGCGCAGGACATAGTCAAGAAAATGGGCATAACAAGCCAGAAAGACCACGACAAGCTGAAGGAAGCGTTGAAGATAATATACAAGAAAGAGCATCATACCGGAATAATGAAGCCTGTATGCGGCAAGTATGCCGGCATGCCTGTGGAAACAGCGAAGGAGGAAATAAAGAACAGGCTGCTTAAAGAAGGCTCGGCCGACTTCGTGTGGGAAATTACGGGGGATGTCGTTTGCCGTTGCACTACGCCATGTCACGTGAAAATTCTGGAGAACCAGTGGTTCCTGAAATTCTCGGATGATGCGTGGAAAGAGAAGGTGAGGAAGATGCTGGCATGCATGGAAATCTATCCGAAAGAGGCACGAAATAACTTTGAGAACACTATAGAGTGGCTCAAAGACAAAGCATGTACGCGCAAAGGGGGATTGGGCACGCCCCTGCCGTGGGACAAAACGTGGATTGTGGAAACGCTTTCGGACAGCACGATTTACATGGCTTACTACACGATAGCCAGGATAATAAACGAAAGGCACATCCCGGCGGAAAAACTGACGGACGAAGTCTTTGATTATATATTCCTGAACAAAGGGCAGCCGAAGTTTGACGACGAAGCCCTCGACGAGATGCGCAGGGAGTTTGAATATTTCTATCCTCTGGACTTCAGAAACTCGGGAAAAGACCTGATTCAGAACCACCTAACGTTCTTCCTGTTCCACCATGCCGCGATATGGCCGGAGCAGAAATGGCCGTGTGCCATTTCCGTCAACGGCTTTGTGAACGTGGAAAGCGAGAAGATGTCCAAGAGCAAGGGCAATATAATACCGCTCATGAAGCTGATAGGGCAATACGGCTCGGATATCGTGCGCTTTAACATCGTTACTGCGGCGGAGGGTATAGACGACGCCGATTGGCGGAGTGAAGGCGTGAAAGGCGTAAGGGCGCGGTTTGAATTTCTTTACGAAACGATGCGAGACGTTGCGAAAGCGGGCGGAAAGAAAACGGGCGCGGATTTGTATATTATCAATGCCGTGAGGAAGAGCGCTGCTGCGGCGACGGGGGCGTATGAGCAAATGGCTATGAGAACTGCCGGGATGCACGCGCTCTTTGACGCGACTAACGCGTTCAAGTGGTACTTGCGGAGAACGGGCGGCCTGAAGAATGCGAATGCTGACGTGCTACGGAGCGCGCTTGAAACTGCAACGAAAGCGCTGGCGCCGCTGGCGCCGCATCTCTGCGAAGAGCTGTGGGAGATGCTGGGGAAGAAAACGTTCGTTTCTGCTGAACTACTGACCAATGAAAAATATGACGATTCGCATGCGGAAGGAGAGCAACTAATACAGAAGGTCGTGGAAGACATAGAGCAGATAAAGAAGCTGGCAGGCAAGGGGAAGAAGAAGGCTATCGTATACGTAGCCGAGCCGTGGAAATTTGAGGCATACGAAAGGCTTGCCGCAGGCGAGGAACAAAAGAAAGCCCTGACCGCGATGATAAGCGCGAACAAGGCACTGGAGAAGGACATATCGTCCTTCATTCTGTCCGTAAAGGGCAATCCCCCGGCCGCTGCCGGAAGAAATACTCAACTTGCCATTCTCAAAGACGCGTCGGCGTTCATCACAAGAGAAACAGGAATGGACGTGCGTGTGGAAGAGGCGATGGGGCAAAGCCAGAAAGCGCGCTCTTCAAAACCGGAAAAGCCGGGGATATTGCTGGAATAGCTCTTCTATGCTGAAGGACATAAATTATTGAACATATTACAATGCCCTTCAGGATATGCCAAAGCCATCAGAACGTTTCCAGACTCTTTATCAGTTGCTTCTTCTCTTCGTCGCGCAGGCGCATCTTGTGGAACATCGCCTCAAAAACTTCTTCCATGTCCGTAAGACGCGCGTCCAGCGACGACTGTAATTTGAATAACTCAAGCACAGCACACCAGAACTGGGCACCCCTTGAATCGGACGCATTCCTGTACGCGTCCCTGTATTTCTCCAGATTCTTCAGTATTACATTCATTTTCTCTTCGTCCTTGGGCGCGAGATAAGACTTCCAGTCTTTCCCGTTATCGCCAACAAGAAAACTTAGCATGTCGTATAGAACGCGGTAAAAACATTAAAAGCGATATTCCGTGGACACGGGCTTGGGATACTGTTAAATGCTTTTTCTTCAAAGAAAGGTGAATGGAAAAAGGAGATTTTGTACTTGTGGATTATGTAGGACGACTGGAGAGCGGCGAGGTTTTTGACCTCACAAAGGAAGACATCGCCAAAGAGGAGAAAATCTACAGCTCGTCTATTAAGTACAGGCCCGTGACCGTTGTGGTGGGGGCGGGCTTCGTCATACCCGGCATGGAAAATGTGTTGCTTACGATGAAGGTCGGCGAAACGAAGCACGTGGAAATAGAACCGCAGGATGCTTTCGGGCAGCGCAATCCTGAGATGATAAAAACGGTCAACAGCAAAATATTCAAGGAGCGCGATGTGGACCCGAAGCCGGGAATGATAGTGGATTTTTCCGGGCTCAAAGGCAGAATACAGTCCGCATCGTCCGGGCGGGTCACAGTTGATTTCAACAACCCGTTGGCTGGGAAGAAGCTCGTATACGACATAGAAGCGAAGAAGAAGCTCGTTGAGCCGAAAGAGCAGATAATTGCGTTAATGGAATTCTTCGGCAAAGAGAAAGCCACAGTCTCAATAAGCGGCGGCGTCGCGGAAATAGAGTCGGATTTGCCGAAAGAAATGAATGTGCGGGCGGCGACAGCGATACTCCAACATGTGAAGCCGGAAGGTGCCGCCCTTGTCAAAGTGAAGTTCACGCAAACGTTTGAAGCTAAAACGAATCAGTAAGAAACAAGACTCTTTTCTAGCGACTTGCCGGAAAGAAGATACGATTATTTTTGCTCCCACGGGTCGTGTGATTTATTTGTGAAATCTGATATAAACTACCCGCCACACGATGTATGGCGCACAGCTGTGCGTCTTGGTAGCGGGCGTTATGAAAGGGAAAGGAAAGGACTCTCACGTATGGTTCGGCTTTTGACGGAGCAGGTTCGTCTTCGGTTTTACTTGTTGCGGTTTGGTTGGGGAATGGCACATTAACCCGCTCCTTGTCTCATTCACCTGCTAAAGCAGGTGACTTTCGGTGTGCGGGTTATAAAAGAACGGACGAACCCGCTCTTGCCTCCCAGTTGTGTGTGCATGACGCACCAGCAACGCCGCTTCGGTGGTTTTCAGTGTGCGGGTTATAATGCCCCATCCTGCGCTTTTACTTACAATTCTTTCAGCACAAGCGGCTTATGGAAGTACATCGACGTCTTGCAATAGCTACACGCTACCGGGATGCGCTCTTTTCTC
>Ga0209541_10013526_pt1 | contig 12454 bp, 8 predicted proteins | sample RifCSPlowO2_01_FD_184027 | JGI IMG/M metagenome (GOLD analysis project Ga0209541, IMG submission 184027) | Groundwater microbial communities from Rifle, Colorado - Rifle CSP2_plank lowO2_0.1 (SPAdes) (version 2) | ecosystem: Environmental > Aquatic > Deep subsurface > Groundwater | place: Rifle...
CCGCCTATGGCGGAAAATATATTTATGCCATATAATGCCTCGCAAAACGAAGAAGAAATACTAAAATATTGGGAAGATCATAAAATTTTTGAGAAATCAGTGTCTGAACGGCCGGAAAACAAACCCTATGTTTTTTATGATGGGCCTCCTTTTGCGACCGGTTTGCCCCATTATGGTCATATCGTAGCGTCTCTCATGAAGGATGTCGTACCTCGTTATTGGACTATGCAAGGTAAGAGAGTGGAGCGTAAATGGGGTTGGGATTGTCATGGTTTACCTGTTGAGAATATTATTGAAAAAGAATTAAATCTTAGCAGTAAAAAAGACATAGAAAATTTTGGTGTAGCTAAATTTAATGAAGCCTGTCGTGCCACCGTGCTTAAATATGCCGGGGAGTGGAAAAAAACAATTCGCCGTATGGGTCGTTGGGTGGATATGGAGAATGACTACAAGACGATGGATATTTCATTCATGGAGTCGGTGTGGTGGGTGATAAATTCATTATGGAAAAAAGGTTTGGTGTATAAAGATTATAAAACAATGCACATTTGTCCGCATTGTGTGACGCCGTTGGCAAATTTTGAAGTGACACAGGGATATAAAGATATAAAAGATATATCGGTTACAGTGAAATTTAAATTAAAAAATCCGGAAGAGGCAAAATTACCGGATAATACATATATTTTAGCCTGGACGACTACTCCGTGGACTTTGCCTGGGAATGTTTTGTTGGCCGTTAATAAGGAGATTGAGTATGTTATTGTAAGTATTGAAGGGGTAGAGGAAAATTTTGTAGTGGCTAAAGAGCGGTTAAATGTAGTAATGAAAGATAAAAAAACCGGTGTGCAATCTACAATACAGGGTTCAGAATTAGTTGGTCTTGAGTATGAGCCGTTGTTTCCATATTTCTCCGAAACACCAAATGCTTTTCGTGTAGTATCCGCAGATTTTGTATCCGTTACCGATGGCACTGGCGTAGTACATATCGCCCCGGCGTTTGGTGAGGACGATTATGTTGTCGGCAAGCGTGAAGGAGTGCCATTAGTACAGCATGTTACTATGGAAGGGCTATTTACTGCAGATGTAAAAGATTTTGTCGGCATGGAAGTGAAGCCGAAAGACGACCATACCAAAGCGGATGTGGAAATAATCAAATGGCTTGCCGCTAATAAAAAATTATTTAGTAAAGAAAAATTTGAGCATAGTTATCCGCATTGTTGGCGTTGTGATACTCCGTTGTTGAATTATGCCACGACCAGCTGGTTTGTAAAAGTTGCAGATTTGAAAGAAAAACTTTTGAAAAATAATGAGAAAATAAATTGGATCCCTGAGCACATCAAGGAAGGTCGTTTTGGAAAATGGTTAGAAGGGGCCCGTGATTGGGCGATTTCACGCAATCGTTTTTGGGGAACTCCGCTGCCGATTTGGGAGAGTGAAGATGGTGATTCGATTTGTGTGCAAAGTGTGAAAGAATTAGAAGAATTAACTGGAGAAAAGGTTTTAGATTTACACAAACACAAAATCGATCATTTGGAAATAATGAAAAATGGCAAGGTTTATAAAAGAATTCCAGAGGTTCTGGATTGTTGGTTTGAATCGGGGAGTATGCCATACGGACAAATGCACTATCCATTTGAGAATAAGCAAAAATTTGAAAGCAGTTTTCCTGCCGAATTTATTGCGGAAGGACAAGATCAAACACGTGGTTGGTTCTATACCTTGCATATCCTTGCTACTGCTCTTACACTCGGTCCGGATCCCGCAATCCCCGTCAAAAAATCTGAACCGGCTTTTAAAAATTGTATCGTAAATGGCATTGTGCTCGCGGAAGATGGAAAAAAGATGAGTAAACGCCTAAAAAATTATCCGGAGCCGGAAATTGTTTTGGAAAAATATGGCGCTGATGCTCTGCGTTATTATTTTGTTACATCACCGGTAATGGAAGCGGAAACTTTAAATTTTTCTGAAGCTGGCGTGCGTGAAATGTATAACAAAGTGGTGAATACTTTGTGGAATGTGGTGACTTTTTATGAGATGTATGGGGTAAAAAATGTCATCCTGAGGGAGCAAGGAGCGACCGAAGGATCTGCGACTAAAAAGGGCAGATTCTTCGCTCCACTCAGAATGACAGTGCTGGATAAATGGATATTAGCGAAGTTACAAATATTAATTAAGGATGTCACAACTGGAATGGAAGCATATAAATTGGCAGAGGCTAGTCGTCCTATTTTGGATTTTATTACTGAATTATCTCAGTGGTACGTACGTCGTTCTCGCGATAGATTTAAGGGTGAAAATTATGAAGATGCAAAAGTGGCTACAGCGGTTTTGCGTGAGGTGCTTTTGACTTTGTCTAAAGTGATGGCGCCATTTACGCCTTTTATTGCTGAGAAAATATATTTGGGAATTACACAAGACAAAGAAATGGAGTCGGTGCATTTGGAGGATTGGCCCTCCTTCGCTAAAGCTACGGCGGGCGAAGCCTTAGAAGATGAAAGAATTTTGAAACAGATGGCTATAGCGCGAAAAGTGGTAGAGATGGGTTTGTCGTTGCGTGCCGAAAATAGTTTGAAGGTACGTCAGCCGTTGGCATTATTAACTGTGGAGCATGGAGATTTGGATGATCAATTGCTAGAAATAATAGCTGATGAACTGAATGTAAAGAAAGTAATTTTAGGAGAAGTAAACGGTGGTGCAATAAAGGAAGAAGGAGAATTGAGAGTTGCTCTGGATCTAAATATTACACCCGAACTAAAAAAAGAAGGCCTAGTCCGCGAGATCACCCGTGCTATAAATCAAATGCGTAAAGAACAAAAATTGACTGTGAATGATCTGGTGAAAATAGAATATTTTACCACCGACGATCTTTTAAAATCTGTTTTTCAAGATTTTACAGAGGAAATTAAAAAGAGCGTGTTAGCTAAAGAACTCACTGAAGTCGACGATGGTTTGGAAACAGAGATTGATGGGAAGAAAGTGAAGATTAATATAATAAAATAGATAGCCGTCATCCTGAGGAAGTGAAACGACCGAAGGATCCCTTAATGTCTGTATTTTAAGATTACTTTAACGGATTCTTCGCTCTGCTCAGAATGACAGCTGAGGATTATGGTGAAAGTGAAAAAACAACAACAATTAGAAGAATTAATTCAACAAACTCCTGCCGTAAGCAGGCAGTTTGTTTACTGTGCGGATGAAGACGTGGAGGGTGGGGAAGATGATCCGTTGGAGGAAGAAAAAAATACCAGAGTATGTGGCTTGGTGCACAAATACAATCATTGAATGGTTTGGCCTGTCCACTTTATGTTATCGATGCGCCAAATGGGTTTGGAAAGGTGCCGGTTCCGTTAGATTTTTGGGATTTTGAAAGTGAAAATTTTAGAGATTTTAAGGGGAAGAAAATTGATATTTAATATTGTCATCCCCGTGCTTTGCCCTGCCGTAGCACTGTGCGAAGGCGGGAAAACGGGAATGACAGTAAAAAGCGGAATGACAGTAAAAAGTGCTAAAATGGCAGTGAAAGCATCGTTATATTGACAAAAAGGTCATTTTTCGGTACTATAGATAGGTTAAATTTATCTATCTATGCCCCTTCTAAAAGAAGAGCCGGATCCGGATAGTAATGTTTACAAAGTTACAATTTCCTATAAAATCCATTAACCCTAAAAGCGTTAGCTCTTAGGGTTATTTTTTTATGTTAAATAGCGCTGATCCAAAATTTAAAGATTTAGAACGACTCAAACAAGCTGTTTTTTTGAAGCGGCCGGTTTTGAATGACATTATCAAAACTCACGGCCAGAAGAGTGTGTTTGAATATGTTAAAAGTTATGTGGCACGAAAATATCAACCCTTAAATTTGGATCGTCAGGCGGAATTGATTGAAGTAGTAAAGGAAGAAACCGCTAATCGACTGGGTGAGAGAGTCGCCGAATCTGTAGCCGCCCAACTCAAAGATTTTTATTATGTTTCCACCACTGATCATTATGGTCCGATGTATCATCCCTGGGTGTTTAATTTTAATCTGATAACATCGGCTGTGTATCTGGAAGAATCTACTCGTAATTTAAAAAATGTAATTACTTTGGCTTGTGCTAATGTATCTCTAAACAATTTTTCCTTCCCTCGCGGTTTTGCATTTCATAGTGATGTTACTGGAGAAAATAAGCTTAATCGTTTTTCTTTTTTACCGAGTAACGCCCACTCCTATCCCGTCTATGGCTTTCGAAATTATACTGAAGTTGAGATAAAAAAAGTAAAAAAATCGTTGCATGAGGCAGTGCAAAAGAAACAAATCCGACCCGAAGAAGAGTTGAAAATCGCCGGTCTAGTGGCAGAGATCTTTGGTGATAAAGAAATTTTAGCAAGCACAAGTTATTCTGATCAGGTAACCCGTGCCAATAGTATTCTTTGGAAAAAAATGTTACCAAATACTCGTAAGAAAATTAATTTTGTTTATTTGGAGCAGGAATGGATTGTAGCGCGGTTGTTAATTGAAAAACATCTAAATGAAAAGACTACCATTAGTCGTATTATTTTTGATAGTCAATCAGAAGAATTGTTAATGAAGTATTTTGCCGGCTTGCCGGAAATGTTTTCGCGACGTGATAAGCTTGGCACTTATTTATTTTGGGCACAGCCTAAAGGTAGTAAGGCCGGGAATCGCCTTCGTTTGTGGAAGGAAGGAAATTTTCTAGTATCCGAAGACGGTAGTTATAAAGTGGAGCTGTCGCCAGAGGCTTTGGAGCGTGCTCTGAAAAGTAAGGAATTAATCCCTAGTGTCTTGCTGACTTTTATGGTGTTGTGTTTTTATTATGGTCTGAAATGTTTCGGAGGATTGGGACAAATTAATTATTTGCCATTGTTAAAAGAGGCTTACGTCAAAATGCAGAAAGACCTTGGGCGTTTGGAGAGCGCTGCCGCATGCGCAGCCACGGAAACAGATAATCTGGGTGGAGAAATAACGGTTGCCTTGGCTAGTTCAAAAACTAATGGAACTGCGCCGGCCACTTCGCTGGATTTTTTACTTTACGGTACAGAAAAAACGTGGCCAACCTTTGTAGAACAGTCAAAAATTTTGACATTAGAAGAGGCTATCATGCCTATGTTTACGGAAGATTATCCAATACTTTATCCCTTGGCCGAGCGTGATCCGGGTGTTTTGGCCATAACGGCCAAAGATGTGACGAGTATTATGGGGTTGGATAAAAAAATTCAAGCCTGTGTGAATATGTAGGCGATTATTTAGTGCAAAAAATAATAAGAAAATCGCGTAAATCAGGGTTGACAGTGCGGTTTTTTTGTTTTAAGATGAACGAGATAATTATTAATGATTTTCTTATGATGAACGTCCAACAAGTTTTTGATCTTGGTCTAAAAATGGGAATCGCGGTGGATCCTCGCGGAGAAAATGGGGTAATAAAATATTTAGAACGAACAAAAAAAATGTACGAGGATTTAAAACCGGAGGAACAGGAATATTATGATAATGAATGTTTGGTAAATCCATATTCGGACAGTAGGATACATATTGGCGATCGAAATGCGAATGTAAAAAGAATTTTGACCGGTATAGATATTACTTCAGCTGAAATTTTATTAGCCAGCCAGCTTAATGAACGTGGTCAAAATATTGATCTGGTTTTAGCGCACCACCCGATTGGACGCAGTTTAGCCGGATTGAACGCAGTGATGGATATGACAGTGGAAATGTTTGAAAAATTGGGAATTCCGGTGCATTTGGCGGAAAAATTCATGGATGAACGTATGAAGGAAGTGGGTCGCAGTACTCATGCCGTCAATCATTATCAGATGCTTGACATGGCCAGAATATTGAAGATGAATGTGATGAACACCCACACTATTACAGATAATTTGGTGCAGGATTACATGAATAGTTATTTAGAAAAAAAGTATCCTGAAACAATTGGTGAATTAGTGAAAGTTATTTTAGAAATTCCCGAATATCAAGAAGCGAAACGTCGTGGCGCCGGCCCTAGGATTACTGCCGGTGGACCGCAAAATCGTGTTGGTAAATTTTTAGTTAAGATGACCGGTGGCACGAGTACATCCGGTAAAATGTATCAAGAATTATCACGAGTCGGTATAAGTACAATTGTTGGTATGCACATGGCAGAATCATCTATGGAAAAAGTTAATGAACAGCATATGAATGTGGTGATCGCCGGGCATATTTCCTCAGACTCACTTGGTATGAATTTGTTTTTGGACGCGTTGGAAAAAGAAGGTATAGAAATAGTGCCTTGTGGAGGGTTGATCAGAGTGAAGAGAAATTAAAGATAATAACTAAAAAAGTGGGTTACTCCCACTTTTTTGTTCTTTTTCCTTGGCACCTCAGGTTTTTAATGTTAATATGGTCTCATATGATTTCACTTATCAAAGGTAAAATTTTAGATAATAATCAGGGAAAAATGATTATTTTAACTTCTGGGGGTGTCGGCTATACTGTATGTGTTAACCCCTTGAGTTCTGCCTGGAAAATTGGGCAAGAAACGGAAGTTTTGACATATTTATCCGTGCGCGAAAATGCCATGGATCTGTATGGCTTTGCAAGTACGGCGGAAAGAAATTTATTTGGTAAATTTTTACTCGTTAGCGGTATTGGTCCAAAAACGGCCTTGCACCTATTGTCACTCGGCAGTGTAGAAGAAATTTCCGGAGCTATCAATCGGGGTGATTTGGCTTATTTAAAAAGAGTGAGTGGTATCGGTGGAAAAACCGCGGAGCGTTTGGTTGTAGAATTAAAAGGAAAGCTTGCGAGTGGCGGCAAATCCACAGGAGCAATTGAAGTCAGTGACGAATTGGCTGATGTGGTAGATGGATTGGTTGCGCTTGGTTATAGCGACAACGAAGCACGCGAAGCAGTGAAAAAATTGGATCCAAAAAACAAAAATACCCAGCAACTTTTGAAAGAGGCTTTGCAAAAAGTGAAGTAAAAATTATTTTCTATTTTTGTAGGCTGTCCAGCCGGCTTCTCGATATTTTTGGGCTTCTTGTAGTGGATTTTCGGCTTTGTAGATTCCTCGTCCGACGATAATTACGTCGGATTTTTGTTCCCCGATTACTTTTTCCGGAGTATTATATTGTTGCCCAAGAGCATCGTTGCCGTTAGCTAATTGCACTCCCGGAGTAAAATTAATAAATGTGGGATCATCTGATAACTTCTTCATCGTAATGAAGCCGATCACAAAATCTTTGTTGATTTGCGCCATTTTAAGTGTCTCGGTCGTATATTCTCCTTTGGCTAGGTTGCCTTTGGAACTCATCTCCGCCAGCAATAACATTCCTTTTTCTTTTGGTAAACCAACTTCCTTTAATCCTTGAATAATTCCGGGCCCGGATACTGAGTGTGCATTTATAATATCTGCCCATGAAGCGATGTGATAGATGCCTTCTCCGTATTGATATTTTACCGTGTTGCCAATATCCGCAAATTTTCTATCTTCAAAAATAAGAAAATTGTGTTTGGTGGATAATTGTTTGAGTATTGTTATTAATTCTTGATCAAAATCTGAAATTATATCTATGTGTGTTTTGAGTACGCAAATTTCCGGGCCTAGTTCGTCGGCAATTTTAAGTAATTCAGCTTTGGTTGTCACATCGGCCGCAATCGCCAGATTTGTCTTTTTTTCTTCCATTAAATTTAATAGTTTTTTGGCAGTAGGGTTCGCGCATAATTTTGCGCGGTTCGCATAATTATATGAATTGTAGAAATTATTATTTTTTATAAATAATTTTGTTCTGACAGTTAATTCTCCGGTTATTTTACCCTCAGCTTCTAAAATATTCAGAGCCTCGGAAAGTGTGAATATGGTATGTAGATTATAACCGTTAACTGACAATAATTCTTTTCCTCCTTGTTCACGATCGGTTAATATAACTATGTCTTTGATTACTAAACCCGCCTCTTCCAAGGGCGCAATGGCTTCAAACTTACTGGTACCATCCGTAATCATATCATCCACAATTAGGCATGTTTGGCCGGCTTGATAATTACCTTCGATATATTTTTTTGTTCCGTAATCCTTAACTTCTTTGCGGCGCACAATCATGGGCAGGTGGTGAGATAGAGATAGGGCTGTTGCAAAGGGGAGTGCTGTGTATGGAATTCCGGTAATAATATCAAAGTGTAGTGTTTTAATTTTTTCCCACATCGCCGCTGAGATAGCTTCAATAATTTCCGGATAAGAGATGGTGACGCGTAAATCAATATAGACCGGAGATATTAAGCCACTTTTTAATTTAAATTCTCCAAATTTTAGCGCGCCGATGTCATTTAATTTAATTATCAATTCTTTTGTGCTCATAGTAGTTTTACTAATTAAAAAATTTAATTTAGATCCATTTTTATCGCGGTGATAATTGCCAAATTCTTTGATTTTATTTACAATATCTTTTTTAACTACTGGCCCGTCAGTGCACATGCAAATTCCCAGATCGTCCACAGCACACTGCCCACAAACACCAATACCACACTTCATGTATCTTTCAATACTGAATTCTCCTTCAACCTCATATTTATTACATAAATCCAGCACTTTTTTCTCCATCAGTTCAGGGCCGCAGGTGCAGGCTATAACATTTTTTTTATCAGAAATATTTTGTATAGTTTCTTCCAGTATATCTGTTACATATCCTTTTTGGCCGGCGCTTCCATCATCTGTGGCAATATGTAATGATATATTATTACATATTTTCAGTCGTTTTTCAAAGAGAATATTTTCCGCGTCTCGAGCGCCGATAAAAAAGTCTATTTTATTATCATTTTGTGAAAGATTTTCAGCTAGAGAAGCTAATGGCGCTACACCATAACCCCCGCCGACTAACAAATAATGCCGATTTGGTTCGTGTGTAAAAGAAGTGCCATATGGGCCGGAAATGCCGACACAGTCACCAATTTTTAAATCAAACAGTTTAGAAGTAAGTGGGCCTCCTCGCCTAAAAATTGTAAGCGCAAAAAATTTTCCATCATCGAACGCTATTGAGAATGGTTTTTGATCAATTCCCGGAATCCAGAGCATAACAAATTGTCCGGGTTGGCTATCCAAAGGATGTTTAAAATAAAAAGTTTGTGTTTTAGAATTTTCTGAAACAATATTTGTAATGGGGAGATAAATTGGTTTGTCTGATCGCATAATTAATTATGAGCTACTCCTCTAATTTCTCCTAATGTTTTAATATTTTGTTCGGCCATAATTTTTTCCATTTCCCCTGTGATCTTTTGGAATACCATTGGGCCATGATAATATACGGCCGAGCCTACACCGATGAGAGTCGCGCCGGCCATGATCATCGTTAGCGCGTCTTCTCCTGAAGTAACTCCTCCCGTGCCGATTATCGGTATTTTAACGGCAGAGTAGAGGTCGTAAACGCATTTTAGAGCTATGGGGAAAAGAGCCGGCCCTGATACACCACCCTGTTTGTTGTGTAAAATGGGTTTGTGGCTTCCAACATCGATCGTCATTCCGCTGATGGTATTTACAGCCGTCAAAGCATTGGCGCCGGCCGCTTCCGCCGCCCGAGCAATTTCTACAATATTCCAAGCGTTGGGAGAAAGTTTAACAATGACAGGAATTTCAGTTTTGTCTTTTACTTTTTTTGTGATGGTTTCTACCGCAGTTGTCGAGTAGGCAAATGGTATCCCAAATTCGTTACTGACATTGGGGCAAGAAATATTAATTTCTAAAAAATCTAAGGGTGCGGCAGTTAGGATTTCTGCGACTTTCGCAAACTCATCCGGTGTACCGGCAAAAATACTGCCGATGAGAGGCGCTGTTGATAATGTTTTAAATATCTTAATTTGTTCCACTGCTTCTTCAACGCCAGGGTTGGATAAACCCACCGCGTTTATAAAATAATGAGCCAATCCGACCATGGTTGGATTGGCGTGCCCGGGACGAGGAGTTAGAGAAATGGATTTTGTAGTCACGCCGCCGGCACCGTGTGTGACAATTCTATTCAAGCTGGCGGCGGTGACTCCCAAAATTCCGGAAGCAAGGACGAGTGGGTTGTCGAAATTTTTCGTCAAGAAACCGGTTGAGAGCATAGTAGTGCTCCTCCCTTTTACATTTTAGCGTTTAGTAATTCTTTGAGATGCTGTATTTTATGTTTGGCCACATTTACATCTGTGACAAGCGGTACATTGTGTTTGATGGACAATTCGCGAATTTTTTCTCCATCACTACTTACCACAAAATTTCTTTCAGCCACCGGAATGTTTATGATCATGTCAAAGCGTCGTTCGCGGAGTAGGGTGGCAATGTTGGGGCGTTCTTCCGAAGAAACCTTATGTACTAATTTGTTAGTAATGCCATGCGCATCCAGGTATTGACTGGTGTGCTCTGTAGCATAGATGATACAGCCGATATCTGCAAGAATTTTAATGTCTGGAAGTAGTTTTTCCTTGTTTTCCGCACCACCAATGCTCAACAAAATACTTTTTTTCGTTTGTTTAGCCATTTTCATTTGCAGTGTCCAAAGTTCGATAAAGCCCGGTGAAGCATTTTGGTTGAACATATCACTCTTCATGAAGGTGGCTAATTTTTCATCAAATAGCGCATCTGGAGTTTCTAAAGCGACTACATCGCAATGCCCTTTGAATAATCTCACTGTGGCCGTGCCATTTACTTTGTCATTCAAAGTGTCAATAAATCCGGATAAATCTTTCATGAGAGGTTCGTACCAGAGGCCGGCGTAACACATATATGCCCATTCCAGATCTACAATTTGTTTAAATTTATTTTCATGTCGGGTGCAAACGTATTTTTCTAATTCCTTGTGCGCCTTAATGATAGTGTGAGCTGCCGGTTGTTCGTAGATGCCGCGTATTTTTAGTCCAACTACGCGATCTTCAATATGATGTACAATGCCGATGCCGTGTTTTCCCGCAATTTTATTTAATTTAATAATAAGTTCACTCATCTTCATTTGTTCGCCATTCAAGGCAGTGGGAAGACCTTTAACAAATTCAATTTTTACTAATTCTTCACCACTGTCATTGGGGTTGTTGGAATCCATGACGATCGTGTGATTGCCTAATTTCATTCCAGCCTGTTGCGTCATGCCTTGTTCCACAAAATTTATTGTTAATTCTTGACGAGCGCCCGGAGCATTTTTGGGATGAGTGCAAACTTGTAGAATTTTTTCTAATGGTGGAATAAGTTCCGGTTTTTCAATTTCTCCACCTTCATTCGTAACTCCCCACATGTTGTCATCGGCAGAATATGGTTTGTCGATGGTGTGAGGGACGGGGATGTTGTGTTGACGCGCATATTCGATTTCTTCATCGCGACCCATGCCCCATTCGCGCACCGGAGCAATAATTTTAATATCCGGATTCAATGTGATAGCTGTGCCTTCCAAACGAACCTGGTCGTTGCCTTTACCTGTGCATCCATGAGCGATCGTGTCAGCTTTTTCTGTTGCAGCGACTTGTACGGCTAATTTCGCAAGTAGTGGACGACCAATTGGAGTGCTTAGGTGGTAGTCACCTTGATAGCAGGCGTTGGCTTTGATACCACGACTAATATATTTTTCTGCAAATTCATCTTTGGCGTCAATAACAATAGATTTTATAGCGCCAAGTTGTAGCGCTTTGAGGCGTATTGCTTCCAGGTCATCAACTTGCTGTCCGATGTCTATGCAAAGAGCAATCACTTCGGCGTGATAGACTTCTTGGATCCATTTAATCATGACCGATGTGTCTAGACCGCCTGAGTATAACAATACGACTCTTTTGACATCATTATTATCTCGCGGTTCATAAGACGCAATGTGTGTATATTTTGGTCTGTCCTCATAATTCATATGCATTATTTAATATTTAAAATTTGCCGACCGTTGGCGGTGGCTATTTTTAATAAATTATTAAAATCATAATAACGGCAAGCCTCCATAAGCATACGCATCTCTGTCCACATGTCTCCGTCTACGAAAGGTTGATAAAAATCCGCGATATTATCCGTACCTATTCCCACGGTGATGCCGGCCGTGAGCATTTCCGGAACATTGGCAATAGAATTGTGTATAGGAGCGGTTAAATGATTTAGCTGTCTCATGTTCAAAGCTGCCGAAGGGCAAACCACCACGCTAATGCCGGCATCAGCGAGGGCTTTGTAAATTTCGGCGCGATATTTTTTTGGTTGAGCGGAAACCGACAGTGCGTGTATTGCCACCACTCGTCCTTCATAGCCATATTTATGTGTATATCTAATTAATTTAGCCGTGTCGTGTTCGTTAGGATTATTTTCTTGGTCAATATGCGCATGGATAGGTTTATACAGATTTTTAGCTATATTAAACAATATATCCAGATTTTTTTCATCGTGCGGACGGTCTTTGCTGGGTAGTCCACCTGCTATATCTGCCTTGGCTGTTATTTCTTCATATAGATTTCTTGCTGATTGATCCATGAGTCCACCTAAGGGTTGAGTGATAG
>Ga0209541_10013527_pt1 | contig 12454 bp, 12 predicted proteins | sample RifCSPlowO2_01_FD_184027 | JGI IMG/M metagenome (GOLD analysis project Ga0209541, IMG submission 184027) | Groundwater microbial communities from Rifle, Colorado - Rifle CSP2_plank lowO2_0.1 (SPAdes) (version 2) | ecosystem: Environmental > Aquatic > Deep subsurface > Groundwater | place...
AGTATGTTCCGCCACAGTATCCGTCAAAGCACCCGGAGTATTGGTAATCGCCACCCCTCTTTTCTTCGCCTCCTCCACATTGATATTATTAAATCCAACCGCGTAATTAGCAAAAATTTTCGCGGTTGAGACAGAGTCAAATACTTTTCCTCCAATCTGGTCAGTCAGAAGACAAAGCACCGCGTCATAATTCTTTTTCTTTAGAGTCGAAATAAGCTCCTTTTCTTTAAGAGGTCGATCTTTTGGATTTATATCCATTTCATAGCCTTTGTCCCGCAACATTTTCAATCCGGCTTCAGGAATTTTCCTGGTCACATATATTTTCTTTGTCATAAAAGTTTTGCTAAATAAAATCTTATTAATTTTAGGACTTGCGCAGTTGGATGCAGTTCAAGGCGCAAGCTCGGCTTGCGACCAAGCTGTATTATTATACTGCGCGAGAGCAAACGAGCGAAGCAACGAAGAAATGCGCCGACTGCGTAAGTCCTATAATTTATTAAAAATTTTTAATTTTTCTTCCGCCACTTTTTCCACCGCTTTGACAGCTTCTTTCAGATATTTGTACGGCGCCACTTCGTCGGGATTTTCTTGGAGAGCAAGCTGAAGGCCTTTCCTGTAAGCTACGCGAATCTCGGTGCTTATATGGACGATGGAAACACCGGCATTTATCGCGTCCGTAAAATCTTGAGCCGAATTGCCCGACCCGCCGTGAAGCACCAAAGGAATCTCGGCCGATTTTCTTATTTCTCTGATTCTCTCAATATTGAGCGCGGGATCTTTGCCCCCTTTAAGCATCCCGTGAATATTCCCGACAGCCGGTGCCAAAAGATCCACTCCTGTTCTTTGGGCAAATTCTTTAGCCTCTTCGGCCTTAGTCAAAAATTCTTCCGTGATTTTTACCCCGGAAGGAATTTCGTCCAACACTTTTGACGACTTTCCTATAAATCCAAGCTCGGCTTCCACGATAATTTCCGGATTTATTTTTTTGCTGTAGTCAACACATCGTTTGGTTATTTTTATATTTTCTTCAAAAGGCAATTCTGTTCCGTCAAAAATGACAGCGTCATACCCGAGATCAACCGCTTCTTTGACTCTGTCAAATGAATATGTGTGGTCCGCGTTTATAAAAATTGGGTAATCAAACTGCTCCCTCAAACTCTTCACCAGCGCCACCGCCTGCCCCGCCCCGACAAAATCCCTCTCCCCTTCTGATGTTCCGATAATAACCGGCACCCCCAGCTTTCTCGCCGCGTTAAAAATCCCCCAAAGCGCCTCCAAATTGGAAATATTAAAATGCCCTATTGCCACTCCATTATCTCCTGCTTCCGACAAACACTCCCTTAAAGTTTTCATATTTGTAATTCTAGCATATATTTTTAGAAAATAATAAAAATTAAAAATCCGTGCGGATTTTTGAAATTTTCCGATTCTTTTTTAAATTTTCTTCCAATTTCTTCCAAAAATCAAAAAACAAATCCTTCCTTATTTATGCTCCAGCATATTTAAGATACACATTTTTAATAAATATATATTGGCAATCTGTTAAAATTAGAGTTAGAGCAAGCCAAATCTTATTCTCAGTTGTTCCTCGTTTGTAAAAAACCTTACCCTCATAAATCTCACAAACGACCTGATTAGAAAAACTTCCGTTATAAAATTTATCTCGTCTTCGCATTCGTACGGAAAAATGAAAACCGATTCCTGCAATTTGCGAAAACCAAGATCCATAATCTTGCGGCGCAAGGCTTCTCTAGCCTTTTTAAATCTGTCTGGAATGTCAAAAATAACAACTCGCCATTCGCCGTCCCATTTTGTCGGTTTTTTGATTTCCATTTCGTCCAGTTTGAATTTCAACGCTTTCTTCTGGCCTTCTTTGGTGAGAATAATTTTTATGAAACCGTCTTTGTCTTCTTTATAATCAACAAGACGGTCGTTATAAAATTCCCGAACGGCGCGATAGAGTCTTTCGGTTTTTATCTGCCGCCAGTCTTTGGAAATACTTTTCAAAATTTTGAAGTAACCTTTTGGCGATTTGGACAAACCCAGCGCGACTCCGCCTAAAAGCAATAATAAAATTTTTTGTTTTGCGTCTCTTCTCATTTTGTTATTCCATTATTTTTTAATTCTATTATTTTAACTCATATCTTGCCCATTTTCAAATCCTGCGCTATTTAGGCTGGAGCATAATTAAGATACACATTTTATTTTAGTGTATTTTTGTGGGTTTTAGTGTTTTTTGTTTAGAATAATGTGAATAAATAAAAAAACAAAGACTAATACTTACTATAATACCTACTATACCTACTATAACTAATACCGAACTAGCAGTAATCAATTCAATATATTTCAATGAGCTACTCATATAATCTATCCTTTCTTAATTATTAAGGTTCAGAAAATAAAATTACAATTCACGGGTGAATTTATTAATTACTCTAATAATATTGTTAGCATTTTAAAGGTCAATTGTCAATGTTTCGGAAAAAAACACAACTGCTAAAATGAAGTCATTGTGTTTTTCAAAAATAATTTTGACTTTGTCGCTGTTGGGGAGACGACCATTGATGCCTTTATCAGGCTGAGAGATGCCACAGTCCGCTGTGATATAAATAATGAGAACTGCCAGCTTTGCGTGAATTTTGGAGCAAAAATTCCTTACGAATCAGTAACTGAAATTGTGGCAGTGGGAAATGCCGGTAATGCGGCTGTGTCTGCAAGCCGTTTAGGATTGAGCTCTGCCTTGGTTGCCAATGTTGGACCGGATGATAACGGTAAGAAATGCATTAATTCTCTAAGAAAGGATGGGGTGAATACGGATTTTGTAATTATTAATCCCGATAAGGATACCAACTATCACTATGTCCTATGGTACGAAAAAGAAAGAACCATATTGCAAAAACATAGCCATTTTGACTATAAACTGCACGACATCAGCGAGACTAAATGGATTTATCTTACGTCGCTCGGAGAAAATTCCTTGCCGTTTCATAAAAAAATTTTGGAATATTTAAAAGATCACCCGGAAACTAAAATGGCATTTCAACCTGGAATATTCCAGATAAAATTCGGCAAAGAAGCTCTTAAAGAAATTTATGAGGCAACTGAAGTCTTCTTCTGCAATGTAGAGGAAGCCAGAACTATCCTCGGGAATGATGAGCGCGATGTTAAAAAACTTATGGAAGAAATGAAAAAACTTGGCCCTAAGATAGTCGTTATTACTGATGGAATCAATGGCGCTTATGCGCATGACGGAGAGAATCATTATTTTATGCCTGTATACCCCCACGAACCTTTTGAAAGAACCGGCGCCGGAGACGCTTTTTCTTCCACCTTTGTCGCCGCTTTGGCGATGGGCAAATCAATTGAAGAAGCCTTAACGATGGCGCCTGTCAACTCAATGTCGGTTGTCCAGAAAATCGGCGCGCAGGCTGGCTTGCTCACGATGGCGCAGATTCAAGAATACCTTAAAACAGCTCCCGCGAGTTACAAACCAAGAAAGATAAACTAATGATTTTTATTTATCGGAAAACCAACTGATTTGGCCTAAAAAATTGTGAATTGCGAAACTCCGTTATGAGCGGAAACTTGTGCAAGCGCAGCGGCGCGGAGAGAGCAATCCAGCACCTATTTTGGGTTTTGAAATCCAAAATAGGTGCTGAATATGCGTGTTTCGCGAATAACGGAGTTTCGCAATTCAAAGTAAAAAAGATTATAAACCCTGCAAATCTTTGTTCACATCATCAAACTCCTTATCGGTATTGCCGACATCTATTGATTCAATTTCTTCGTTGATTGTCGTAATTTCGTCGCCAATAGCCTGGTTTTGAATTATTGGGGTATTTATTGTTTCTGTCGCCGGAATATTTGTTTCTGATTTAAACATCCAGAACAAGACACCTGCTATGGCCAAGATTATTATCACTATTATTGTTTTTTTCATCTTATGATTTTTTATTTATCTGATAAATTAATTATTGGCTAGACTGGCTTGATGACTCCGCGGAAGAAACTGATGACACGGCGGAGGAAGATGAATCCGCTGAACTTACGGACGATACCGGCGACGAGACAAACGATGAGCTGCTGCTTTGGGCGTCTTTCAAGCCAAGGGCATTGGCGATAGCCACTGCCGATTTTCTGACAGCGTCATGAGCGGATTGGACAATAACCCTAACTTGCTTCAGATCATCTTGAAGTTTCTTGATCGTATTGCCCACATCAGCCTTAAGTTTATTTTCATCAGTTATGGTCATCTTGTAGACTTTGGCGGCTTGCGCTTCAACTGTCGTTCTGGCCGCGACTATCGCTTGAGCGGCATCAAAAGCGGCCTTCTTGGCGGAAGACGCGTCAACTCCTTTCACTTCCGCCGCGCTTATTCTCGCATTTATTTTGGCGAGCGAATTTTCAAGATTGCCGATAACATCAAGCAGGTGATCGGTCCTGTCATCGTTTATTTTTTCCAACTTTTTATCCGTATTTTCAACGACCTGAACTTTTTTCTGGTCTTTTATTTTCTTAAGGTCAATTTTAAGAGTTTCTCTTTTTCCCAAAATGGTTTTCTTGGCATCGGTTCTTATTTCCTTTATTTTTTTATTTCTTTCTTCTTTTATTTTTTGGAGATCGCCCTGTTTTTCTTTCTTCTCTTCTTCTATTTTGCTTTTCTTTTCATCGGCGGAAAGAGTGGAAGTCGCTCTGATGTTTTTGGCCTCAGCGCGGAATTCTTTTCGCTCTTGTTTAATATTTTCTCTAGTTTGCGTTCTGATGTCTTTCGCGGAACTCCTTGTCTGAACTTTGACATTTTTAATCTCCTCTTTGGTATTTTTTCTTACTTCTGTCTTTGGGAAACCGCTTGATGCTGAACTATCGGCGCTAGCGCTTAAACTGCTACTACTAGCAGAGCTTTCGGCAAATCCTACAGCCGGAATCGCGATAGCGATGAATAGCAATATTATTCCTAATTTTTTATTACTCATATAATTTAATAATTGATAATTTTGTTAATATCCAGATACTGAAAACCTTTGCATAAAAGGCTATTTTTATATCTTTGCTATTATGCGAGATATACAGTCATTCTATCAGCTATGTTTGTGCTGTCAAAGCAAAGTCAATTTAATATGATAAAGATTTACTATATTTTCTCCACCAAAATCATATTTGTGGCGCCTTTTTTGCCGAAAGGCATTCCCGCTACCACTACCACCTTATCCCCCTTCTTGGCAAGCTTGCTTTTGATAAAATGATTGCGAACGATGACCATCGCTTCATTAAGAGTTTTGAAATTCCTTATAAGTACCGGCGTAATGCCATAACTGAGTATGAGCTTGGCGAAAGTATTTTTGTTAGGAGTCATGGCCACGATATCTTGCGAAACTTTGTGGCGAGCAATCATTCTCGCGCTAAAGCCTGATTGAGTCAGTCCAACAATGAATTTAGTGTCAATCCCGTGAGCAATATCAACAGCTTCACTGGTTATAACATCAGCGACATCGTCTGAATTTTCAGAACATCTTTTCCTTTCGCCGTTTATCTTTCTGTGAATATAATCGCTTTCAATCCTCTTCGCGACCTTAGACATTACTTTCACCGCTTCTATCGGATATTCTCCAAGTGTGGTTTCTTCAGAAAGCATTACGGCATCAGTGCCGTCAAGGATTGCATTGGCGATGTCTGAAACTTCAGCCCTTGTGGGAACCGGAGACTTTATCATTGATTCCAGCATCTGGGTAGCCGTAATCACCGGCTTGCCGGCTTTATTGCATTTTTCAATTATCATTTTTTGGATTAGCGGGACATCTTCGGCGGGAACTTCTATTGCCAAATCGCCTCTCGCAACCATTACTCCATCAGTCAATTCTATTATCTTATCTATATTATCCACCGCCTCTGGCGTTTCTATTTTCGCGATAATTCCGGCTGGCAATTTGGCTTTGTCTAAAATATTTCTAAGCTTGATTATATCGTCAGGTCTTCTAACAAAAGAAAGCGCCACAAAATCAACTTTATTTTTTATTCCGAATTCCAGGTCTTTTATGTCTTTTTCAGTGATAGAGCTTATGGACAAATGGGCGCCGGGAAGATTGACCCCTCTCCTGCCTTTGATGTCCCCGCCGACGATTATCTTGCACTTCACCTCATTCCCTTTTATATCTACTATTTCCAATTTCTTCTTCCCGTCATGCAAAAGTATAATTCCTCCGACTTTCACCTCTTTCGGCAGAAGCGGATAATTAATATAAACTTTTTTCTCATCGCCGACTATTTTTTCCGTAGTCAGAGTGAACATTTCTCCCTTTTTCAGATTTACGCTCTCTTTGTTAAATTCACCGATTCTTATCTTGGGTCCGCCCAAATCCTGAAGAAATGCCACCGGTATACCTGTCTTCTCGGAAGCGACGCGTCCATTATCCACCTTCACCTGATGTTCGGCAAAATCACCGTGAGAAAAGTTTACTCTGATCACATTGAGACCTTCTTGGAGCAACTTTATCAGCATCTCTTCGCTGGATGTTGCTGGCCCTATAGTCGCTACAATTTTGGTTTTCTTGATATTGTTCATTTGTTTCGTAAAATTAAATAAGCATATAGTTTAGCATAAATCCTTATGTTTTCAATGAAATTTTTGCGCATTTTTCAAGATTTGTTAAAAAATTTGACAGCAAGCTTTGATGTGTTGTAGTATAACAAACATGGGGATGATCGGCCTAGACAAGAGACAACCTCATATATGCGCGAAATGGAGCACTCCAACTATCTCCTTAATCCGTTGGAAAAAATAATTGCTAACAATTTCGTTGCAATGGCAAAGAAAATAGTTTCTCCATTTTATGGAGCAAACGACTTTGCTTTCGCTTACGCTAAAGCCTAAGCGGCATCGCTTCACCCGACTTCCGATAAAGTGAACGCGGTGTAATATTTTCGGGATAGATTATTGGATTTGACCCGGCCAATAGTCGAAACTTAGGGAATCGGCCGGCAAGCATTTGGTCTGTTTCAGAACTTGCTCGGCTTAAACACAAAAAGCAGACTACATTTCGTAGACACATATAGAGCGCCTTTTGCACGCGGGTTCGATTCCCGCCATCTCCACCACTTCGCCCCGCCAGAGCGGGGCTTCGCGGTGCACGCACTTGATATACACAATATAATTAGCGTAGAAAATATTTTAAGTTTATCACCGAGAAGTGGTAGGACCCCGCGGAGCGTAATCGCGAAGTGGGGTGAAATTAAAACCCCAAATCTTTCTCCTTCTCCTCAAATTCTTTCTTGTCAATTTCCCCTTTGGCGTAGCGTTCTTTGAGAATATCCAAGGCTTTTGATTTTTCATCGGTCTTTCTGCCGGAAACTTCTCTGACGATCCAAACTATGAATACGATGAAAGCCGCCCAAAAAATCAACATCCAAAATCCTCCGAATATACCCATTCCATACATATGATTATAATAAGGCATAATATTTATTGTAAATTAAACCCCGCTTAATTCCAGATTAATTATACTTCCTCGTCAAGCCGTGTCAATCACTTTCTCCTTATCTACTCATTTCTCTTTCTTATCTCTTGTATTTTTTCTGTCATCCCCGCAAATGCGGGGATCCAGAGTATTACCTACTGATTATCTGATTCCCTCCGGAGCCTACCCTCCGTGAAGACGGCGGGGCGGGAATGACAAAGGGGGCGTGAGTAAATATTCATCTCCCAATCCTGTGGAAGTCAGACTTCCACAGGATTGAAAAGGTGAGAATTAGATATGCCGTTTACTTTGGATTTTTTAATTTTGCCAGCTTAATGCCAACCCAAAGCCATAACCCGCCTATGAGATAACCGGTCATAACATCGCTTAAATAATGAACACCGAGATAAAGCCGGCTAAATCCGATTAGAAAAATGAAAATGGACAGAATGACACAACCTAGAAATTTGAATGGCCTGTTTTTACCAGATTGCAAAATTAAATAAATAAGAAATCCGTAAAAAGCCACGGACAAGACGGCATGAGCGCTGGGAAAAGAAAAAAGCGTTTCCTCCACGATTCCGCCTAAAGGGCGAGACCTGTGAATGGTTAATTTTAAAATATACGCTGACAAGATACTGCCTATGAGAATAATCCACAGCATAAAAAAATGGCTTTTTCTTCCTTTGATCATAAGAAACAAAGCAACTGCCGCAGCGATAAATATAACAACATCGCCCGCTCCGAAATATGAAATTAAAATAAAAAATTTATTCAACAAAGGCGTCCTTATTGAATCAAAGAAATTTATCGTTTTTTCGTCAAGATAATTGATTGTTTGCATATAAAAACATTATACAAGAAAATTGCAGACAATGAAAAAATCCCCGACTGCAAGCCTTTAGTAGGTTGCTGTCGGGGATTTTAAGAGACAAAACTCAAAAAAGATCTAAGATACCTGAAGTTTCCTCAATCGCTTGAGTTTGTCGATTTAACTCGACAATATCTGTCGCTCCAGCGATGTTTCTTATCACTGCCGAATTTTCCTCCATCAACCTTGTTTGAATATCTTGATCTGCATCAATTTTTTCTGCAACTGTCGTTACCACTTTCTCTCCAACCATAACCATACCTCCTAAAAATATAAAGTGATTAACCGGCAACCCGATTATCTTATTTTTGTTTTATTTACATCTGAGAAGTTCTTTTTCTAAACCAAAACACTATCACACTATTAAATAGTTTGCAAGTCAAGTCCTACTTTGTCGGGAGAAGTCTTGCCTATTTCAAATCCCAATGTTTTCAGCGCTTCCGTAGTGCTGTTGAACACAAGCCCAGCCCGCTTCATATCTGAGAACCAATCTTCTCTGTCTAACATCGGAATTATGAACGGACCGGCGCTTGTGATTATGACTTTTTTCCCTTTGACTATCATCGTTTCAATTATTTCTTTCAGTGAATCAAGTCCGTCCACATCAATGTAGAAAAGATTCCTGAAATTCAGCACTACCGTGTGAGCGCCGTTTATCTTGCTCAAGTTTTCCAGATGAGATTGCGAATTGATGTAATTCATCTGGCCGGCGAATCTGTATACTATGACATCGCCTCCGTGCTTCTCAATTTCATTGAATTTCACTGTTTGAATTTTCGCGATCATTCTCCTGTCTTTATTTATTATTATTTCGCTCTGCGCTTTTGAAAAGTGATTGACGAATATAAGCAGAGAAATTACCGACCCGACGAGAATGCCGACAATCGGATCCTGGATTACCGTGATTAAGGCGACCACAATAGAGAGACCGAAGGCGGATTTGTTGTGAACATAAATATGTTTGAAATGTTCCGCTTCCACCATTCTGAAAGCCACATAGACGAGTATGGAAGCCACCACTGCCATCGGAAGATATTTGAAATAGGAAATAAAAATGACCGAAACTAGGGCTATCATAATACTGCTTACGGTCGCCGATAGCTTGCTCGTCGCTCCGCTTTTGACATTGAGCGATGTGCGAGCGAGTGCGGCGGTTGCCGGTATGCCTCCGAAAATTCCTGACGCGATATTGGCAAAGCCGAGTCCCATCATCTCTTTCCTATGGCTTGATTTCGTTTTAGTCATACCATCGGCGATTTTCGCCGAGATGAGAGTCTCCAAAATAGCGACAACGGATATGGCGAGAGCCGCCTTGAGCAAATTTGTGTCCAGAAAATTAAAAGACAAGCTCGGCATTTGAAAAATCTTTGAACCGACAATGTCTCCGAATTTTGAATGAAGAGTCTGGAATTTCGCCCCGATGATGCCCGCCTCCGACAGATAACCTAGAAATATTCCGATAGGCGCGACTATGATAGGGCCGGGGATTTTGGGAATCAATTTCAAAAACACAAAAAGTATTGCCAATGTGCCGAAAAACAAAACAGCTGTTCCGCTGTCAAACTGACCAATGTGAGCGAACGATTCCATAACATTCTTTATAAATTTCTCGTGCTGTGCAAGGCCTTGAAGACCGAGGGCGGAATTGAGCTGATTAAGCCCGATAATAAAAGCGACACCCAAAGTGAAACCATGGATGACGCTTGAAGGAATTAGGATAATGTATCTTTCAAAATGAAGGGTAAAGAAAATTAGAATGATAAGACCCGTCATTATCGCGAGCGCTGGAAGCGAAACGACTCCGTAAGTAATGGCGAACATCGCCAAAATTCCCGAAAGCGCTCCCGTCGGCCCGACTATATTATAATTGCTTCCTCCCAAAATTGACGCGATAAGCCCAGCCCAAAAAGCCGTGATTATTCCCATAATCGGCGTAGAATTGGCGGCGACCGCCAAAGAAATTGACAAAGGGATTGAAACAAGAGAAACGGTCACCCCTGATTTCCAATTTCTCTTTATGTTCGCAAATAGAGAGACTTTCGCATTTTTCATATTTTAAATTTTCGCGTTTTTGCGGTTTTTAATTTTTAATTAATTGATAAATTTAAGAATCTGTCTTAAGTTTTTTTACAAATACAAAAAAAGATAATATACCTATAAGGATATTTTTTCAATAGCCCGCAAGGTATCTATTCACACCTCCATCTGTCATTCCCGTGAAAACGGGAATCCATCCCCTCTGTGACTCAGACTGGATCCCCGCCTGCGCGGGGATGACAGAAAAAACACAAAAGACAAAGAATAGGTGTGAGCAGATACCCCGCAAGCCCGCAAATTCATGCTTTAAATCTGAAATAAACCTGATATGGAAATAAAAAACATTAACGATGAAATTGCCATAAGTATTATCAATGAAATGAATAGATTTTTAATCGGCGTCCATTTTTCATTCCAAAACTTTGACCATTCAACGTAAATAAAAGACAATGGAACAATAACCGGTAAAATAAATCTAAAATCATTATTGCAGGCGTAAGGAGCTCTTATTCTATAAAATATCAGCACCGCTAGCGGTATAAACAACGAAAACAAGATAAATAATGGCAAAGCGGCGTTGCCGTTATCCTTGAATAAATAAAATAGGTTTTTAAAAAGCAAAAAAATTGCCCCAAAAATAACGGTAAAAAATAAAACCAAGGCCAGTCCATTTATATAGTCTGCCCACGGCCACGGGGAACCATTTTTGTCGTAACTGTCAGTGTCAAATTCTCCAAATAAAGAAGTTTTAAGCAAATAATTCCAGAAATACTGTCTTCCGCCACTATCTATCCAAGGAGAGGTGAAAACTTTTTTGTTAAACATTCCGACATCAAACCGGAGATAATTTGAAACATTGTTGCCGACTTTTAACGCGCTGTTCAAAGAATCGTTTTTCACCGTCCTTTCAAAAAAGCTTCTGTTTTGAGTCGGCTCTCCGATTTTTTCAAAATGAAAAAAATTTTTATAAGAAATGGCCGCTAACCCCAAAAAAGAAATTAAAAAAAGCGCCGCTATTTCTCTCCGATAAGAAATAATATTGGAAAAAATTTTTGAAAAATATTTTCCGCTTCCGCTCATTTCCAGAAACACCTTAAGCGAAAGCGCCAACATCACCAAAACAACCAAAATTAACCCGCTTGTTTTGGCAAAAAGAGACAGCAAAACGATAATGGAGGCGATATAAAAATTTTTTTGCTTTCCTTCCTTAATCCATTTCACTAAAAAGTAAAAACAAGCCGCCCATAAAGCGTAAAACAACGAGTCGTTGCTTATTTTTATTGAATTGATAATACCCCCGGGCCAAAAAAACAAAATCAGAGTCGCCACTCTTAAATATGTTTTTTCTTTAATTATCAATTTTAATGTTTTTACTCCAAAGAACAAAAAAACGGCAAAAAAGGCCAGGGAAAGGCATTGCAAAACAAAATTTAATTGAACCATCCCGATTATTTGGAAAAATCTGTAAAAAAATCCAGCGAACAAATAATACAATGGCATCTGGTGGCATTCCCAGCACTCCTCTCCTCTGGGGATCGAAAACCTTTCCGCTATATATTTTATATAATCAATGTGCCCGTCGGCGTCATTGGACCTTACATTGTAATCCGTATAGCCCAAGTAAAAAATTCTGACAGCAATTCCCGCAAAAATTATAAGCATCAATATTTTATCTTTGCGGTAAAACCAGCTAAAAATTTTTTTACAAAAATTAGAATATTTCATTTTTTAAGCAATCTCATCGCTTTGTAAAAACCGTATTTAACTATTTGACCCAAAAACATTAAAAATTCTTTGCCGTTTAATTTGGACGCGCTGTATTTTCTCATTCGGAAAGTATACGGAAGTTCTTTCACTTTTTTGTATTTGCCTTTTACCAGAATTTCAAGAAGTATTTTGTAGCCCTTTGTTTTTAGATTTACGCCGCTTATCACATCTTTTTTCATAAAAAAGTAACCGCTTAGCGGGTCTTTTGTTCCGGTAAGAATCCGCGCCATAAAAATTCCCGCTCTGGAAATCATTTTTCTGATCAATCCCCAATTTTCAACTTTGCTTCCCTCTTCAAATCTGCTTCCTATCGCAATGTCATTGTGAG
>Ga0209541_10013531_pt1 | contig 12453 bp, 11 predicted proteins | sample RifCSPlowO2_01_FD_184027 | JGI IMG/M metagenome (GOLD analysis project Ga0209541, IMG submission 184027) | Groundwater microbial communities from Rifle, Colorado - Rifle CSP2_plank lowO2_0.1 (SPAdes) (version 2) | ecosystem: Environmental > Aquatic > Deep subsurface > Groundwater | place...
CATAAATAGGTGCGTTAAAGATATAACGTTGCCTGAAAATTCTGCCTTGGTTGCTATAATAAGAGGCGAGAATATAATTGTCCCGAAGGACGAGACGGTCTTGAAAAAGGGAGATGATATAATCGCGCTCACAACCATAGAGAATGAGCAGCAGCTTTTAGATATGTTGGTAGGTAAAGTGGAATAGGAAGAGGGCACGGCGTGAGAATAGATTATTCGAAGATAAAATTATTCTTTAAAAGTATCTGGAATGGAGCATTGGGCATATCTTCAGAGATCCTCTTCACCTGCCTTTTTATATCTTCGCTCGTGATCCTTTTTCCCCAAAACAGCAGAGAGTTCGGCTGCGGCAATAAGAGCGCCGTATACGGCAGCGGACGAATATGTCGAGGCTCCCCGTTTTTCCTCCCAGAGGTCATAGGATGCATTGGGCAAATTGGTCTTTTCGTCGCGATAACTGATCATGAATTCCGCCGGTCGTTCTATGAGCGGTGCAAACATGGATTCCAAAAATTCAAGATCGCGACTATGACGGTAGTGCTCGGCAAGGCCGATAACCACGAGCGCCGTTTCGTCTTCCTGTATCGGCAATTGAAACTGCCCGTTCCTGATCCAAGGATGCCATGAGGAGCCTAAGCTCCCGTCGGGCAGATATTTGTGCATGAAGTAGCCATCTTCTGAGATGACGCCTTTACAAAATTCAAAAAAACGTTTCGCCACATTCGTATCGCCCGCCGCGTCGAGCGCCATCGCAGCATAGGCCGCGTCACGCGGCCATACATAGGAGTAGGTGTCGAGACCGTGCTGCAACATGTCGGAATCGATAGACGCCAGGATGCCCCCGTGATCGTCAACGTGTGCCCGCACGTACATCAGTGAGCGTTTGAAAAGTGCCACGTGCTCCGGCGAGAGTTTATAAAAATTCCAGTCGTACGCTCCGATCCAGGCGCGCCAATAGTCGCTCGTGCTTCGAATGAGGTGCTCGGGTGATTTATCGATCACGTATTGGTACAACTCTTTCGCTTCAGGGATCGAGGCAGCGGCTGCAATAAAGTAGTATGTAGTGCGCGATTGATCTGGAGCATGCGTACTATAGAGTCCGAGTACCGAATCGACCGGTCCGTGCTCGATCGGATTTTTGCTCAGCTGCCCATCCTCGGCATCGCGATGACTCCCCTCTTGTCCGCGGAAATTGGCGATCCCTATTGCATAATCTTGGAATTCTTCCCCATCAATACTTGCTCCGATCAAAAAGACGCGCCTCCCCTTATAGTGAATGATCGTGTGCGATGTCGGATCAAAGTAGGCTGTCTCGCCGCCATGCGATTTGTAAATCTCGAACTGATGCGCGAAGTAGAGCTTTATCTCACGTGCATGGTCGGCTTTGTTGGCCACCGTAACGCGTCGCACAAATACAGGACGCTCATTGTAGACAATATCTTTAAACGTCAATTCCACCTGAAGATCGGCATGCTTTGCGACGATCGAACTCGCGAGTGCATCTTCTTCGCACCCTACCGTTATCTTCCACGCGCTATCTTCGCCGAGCCAACTCATACGCCCGCCGACCCATACGCCGACGCGGTGAATGTAGTGGCCGCGCACATGGTCTTCGTACCCCACATGCGGATAATACAAATCGCGCACCAGACCATTATTATCGAGTGCAGCTGCGAGTTCGCCGTTGGAAAGGACGATGGAACGGGACATATCAACGCTTGTGCGTCTGACCGACTCGAAGTCGCAAATCTGAGAGCGCGTTCATATACGCAATGTACGCGTCGTACGGAGATTCATACGGAGAGAAATACGCATGCACGTCGCCGTCGGCCGACCACTTGGTACACATGTAGTAAAAGTGATCGGAGGTCTGGAGCTTTCGCCAATCCTCGAGAAGTTTATGATCATTGCGCATAAGGATAGTATCTTCGAGCGCGTAGAGATTTTCGATGGCAGCTTTCTGCATCGGATTCCCTACCCACGCCGTGAGGTCGCGATCGGTGTCGGCCCAGGTCACGATGTGCGGCATATCCACCTCGTCCTTTTGCTCATAGTGGGTAATGACTTCCGAGGGGGTTTTAAAGGTGGTGCCCGGCGTCTTCAGAATTTCTTGCGGCAACTGTTCAAGGAAGCTAAGAATGCCGGTATCTTCCCACTGATGCTCTCCAAAAGTCTCATAGTCCATAAAGAGATTGACGATGTCGCCGTCCGTGGCTCGCAACCATTCTCCGTACTTTTCTGCCGTCAGTGGCCATTCGCTCCAATCCCGAGATGAAAAGCGAAATGCGATGTCATCCGATAATCGGTAATTCTTGAGGAGCAGTGCGATACGCTCGGTGCCTTTTGGACGGTACACATGATTGGGGCTGCGCCATCCCAAGATAGGGTCCCACCCTTCGGCAAGAACACCGGTGTAACCCGCATCTTCTGCCCATTTCCCTACTTCATTGTTGTATGAGAGCTCGGTATTTCGAAAGACGCGCGGCCACACGCCAAAGATACGACGAACGGCTTCGCGGTGCTTCGTCACCTGCCGTTCAAATTCCGGCAATGAGTAGAAAAAAGCAAGTGAATGATAGTATGTCTCTCCCAAGATCTCGACTTGCCCTGTATCAAACGCTTGCTTGAAGAGATTCAGTGCATCCGGGGCATAACGTTCCATCTGCTCAAGTGCGACGCCAGAAAACGAGAAAGAGACCCGAAGCTCGGGATGTCGGTGAAGGAGCTCTAAGAGAAGCGACGTTGCGGGGATATATGATTTCTGTGCCACCTTTTCCATTACGCGGCGATTATTGAGATCGATCTCGCTTCTATCATTAAAATACTCGGGGTCATTGCCCACATCAAAAAGTCGATAACGCTTTACGCGATACGGCTGGTGCACCTGAAAATAAAAACAGACGCTTTTCATGTCTAATATGCCGCGCAGCGCGCGTCCAATGCGCTCATTGTACCATTACAACAGAACGCTACGTGACAAGGTCGTGTATAATTCCGCTCACCTTTGTGGCCGCTTTGTCCCAGGTAATACGATCTGCTTCCAGCTTTGCCTGTTCGCCCAGGGAATACCGGAGTGCGGGTGAATTAAGGATCGAAAGAATGCTTTCTGTCATTTTTTCCACGTCCCAAAAATCTACCTTTAACGCATTGTTGACTACCTCCGCAATTCCGGATTGCTTTGATATCAAAACGGGCTTCCCCATTCGCATCGCCTCCAGCGCTGCGATACCAAATGGCTCAGAAACAGACGGCATGACAAAGAGGTCGGCAGCTGCGTACATCTCATCGCGATCTTTTCCGTGCAAAAAACCAGTAAAAAATACGTTCTGGGCAATACCAAGGTCCCCCGCAAAAGCCATCATATCCGCCTCTAGATCACCCGATCCCGATACAACAAAGAGAACATCCTTGTCGTGCTCAAGCACCCGCTGTGCCGTCCGCAGAAAATAATCCGGGCCTTTCTGTAGCGTGATGCGGCCGAGAAATAAGACTATTCTTTGCCCGCTTCGCTTCAGTGCTCGAAGCCGCGTTACTTCCTCCAGACGCTCTGGAGCTGTGGTTTCGTCGATGCCATTGTATACAACTGAAATTTTTTCTGCCGGAATGCCATATTTTTCGGTAATGATACTTTTGGTAAATTCTGATACCGCGACGACTGCATCCGCTTTTTCCATTGCCTCTTTCTCTATGTCGTATACCGACTGGTTGATGCTTGATCCGCCAGTGCGGTCAAATTCTGTCGCATGGATATGCACCACGAGCGGTTTTCTTGATACATGCTGTGCCGCGAGCCCCGCCTTGAAAGAAAGCCAATCATGGGCATAAATGACATCGAATTGTTCCTCTTTTGCCATTCTTCGCCCAAATTCGCCATAGCGCTCCACCTCTGTAAAAAGATCACTTCCGTACAGAGCGTGTCCTGCACCATCGCTGCCATAGCTTTTGGAAGTGATGTAGGCTGTCAAAGGAGAGTTGAAGGATTCGATAACGTTATCGCCAAAAAGAATTCGCGCCCACGGCGCTCGTATGTCCAACTTTTTGGGCATCACAAATATGATCTCCATGCCTAAGCTCGAAAGCGCACGCGTCAGACCCAAGCATGCAACACCCAATCCCCCACTATTGAATGGCGGAAATTCCCAGCCAAACATCAAAACACGCGTTTTCATCGTTACCATCAATTTTAGCACCAAATATGGTACGCTTCGTCAATGTTGTGCCCAGAGGTGGTACTTTTCGATCTCGATGACACTCTGGCTGAGAGTTTCCAACCACCAAAGGCTGATATGGTCGAGCGACTACAGCGGCTACTTGAGCATATGCCAGTGGGGATCCTCAGCGCCGCCGGACTCCCACGAATGGAGCAAGACTTTCTTACCAAAATCATCGAATCCACTCATATTGAACGCTTCTATGTTTTCCCCAATAGCGCAAGCGAATGTTATCGCTTCACAGAAGGAACTTGGCACCGCATCTATGACTTTGAATTTACTGAAGAAGAGCGTTCACATATCAAAGCCGCGCTTGAGCAATGCTCAGCCGAGATCGGTTACCGACATCCTGAATATGAGGCGCAGCTTTGGGATCGCGGCTCTCAGATCGCATACGCTATGATCAATTCGCACGCCCCACAAGATGTGAAGAAAACATGGGATCCTGATCTGGCCAAGCGCAAGCAGTTGAAGGCATGTCTTGAAAAAACGTTGCATGACTACGAAATCCTCATCGGCGGCAGCGTCACGATCGATATCACGCGTAAAGATGTCAATAAAGCATACGGGATCACGTGGCTTTCCAAAGAGCTTTCAATCTCACCGAGAGATATGCTTTATATAGGCGATGCGCTCTATCCTGGCGGCAATGACTCGGTCGTTATTCCAACCGGCGTCCAAACAAAACAAACGAGCGGACCCGCAGAAACCCTCTCCATCATTGATGAGATCTTGCGCTCGTGTTGAGCGCATCAATGTGCTTGGCAATTAAAGGCTGCGGGAAAAGAAGGCTTCCGGCAACAATAAATAGACCACCCATAAGGACAATGAGAATGCTCGCCACGCCAACATGACGGATGTGATGCCGTTTAAACTCAAAGCGCGTGGTTATGAGAAGGGCGAAGAGCACGAACACGGCCATTACATAATAGATGTAGGCCAAAACTTGGTGCGGGGAAGCAAAGAGTCGTGTCAAAAATGTTGTTTGGGGGTTCTCCGAGCTTAGCGTTGGGGGTGCCGACGTTAACTCACGTCCAATAACGGGCTGCAACGGTTTGATGCTCTCGCCCAATACTTGCTTCTGAGGTGACTGCTCGGTGACTGCTGTTGCCATACGCGTCGGCTCACTTGGGATTGATGATTGCTTGATCGCAACTTGCTGCACAGGGGCAGGTGTGGCAAACATTTGTACGACGAACATTGTAGCGTGGCCCTGATAGATGCCTTGCGCCACCGCGATACCTATTTCGGTGTATCGGCCGTCGATTATGTTGGCGCGATGTGTTGGCGAATTCATCCATGCGCGCTCCACATCGACAGAATCGGAGAAGTCGACCGCCAAATTTTCTCCGGCATGCGTAAACACATATCCCACCTGCTGAAACCAATGCCACGAGTCGTACCCCTCGGGAGTCGTATGGGAAAAGTACTCTTTCGTAGCCATGTCGTTTGCCTTCGCCTGTGCGGCTGCCTGAAGCTCCGGTGATACGCGCAAACCCTGGAGTCCCTGATCTCCCCGATCCTGATTGGCGAGGTCCACAAGAACAGCCGCGATTACGGCCGCCTGCTGCCCCGAAAGTAAGACCGATTTTTGCAGCCATGATAGTCCGAATGCGCCTCCGATGACGGCAACAAGCGCGCACAGCGCATAGCCCTCAAGAAACCGGAGACTCTTTTTTGACATTCGAGCTCGCGGTATTCTCGTGCGCGTCGGTCGCCTTCCCATAGCGGTATTTTCTCATGATGAGCGACGTAAGGCGAGTGATGGGCGAATATGTGCGTACGTATTTCCGAGCCAAAAAGCTCAAAACCGTGCTTGACTCATTGAACTTTAATGAATTAACAGCTGTAATTTGACCCCCGAGGTTGAACCTCGTGGGTAACCCCGTTGGTCTAGCCGAAGGTGAACGTATATGCTTCAAGTCCTATACCCTGCACTTCGATCTCAAGCGTGTGTACACCGTACTCGATATCGCCTACAAGGTGATACAAACCGTCTTGCGAGATCGTGGCTTCTCCATTTTCGTTTACATGTGCGCCACGTGCGCTTCCGAGCAGCTGACCTCCATCGTGCGTAACTTTTATCTTCACATCGGCCTGCGGTGCCGAGGCGACAAAATAGACGTTTTTTGCTTTGTATACAAACTTGATATGTGCTCCCGGAGAGAGGTTCGTCGCGTACTCATCGGTGATGTCCCACGTGCCGCCGAGATACAAAACATTTTGTTGCAGTGATCGAGGAATTTTCAATGCCTGTTGGCCTGTTTGCCGCTGTACACCATTACCCAAGTATTCGTTGCGCCACGCGCCAAAATAAATCTCTGGGGAACCGAGCTGGTCGCGGTGTACTTCAACGACGCCCGTCGGCGCACTCGTAGAAGCAACGGTTATTGCGTCCGAAACCTGCCTGCCAGCAGGCAGGCGAGCTGCTCGCTCCTCGAGCGCACGCTGAATTGCTTTTTCCGTCTCTTCATATTCCCCTTCTCCCGCGTGGTCGTATACAATAAATCCGTCAATATCTATCAAATATTTACGCGGCCAGTATTGATTGCCAAACGCGTTCCACGTTGCGAATGTATTGTCCAAAACAACCGGATACCTAAGCCCAAAAAGTTCGACGGCCTTTTGCACATTTGGTAATAAACGCTCAAACGCGAATTCCGGTGTGTGCACGCCGATAATTTCTAATCCTTGACCACGATACTTTTCGTACCATGCTCGAAGGTACGGCAACGTGCGCTGGCAGTTGATGCACGAGTAGGTCCATATATCAATGAGTACCACCTTTTCGCCTTTCAATTGCGCAAGCGTGATCGACTGCCCGTTCGTATTGATATAGCCTTCAATACCGGCGAGTTCCGGCGCTTTTGTAAACGTCCCCTCCTTTGCCTCCGGCGAAAGAAACGTACTCGTATTCGTTGCATTGTTGGGTATCTGTGACGCAGGTGCGCCAAGCAGACGCCGCTCTATGAATGACAGATCGAATCCGTGATTCAAGAGCCAGACTTCGGTTTTGGCCATGGTGCCTGTCGCAACAGACAGACCTACAACAACAAACAACGCGCCAAGTATTCGTCGAAACCATCCGCCTGGCTCTATGGTGATACCGAGCGTATCCACGAGCCGCTGCCCGACAAGCGCGATGACGAGCAGCGCTCCGGAGAGCCCGACTGCGTATGCAAATAGATCGGCAAACCCCATGGCGAAGCTCGCGGGCAATACGGTCGCGAGAATCACGAAGTATGTCGGGCTGCAGCTTGAAAATACCGGCCCGAGCGCCGCGCCCATCAGAGCGTCGCCCCATAGAGAATTCTGCCTGTAGCCCGTAGCTAACAGCTTGTTGGACGAACGATTGAGAACGTTCACAAAACTAAATCGATCCCACATGTGCGGAAACACCATAAAAACGCCAAACATGATCAGGATCCCCCCAGAGATCAGCTGCCAAGCGCTTTGTGGGATATTGATAAACACCGTACTCGCTTTGAGAAGCAATGTAAAAAGGATCACCGAAACCCCGAGCGAAATGGTGATCGTGTATGTACGCCGGCGAGTCCCACCAGCTATCGATCCACCGACAATAACTGGCAGAAGCGGCAGCACGCACGGTGCGAGCGCCGTCAAAACGCCAGCGATGAAAGAGACAATGAATAGGATCACCAACTCATTGTACCCCAAAAACTTTCATCAATTTTCTACGTTATACTTTACCAATGTCCCTTCGTGATGAGCTTTCTTCGTTGATAAAGGGTGATGTAGTGGATGATGCTGCGACGATAAAAAAATACAGCCGCGACACGAGTATTTTTGAGCGTTCTCCTTCAGTCGTTGTATTTCCCAAAGATCCATCCGATGTGTCCGCTGTTGTGAAGTTCGTGCGTGCACAAAAAGAGATGGGACGAACTATTTCGATCGCGCCACGCTGCGCCGGCACCGACATGACCGGCGGTCCTCTCACCGATTCTATCGCACTGGTTTTTACGAAGTATATGAATGGCATCGGTCCGATAACAGGTGAAGAAGCTACTGCAGAGCCGGGTGCGTACTACCGCGATTTTGAAAAAATGACGCTTCAGAGCGTTGGGAAACTTCTGCCCTCGTATCCTGCATCGCGCGAATATTGTGCAATTGGTGGAATGGTCGCTAATAATTCGGGTGGCGAGCTTACACTCCGATATGGCAAAACACACCAATACGTGCGCTCACTCGATGTAATTCTCTCAGATGGATCGAAAGCCACCCTGCGGCCGCTCTCCCCTTCCGATCTCTCTATCAAAGAGGCAGAACAAACGTTTGAAGGTGAGATGTATCGCCGAGTCCATGATCTTGTTCAAAATCATGCTGCGGAAATAGAATCTGCTCGGCCGCGAGTGAGTAAAAATTCTTCCGGATATGCGCTGTGGAATGTCATCGATCCCAAAACGCACTATTTTGATCTCACGCAACTCTTCGCCGGTTCGCAAGGTACATTGGGGATCATCACTTCGGCAACGCTCGGACTCGTAAAAACAAAAGGGCATAGAGCAATGCTTATTATCTTTTTAGCGGATCTAGAGATCCTGCCGGAGATCGTACGTCGCGTTCGTGTGTATGACCCAGAAAGTTTCGAGAGTTATGATGATCATACATTCAAACTCGCGGTAAAACTCTTCCCGCAGATCGCAAAACAGCTCGGCCTTGTTGAAATGATCCGTCTTGGCATTGCATTTTTGCCCGAAAGCTGGATGGTTCTTACGGGTGGTGTGCCGAAACTGGTCTTGATGGCTGAATTTGCAGAGAATACTGCTGCGGAAGCGCAAGAAAAAGCGGAGCAAGCGAAAGGCGCTTTGGGCGGCCTCCATCTCAACGCCAAGATCGCAAAGACGGAAATTGCCGCTCAAAAGTACTGGAAGATACGGCGCGAAAGTTTTGCGCTCCTTCGCAAAAATCTTCGCGGACTATATGCCGCGCCCTTCATTGACGACATCGTTGTGCATCCGGATGATTATCCCGCCTTCATCCCCGAGCTCAACCGCCTTCTTCTCGAGCATCATCTTCTGTACACCATAGCGGGTCACATCGGCGACGCAAATTTTCACATCATCCCACTTATGAATTTGAGTCGAGCTGAAGACAGGAAGGAAATTCTGGAGCTTCAGCCTAAGGTCTATGCACTGGTAAAAAAATATCACGGATCAATTACCGGCGAACACAACGATGGCATTATCCGCACGCCGTATATCGAAATGATGTTTGGCAAAGAAATGTACAATATCTTTGCTGAAGTGAAACGCATCTTCGACCCGTTGGGGATATTCAATCCAGGTAAAAAAACGGGCGGTACAATGAAAGATATCGAATCCTCTATGATTCATGGTGTATAACCTTAAGCAGGTGGCTTACGGAGTATTAGCGGCAACGGCATTTTTTATGCCGATTATCGCTTTCGCTCATGAAGTGTACGTCCTTCCCGCTGACATCGTTGCCGCGGGGATGTCGACGTCTCCCTTCAACATGACTGACGCGATGATGAACAACTTCTCGCAGTTTGCTTTTTGGGGGTTTATCGCGTTTGTGCTGATCAGCACGATTTTTTTCATTTCGATCTTCCATTTTTTCGAGAGGCACTTAGATCCCCTATTCTCGCGGCTCAAGAGCTTCGCGCCGGCTGTTGCGCGCGTCACGGTGGGACTTGGCTTTATTGCTGCAGGCTACTTTCAGGCAATCTTCGGACCTGAACTCCCGTTTGCCGAAAGCTTCGGATCCTATTCCCATCTTGTCTCAGGTGTCCTCATCGTTATCGGCACACTCATCGTCATCGGCTTCTGGGCACGTGCCGCAGCAGTCGTTGCGCTTATCCTTTTCGGCATTTCTCTCTACCCGTACGGCTTGTACATGCTCACCTATGCTAGTTATCTTGGTGAGATCATTGTGCTTCTCCTTATCGGTTCGCATCGCGTCTCGGTGCATTCAGTCATGCACTGGCATGAAAAATTCCATCGGTCCTATCACGCAATAACCGACAAATTGAAACATCTCGCTTTCCCCATTTTGCGCGTCTCTTTTGGGGTCTCGCTTCTCTATTCATCAATATATGCCAAGGTGCTCCACAACAATTTGGCTCTTCAGGTGGCTTCTGTCCCGCTCGCAGGTCATGAGTATTCACTCGCATACTATTTTGGCTTCGAGCCGCAGTTTCTCGTCCTCGGTGCCGCGATTATCGAGATCCTTATCGGGCTCTTTTTTATCTTCGGCGTCGCGATACGCTGGAATTCAATCTTCCTCCTTTTCTGGCTCGCTCTCTCCCTCTGGTACTTTGGAGAATCGGTCTGGCCGCACATTGTCCTCATTGGCCTACCCCTAGCTTTCATCATGCACGGCTATGACAAATACTCTCTCGAGGGCTACTTCCTCAAAAAAGGTCGCCGCGAACCGGTGCTTTAGTAGAGCCCTTTTCTAGCCCTTGACTTTTGTCCAACTAAGGGGTATAATTAACCCCTTAGTCGTTGACGCACATTGATGCGGCTCCTCCTTTTTGCGCGAGCGTTCGTGCCTAAACGAGGGGTCGCAATGACGCGATTCCCTCTCGTCTGCGAGCGCAGGTGGGTTCAGAAAAATCACCCACCCTTGAGGGTTCGGGTAACTTGGAGTGAAAGATGACCGACGTTCAGCGGCCGCAGCCGAAATTTTTGTTCGACAATCTCGGAGGGGCGGAGTATCGAGCGCGCCTACGGGAAAACCTGCTGACGGCTTCCCTCAGAGGCGACACCTCGGACGAACCTTACCGTCGCGCCGAGCGAAGCGCGCGATATTGGGAGCACGGACAGATCCATCGCAATGGCTCGACGCTTGCCCCTCTCACCTTCGAACCACGCAGCAACAAGCGGAGCGCTCGGGACCCCCGGACATGGGACAGCGTCCAGCGTTGCCTTGTTTGGTATGAACGCCGCTTATTCCTGCTTATCATCCGCAACAAGCGGTATGTGATCAAGCGGGAAACGATGTTCGGTACCCGCTATGAGCCCACCGATCAATACGACGTGACCGAAGAAATCACGGTCGTCGAATCGCTTGGCGAAATGAGGCGAAGCGAACGCAAAGTAGCCCAGCGACATCTGGATAACCAGAACCTTCAGTAGCGCGCAGGAGATGTGAGAACTCCTTAACAATTTCTCACACAACGGCGAGTTCGGATGATTCCGGACTCGCCTCTTCACTTGAGTGCACCATTCGACAAGCTCATGGCGCTTTCAAGCAGAAGAAAACTTTTCAAGAAGCAACCTTGCGGCTCATGCCGAGGTGCTTTTCGATCGCCGCAATGCGTTCGAGGCCGTGGTCTATCTCCTTGCCATAACCCTCAATGTTGCCGACTTTGTCACGAAGCGTTTCCAGTTCGCGGCGAATAGTTCTGACCTCTTGCTCAATGTTGACGAGTTGTCCGTCTATGGAAATAAAACGTGTAGTAAATTCTTTTCGCGTTTCCGCAGCGTCTTCCATAACAGCTGCAAAGCCTTTTTCCATGACCTTGCCCATCTTGCCAACGGTCTGACTCAGAGTGCTGATCGATCTATGCACCTTCGCGAACTCATCTTTGGTTGCCTTGTCCATAAAACGTGATTATATCACGAGGCTATTTACGACGCACAAACAGCATCAGCACAATAATGAACGCAAAGAGACTCGCTGCCATAAGGGGGAACGTGACGTAGCCGAATTCAAAGATAATACGCTGCGCGCAGCTGACGCCCGTAGCCGGACATGGGAGAGTTCCCTCGCCAAAAATCTGGAGCGCATGATGATACAGCGCTATAGCCCCGCCAATAATCGAAAGGACAATTGAATAGTACGCAATGCCACGATCACGCTTCCAAAGCGCGAGCGCAAAAAGTACGACTTGAGGGAAAAGAAAAATGCGCTGCCACCAGCATAAGGGGCATGGTTCAAAACCGAGTACTCCCGAGTAGTAGGCTGCCAGCGCCATGCCAGCGCCTGAGAGCACGAGTCCTATCCAAAGTCCAGAGCGTGAGATCGAATCGGCAATGTCGCGCGCGAAGGAATAACGCGATTGCAAAAAATAAACCGCCAAAAAAACAACGAGCGCGATCTGCATCCCGATCGCCGCGAGTCCAAAAGAAAGATTAACGCTCTCAACCACCATGCCTATTGCGGCAATTCGCAGCCGCTCCCGTCTGCAAGTTCTTGGAGCGTGCGTTCACCGGTCAAAATTTTGCCGTCGGGAAATATCCACGTCGGATAGCTCTCA